>Ga0316198_10001899_pt1 | contig 12503 bp, 11 predicted proteins | sample OudBieAanoxic_MG_FD_204935 | JGI IMG/M metagenome (GOLD analysis project Ga0316198, IMG submission 204935) | Coastal sediment microbial communities from Oude Bieten Haven, Netherlands - site A anoxic | ecosystem: Environmental > Aquatic > Marine > Coastal > Sediment | place: Netherlands... | reverse complement strand
CCGCGCCAACATCCCGGCCCGGCCCGCTTAACGGTCCCTGGTATCAAAACGACGTGGCAAAAAAATATCCAGCTAACAGTCGCCAAACAACGACAGTATAGCATCCTACGTAGTTTCCACAATCGACAATCCGGCGCCAATAAGCCTGTTAACATTATGAAAGCGGCAGTGCTGTCGCTTTCATAATGTTAACAGGCTCTAATATACGAAAGGCTCGTCATACCCAAAAAAGCATGGCCACATTGCCCGCAAACCGGGCCGCATCGGTACGTTCTGGGATTTAACGCGATGCGCAGAAGCCGGACACCCTCTATTCTATGCCGGCTCAACCCGCAATTTAACGATGGCACGATCGGTGGCCTCTTCCACTGTGAAGCGAAAACCCGACTCGACAATAGATTCACCCTGTTTCGGGATATGGCGCAAGCGGGCCATCACCAGGCCACCGATGGTATGCGATTCGGCGGCCGGCAGGTTGGCGAAAAGTACGTCGTTTGCCTCGGAGATGGGAAGACGCGCGTCGATAATATAGGTTTCTTCGTCCAGCACCTCGAAGGTCCGTTTACGGCGGGGCAGATATTCTTCGAAGTCATAGCCCACATCGATCTCGCCGACCACTTCCTCGAGAATATCCTCCATGGTAATCATGCCCATCGCGGAGCCGAATTCATCCACCACAATCGCCATATGATCTTCCCGCGTGCGCAGTATCGGTAGCAGCTGGTCGATGCTCTGGTAGTGCGAGACATAATAGGCGGGCTTGATGAGGTCCTCGATCGACCGGTCGGGCAGCTCGGGATCCATGAGATCCCAGGTCGTAAGGGTCACGATGCCGACAATATTGCTGATATTCCGGCTGTAAACGGGCAGCCGGTTGTAACCGCGCCTGCGCACCTGCTGGATAGCACTACGGGTATCGCGGTTACGATTGATCGCGGTCATCTCGGCAACGGGAATCATGGCTTCACCAACGGAGGTTTCGGCAAAACGAATCGCGCGCTTGATGCGGGCACGGTCGAACACGTCCACGCTCGCCCCGCGGTCGGCCATTTCAACGACCATACGCATTTGTTCCCGGGTTATGAAAACGTTCTGTTCCGTCTTGCCGCCGCCAGCCAGCCTGGCACCGAGACGGGCAACGCGGGAAAAAACAAAGACAATGGGATAAAACAGTGCTGAAAAAACCCGCAGCGGATAGACAATGATCGGCGCAATTTCGTCGGACTTCTGCTGGTAGACACTTTTGGGGACGACTTCGCCGAGGATCAGGAACAGTGGTGTAAACAGCAGCACGGCATAGAAATCACCGGCTTCACCGAAGTGGCGAATCATCAGCATGGTGCCGATTGTCGTTAACACGACGGTGGATATATTGGTACCGACCAACGTGGTGCCCAGCACCACGTCCGGTGTCTGGAACAGCTTTAATACCATTATGGCACCCCTGTTACCCTGATTCGCCTTATGGTGCAGCTTGAGCTTATCCGAGTTCACCAGGGCGATTTCCGAACCGGAGAAAAATCCTTTCAACAGCAGCAGAAGCACCATAACCAGCAAGATGAATAGAAACTCCATAACTCAGGCCTCTTTTCGGTAATCACCCGGAATCTGCGTCCGGTCCGTATCCCGACCGTCGCTAGCCGCATCAACAACCGCCTGCTCTCCCTGCTGCGCATCCGCTTCTGCAGTTTCCGCTTCAGCGGCGGCGTCGTTTTCCGCTTCACCGTCCGGCATTTCCTCCTCTGCCGCTTCCTGCCCACTGGAGCGACAGCTTACCCGCACAGACGCGATACGATGTTCATCCATTTCCAGCACCGTGATGAGAATGCCTTCCAGGTTAACGCTGTCACCGACCTTGGGTAAACGGTCAAGATGGCGGAAGGCGACACCACCGATGGTCGTCATGCGCGGATCCTCAATACCGAAGTTGGTCAGGTTGTTGAAGTCGGTCAGTTTCATATCGCCTTTGATTTCGTAGGAATTCTCGTCGCGCTCCTGATATAACTCCTGCCCCTGCACGTCGCCGGAAATCTGGCCGAATATAAAGGTCAGAACATCCTTCATGCTGACGAAGCCTTCAACACCGCCGAACTCATTGAGTACCACCGCCGCACGTGCATTGTTGGCCTGAAAGAAGTCGAACATCTCATCCACTTTTTTGGTGAGAGGCACCACCACCGGCGGATGCATGATATCCGCGGGTTCGAGCGTCGAAAGATCCACCTTGTCGAGCACAACCCGCAGTACGTCTTCGGCGTGAACAAAACCAACCAGGTTATCCCGATGGACACGAAATACCGGAACGCGGGGATGCTGTTCCGCCCGGAATTTATCGACCATTTCGGGAACGCTCATTTCCGCACTGAGAAAGGTGGTACGGGTTCGGGGCGTCATGATCTCCACCACCTCGGTATCACCCGCTTCGAGCAGATTGTAGATCAGGGCCCGCTCGGTGGCGTTGAGTTCACCCTCTTTCGCCACCTCCTCCACCAGGGTGCGGAACTCGTCCAGCTGCAGGATATTCTCGGCGGCTTTTTCCTCGCCGACAATCAGGGTGGTGAGTCGGTCCGCAACACTTCGAATCATCCACACCAGGGGTGTCACCATCCTGACCCACAGACTCATGGGCGTCGCCACGATGCCTGTGCTGATACGCACCGGGTTGGAAACAGAAATTGTCTTTGGCGTCACCTCGCCAAACAGCAATAACAAAGGCACCATGACCAGGACACTGATCAAGCCGGCGCGGTCCACGCCGTAAAGACTCACCAGGATTCCCGTCATGTTCGCGGCCGCAGCAATGTTGACCAGCTCGTTACCGCAGAGTATGGAGATAATCAGCCGACGGGGCTGATCCAGCAAGGCATGAAGAGTTTCCGAATGGCGCTGGCGTTCCCGGCGTAACTTCTGCAGATCCAGCCGGGAAAGTGAGAACAGGGCGGTTTCAGAACCGGAAAAAAACGCCGAACCAAACAGCAGCAGGCCCTGAACGATCAGGCGGATAATTATATCCGGCTCTGCCAGGCGCGACGTATCGAAGGCGAAGAAGTCCTTCATCATCGCCCAGTACAAAACAGTTTCCTGAATCAACCCATCCATCACTAACCGCCTCGATGGGACCCGTAGCCCGGCCCCTCGCCGGTGGCGGGGGTATATCGGGCTCACTGCCGCATGATATTCCTAGATTCAATCGCTTACCGTGCCTCGCCTCCGCCCGCACCGATGGAGAGCAGCCTGACTCCTCATGGCCATATTTAGCTGTTACACTCGTAAGACTAACGGTAACTGAGCGAATTGACAATGGAATATGCCGGGGAGAGAAATTGAACCGGCCCGAAACGGAAAGGCTGCGCCAGCCGAAACAGCAAATTATAATCCAGGCAATATCACCAAAGAACTGACCAAGACCCGTAACGCCTGCACGATTCACAGAAGGAGAACAAAAATGGGAGCAAAAGCAAAAGACCAACCGATTCTTGTGCCTGTTGATTTTTCTGCCCACTCTGCAGCGGCGCTCGAGCGTGGGGCCGATCTGGCGGAAGCGCTGAAAGTGTCGCTGTTAGTGCTGCATGTCGTCCATGATCTTGGCGAAGCGCCTGGCTACTACGCGGTAAAAGGACGTGGAAAACAACTGCGGCGGATGGAAGATGTCGCGTCGGACATGCTGGACGAGTTCATACACGAGGCTCGAAAGAAAGACCGCAAACATCCAGCACTTGAACACGCCGAGACGGCGCTGGTGGTAGGGCTGCCGGTAAACAGGATACTCGAGGTAGCGAAAAAGTCTGATGCCAGCATGATCGTGATGGGCAGTCAGGGGAGAACGGGGCTCGCACATGCATTGCTGGGATCGAAGGCAGAGCAAGTAGTACATTTATCGCCAATACCGGTCACCATCGTTAAGGCGGATAAACCGGCAGAGAAGAAAAAATAATCACAGCTGGGAGAGAAGGGCATGCACGCTATATTCAGACTTTGGGAACCCGGAAAAGACACACCCAGGACAGCACTTCTGGTATTCGCGGTGCTGGCAGCCATCGCCGCTGCGCCGGTACTGGCGGCAAGCAGCGACAGCAGCCAAATGGACTGGTGGAACATGGGCATGAAGCTGTTTGGCGGCCTGGCCCTGTTCCTGTTCGGCATGGAGCAGATGGCCGACGCGCTCAAGGCTGTCGCCGGCGAACGCATGAAGATCATTTTGGCCAAGCTCACAACCAACCGTTTTATGGGTGCCATGACCGGTGCCTTCGTGACCGCGGTCATTCAGTCATCATCGGTAACCACGGTACTGGTAGTCGGCTTTATTACCGCCGGGCTGATGTCCATGGCGCAGTCTATCGGCGTCATTATGGGAGCCAATATCGGCACCACGATCACCGCTCAGATCGTCGCCTTCAAAGTCACCAAGGCGGCATTGCTGATGATCGCAGTGGGTTTCAGCATGCTGTCTTTCTCCAAACAGCAGAAAATCAAGCAATACGGAGCCATGCTGATGGGCCTGGGAATGATCTTCTTCGGTATGAGCGTGATGAGCGATGCCATGAGCCCCCTGCGCAGCTACCAGCCATTCCTCGACCTGATGACCAGCATGGACAACCCTCTGATTGGAATCCTGGTCGCCGCCGTTTTTACCGGGCTTATTCAGTCGTCCTCGGCCACCACGGGTATCGTCATCGTAATGGCAAGCCAGGGGTTCATTTCTCTGCAGGCGGGTATCGCACTGGCCTTCGGCGCCAATGTCGGCACCTGTGTGACCGCTATGCTGGCGGCTATCGGTAAACCCCGGGAGGCCGTCCGCGCAGCTATAGTACACGTGATGTTTAATGTGTTTGGCGTTCTACTCTGGGTCGGGTTTATCGGGCAGCTGGCGGAATTTGTGACCTGGTTCTCTCCCTCACACGCGGGATTGTCAGGGGTGGATCGTCTCGCCGCCGAAACACCACGCCAGATTGCCAACGCCCACACTGTCTTCAACATAGCAAATACCATCATCTTTATCGGATTCACCGGCCAGTTCGCGCGAATCGTAGAGCGGCTGGTCCCGGACAAGCCACTCGAGGAAAAGGTCATTGCCAAGCCCAGGTATCTCGACGATGCACTGCTGGAGACCCCCTCGCTGGCACTCGACCGGGTGCGCCTTGAAATCGGCCATATGGGTGACCGTGTCAAAGACATGCTGGAGCAAATCATGCCGGCCATCCTTGGCGGTGACAAGGGATCGCTCAGGGCAGTCGCAAAAATTGACGATGAGGTGGACATCCTGCATGGATGTATCATCACCTATCTTGGACGTATCAGTCAGAACACCTTGACTGAAGAACAAACCCACGATTTCATCAATCTCATGGCCGCGGCCAATGACCTCGAAAATATCGGCGATGTGATTGAAACCGATCTCGTGCACCAGGGCTACGAGCGCATCGAACAAGCCGTGTCGGTCAGCGATGCCACCCGAAAGATCCTCGACGAATTGCATCATGTCGTGTCAAACGCTGTGGATATGGCCAGGGATGCTGTCATGGAAAACGATCAAATTGCGGCGCAGGAAGTCATCGCCATGAAAGGGGATATCAATCGTTTCATGGAGTCAGCCGCCATGCATCAGGCGAGACGACTTGTGGCCGAGGAACCGAACAGGCTTGCCGCCTACACCCTGGAGATGGACATCATCGAGAAACTGAAGCGGATCTACTATTTCGCAAAGCGTATGGCGAAAGCGGTGATGCCCGAGGAAACGCAGGAGCGGGTAGCATAAGCTGTTGGCCGGCAGCATAATACCTTTTGAGTAGCTGATACGGTGAGAGGCTGGGACATGACCACCAAAAAAATCATGACATCTCATGTAGTCGCGTTGCGGCCTGCCGACAAGGTTTCGGACGCCTTGTCCCTGATGCGCAAGCATCATGTGCGCAATCTGCCGGTAGTCGATGATAGCGGAGCATTCATCGGGCTGTTCGGTGTTCGCCGCCTGGGCCGCCTGCTACTGCCGAAAGCGGCCGTGGATCTTAGTCGCTACAATGTCGCTGATCTCAGTTTTCTGCCCGATGAAATCGTGCAGATGTCGGAACGTTGGCAAGAGGTCGCCAAGGAGCCGGTGGAACGCTTCCTCGAGAAAGAGAAAAAATTATTGTTTTGCACGCCTGACACAAGTTTTCCCCAGCTGCTGGAGCTGCTTGAGCAAAGCAAGGATTCGAGCTTACCCGTCATCGTCCTGGAAGGAAGCGCCAGAAAGCTGGTGGGGATGGTGTCTGCCTGGGATGTCCTGGAGGGAATCGTCATGAAACTACTGGCTGAAGATGTGGGCACGGACACGCCCTCGGCACAAAATAAAGGACCGGAAACGAACCCATCGCCGACAACACCTAACGGACCATAAATCAGACAACAGACATGCACGAAAACAGCGAACTCGCAGCTCACCTGATGTTTGGCTGGGACCCACTTTGGGTCTCGTCGATCCTGTTCATAGCCACCTATGCCGTTATCGTCTCGGAGAAGGTTAACCGGGCGATAGTGTCACTGCTGGGTGCGAGCCTGATGATTACGCTCGGGGTACTCAATCAGGAGACTGCGATAAGCGGGGTTGATTTCAACACCCTGGGGCTGTTATCGGGCATGATGGTAATCGTCGCCATCACCAGGCGTAGCGGCGTATTCCAGTTCGTTGCCGTCTGGTCGGCCAAGAAGGTCCAGGCCAGACCCTGGGGCATACTGTTAATGCTCTCGGTGGTCACGGCGCTGTTCTCGGCGCTGCTGGACAATGTCACGACGGTGCTTCTCATCGCGCCGGTCACCCTGCTGATTTGCCACGAGCTCAAGATGAGCCCTTACCCCTTCCTGTTCGCGGAGATCTTTGCCTCCAATATCGGTGGCACAGCCACCCTGATCGGTGATCCGCCGAACATCATGATCGGTTCCGCGGTGAACCTGACCTTTAACGATTTCCTTCTCAACCTCGCACCCATCGTCCCGCTCATCCTGCTGGTAACACTGGCTATCATCTACGTCATCTGGGGACGCCATATGCAGGCTTCTGATGAGACACGTGAGCGGATCATGCGCTTCAGGGAACGCGAAGCGATAACGGATGTGCCGCTGTTAAAGCAGTCGCTGTTTGTGCTTACCCTGGTTATTGCCGGCTTCGTTATGGCGCACCCTTTGCGCCTTGAACCCGCCACCATCGCCATGTTCGGTGCTGCCCTGTTGTTACTGTTGTCCAATCTGAAGAACAAAGCCTCGGAACAGTCGGAAAATGCACATCAGACCTTTGGTGAAATCGAGTGGGTTACCATTTTTTTCTTCATTGGCCTGTTCATCGTAGTCAAAGGTATTGAGGAAGCCGGGGTGTTGAGGATCCTTGCCGACCAGGTGATCGACCTTACCGATGGAGATATAGCCGTCACGGCCATGGCCATTTTGTGGGTATCGGCCATCGCTTCGGCAATCGTGGATAACATTCCCTTCGTGGCGACCATGATTCCGCTTATCAAATCCATGGCGCCAGGTTTTGGCGGCGCCGAATACCTCATGCCGTTGTGGTGGTCGCTGGCACTGGGCGCCTGCCTGGGCGGCAATGGCTCCCTTATAGGGGCAAGCGCCAACCTGATCGTCGCCGGCTTCGCCGAACGCGCAGGTCACCGTATTCACTTCCTGAAGTTCATGGCCATGGCCTTCCCGCTGATGCTGATGAGCGTTCTTATCGCCAGTGCTTACGTCTATTTCCGTTATCTCTAGGGTTCGGGATTGAGGGCTGGCACATCATCATGAACCTGGAACAGATACTCATTCCCACCAGGGTCGCAAAGCCGGGCATGAATGTAAGTGAAGTATTCGCAGAATGCATTCGGGTCAACATTCCGGGCATTCCGTTTTGCGATGATCAAGGCCGTATCAGCGGACGGGTTACCCTGAAAAACATCCTTAAAAAAGCCTGTCTTCCGGAATACATGGTAGAGCTGGCCAGGATTCTGGGTGATCAGTTGTCCTGTATGGAGGACATGGAAGCCAAGGCGGAACAGCTCATGAACAATCCCGTCACCCCCTACGTTCTGGAACCACATATATCACTCACATCCGACTCCCCCCCCGTCAAGGCACTGGCCCTTATGGAGCAGAACGATACCAGCTATATCTTTGTTGTTGACGAGGGCCGGTACAAGGGTGTCATCACCATCCAGGGACTGGCCAGGCTGCTGGCGCAGCTTGATGAACGACATTGAGACCACTGAGACGGCGAAACTCATGCAAACCGGGTGGTTTCGGCGACAGGACGGCACCCGGGTCGGTATGGTAAATTCACCCGCATGACGAATAAGCCCTCGTTTTGGAAAAACCTTCTGGGCCACCTGGGCGCGGCCGACGAGACGGTTATACTCGCACCATCACAAAAGCTGCGTCTATCGGGAAAAAGGACCAGAATCCCGCTTTCCGGATTCCCGATCTTTGAAGTGGAGATGGGAAAACAGCGCTTGCACCTGTATCCCGATCTCAGCGTCGATAAGCGGGCACAGAAAGCCTCGTACGACTTTATTCTGTTCGACCCGCAACGCTACTGCACCGGCATCAGCCACTGCATGCGGCTGTCCCCAGGGGACACTCTGGCCATAAGCCGCAATGCTGAGTATCAAACATACGCCTTCAGTTCACCACGCGACGCCTTCCGCCGCCATTTTTCTGTGCTTCACGACGGTGACACCCTGGTATTCAGAGACCCGGTCTCGGAACTGGGAACCTATATTTCGCTGATAGACGAAGCACAGGATGCTTTTCACATCCCCAGTCGCCGGGCGACTGCCCTGAAACAGCTCATGGAGATATTTGGCGGGATGATGCAGGCGCTGCCACCCGTAGAGGCACTGGACACCCTGAAAAAGGTGAACCGCTGCCTCAGGGATCAAACCCACTGCCCAAAGGATTCCGTTGGTAACCCGGGCGGGGTGCTGCAACTGCCACCCCGGCTTATCCCGATCCTGGTAGGCGATCTGCACGCACAGCTTGATAACCTGCTCAAAATTCTGAGTGAGAATGCCTTCCTGGAGAGCCTGGAGAATGGCGAAGCCGCCCTGATTATTCTTGGCGATGCGATCCATCCCGAGGAGGACGGCAAACTGGAGGAAATGCACAGCTCGCTTCTGATGATGGATTTCATCTTCAAGCTGAAATTGCGGTTTCCCGAACAGATCTTCTATATCGTCGGAAACCATGACAGTTTCTCGCACGATGTAATGAAACACGGCGTGATGCAAGGTTTGCTCTGGGAGAAGCATGTCACCGCCTCGCGGGGTGAAGAATACAGAGCGGAACTGGAGCTGTTTTACCGGCAATCACCCCTGGTAGTGGTTTCGCAGGATTTTATTGCCTGTCACGCCGGGCCAGCCCGCAGAAATATTTCTCTGGAAACGCTGGTCAATGTTCGTGAATTCCCTGATATAGTCCACGATATAACCTGGAACCGGATCAGAAGCCCCCGCTTCCCCGCCGGCTATACCCGCGGCGACGTACGCCGGTTCCGCAAGGGTCTGGGGGCTGAAAGCGACACACCTTTACTCGTGGGCCACCACCCCTATTCAAGGGAGGGAACCTTGTGGCTGAACGCCGGACACATTGATCACCATCACATTATCATCAGCGCCCGACCCGATTGTATCGGCATGATGACACGGATCGATGGCGACCTGATACCCGAGATCTATCCGACCGAAGCCTTGACAGCATGGCTGAACGAGCAGACCCCAAGCAGTCAGTAACGGTCAGCTAGCGGGTTGGACGAGGGCCGATTTCTTCCACCAGGGATGTTTGGCCTCGATGAACTCCTCCCAATAGGAGTCGAAACGGTTGAGCATGTGATGGTAGTCGCAGGTCTTCCAGCCAATAAGTCCGCCCGCGTAAACGAAGGTTTCATGGTCCGCCTTGTTCACCAGTAGTTCATCGAGCAATTGCCGCATGACGGCCACGTCATTCATGAGCCCGAGCAGATCCTGTAAGCCCCGCATGTGGGAGATAAAGGCATCCATGCCCGTGAACAGTGGACGGAAAAATTCCGCGGCATAGCGCAGCTTTTTACACTCGATGCGCAGGCTGTGCATTTCCTTGTGGGCGTGCCGGTTGACATTGCTTCCCGCCGCAAGCACTTTGCGCTCCTGCTTGTCCATGCGCTTGCGTGAGAAGGGTACCAGGTTCATGAACAGGACCTTCTCCTGTTTTTTGTTTAGCTCGCCCGATTCCCACTGCTTTGTGTCGAACCAGCCCGCGAAATCTTCCCTGAAACGGCGATACCGTTCGCTATCAAGCATAGAGCAGACTTGATGCTGGTAGGTTTGGGCCCGACATTCCTCAGCCAGTTGCAGCAGCCCCTGACATCCACTCAGGGGCAGTTCGTCGGCGACGCTGCTTAGCCCATCGGAAATGAACACGTCCAGATCCCGTGCGAGACTCAGTTCACTGGCAATCCAGCGCATCTCGGCAGACCAGTGACCACCCGTCGCTTTCGGTATGGCATCGCGAAACAGGGACAGCGCCGAGCGCATCCGGCGCACGGTAACCCGGAACTGGTGGACGCCCTCGATCTCTTCCCAACTTCTTGCTGCGTCCTCCCACTGGAGCAGGTACTCAAAGTTGTGCTGCATAATGGTGGCCAAGGCCTCACTGACGGATTGGTTGGCCGTCACCGGAGCGGGTGTCTTTGATTTTGTAGGCATAAGACCCGTTATGCCCTCATCTCGCCCGCACCCGCGGGGTACGTGTGGAACAGCCCCGTAAAGGCTTTTTCTCAGCCGAGCCCCAGTTGGTTAGGCACCCCACCTGTGTTGCGCGGTTTTTCGCAGAGAACGTCACTGTTTTTTACTTGCCGGGTGTCTTCCCCGCCAGCTCCATTTAAGCGTACGACTCTCACCGGGATGTCGTTTCTGCGCTTCACCTTATCGGACACGGATCCATAACACAACTTACTAAATGTACTGCGGCCGGTGCAGCCAACGATAATCAGCTGGGCATCAATTTTTACGGCGAGTTCAGGGATTCTCGTTACAGGTAAACCGCTGACAATCTCTTCCTGCACGTTCTGCAGTCGCGCGATCTCGGGATACCGCAGGCGCATCTCTGCCATAAACTCGGTAAGCGTACGCCGCGCTAAATACTCGATCGGCAGCAGGGATTCTCCCCGCCCCCGCCGGTCGTAAAAACCCGGTTTATGGGCTGGTTCATGCGCTACGTGTAATACAACAACAGGCGTTTCCGGCGTGGTATCCACCAATTCAGCCGCCGCCACAAGCGCAGCTTCTGATTCCTGCGAAAAATCAACCGCGACGACGATCGGTTTAGGCGTTGTTTGCTCTGTCATATCTACTCCTTGCTTTAAAACCAACGATTTACTTAAGCGAAGTATCCGCGATATTTATGACAGTTTTATGAACATAAGATGAATATTCCATTATGGGCAGGTCGCGCTCGATGACTGTCTTGTCGGTACGGTTTCCCATACGACAACGGCTTCCCCCGGGGACCATTATAACAATGAGCGCTTAATTCGAGGCCATTGGTATGCCCTTGGTGATCATTTGCTCACAGGACACCAATTCAGAACGATGGAGACCGCCTACGAACACCGTTTTTAACCGAGGAACTCCGCGTAAGAACATGATTCCATGTTGAGTTCCAGCAGTGGATCTCTCTCGTGCACCGCAATAGGGTGCCTATAGGCAGCCTGTCGTCTCAGGGTCAACAATCCGTCGAGGCATGCCATCAAAGGTGTGCCGGACAATAACCTGCATACCACAGCGGTGGAAATGGAGTGCCAGGGTTTTGAAAACGGCTACCTGCCGGGTAACTTCGTCCCCGGTAAGTCCTTCATCAACGGGGTGCGTACCGGCCCGGGCCCGGGCCTTGCGAATATCATAAATACGGTCCGCCGAAAGAAGCTGAAAATCGAAAACAAACCTCGCCCGCCAGTCGATATTGAAAAACCAGCGTTTTTCAGGCGGCATCTGCACCCGCTTCAGGTCAATCGAGGCAGGTGAGTCGCGCCATTCCCGGTCGAAAACCGTGCAACTCTCCCGCAAGGCCTCGAACGGGAGGCCGAAATGTACCTCTCGAGGCCGAAACGAGAGCTCACGGCTATGCCACCAGTCTTTTCGGGCGAGATCGAGGTAGCCCTCTTCCGGCCACCCTCGCAGCTTCTGGATCAGGGTTGTCTTGCCACTGCTGGGTGGACCCGTGACAATAATCTGACGAAAATGCACACCACGCGGATAAGGGACACCTTTGATCCAGGCTACATCTTCAACGGCGACACTTTTCAAATGCATCGAGTCGCCCCGAGCCCGGGGAGCCAGTTCCGGCGACCTGGTCAGGAGGGTCTCAAGCTCTGCCCGTGACACGCCGCCCGGCAACAACGCGCAGCTGACCGGGAGTTATCAAGCTGGATCGCGGGTATGTCGTCAGCTGCGCGGCTCAGGTAAATATCCCCTTCAAGGTGAAGAAAATCAGTGCAGCAAGCACACCACCGA
>Ga0316198_10001897_pt1 | contig 12507 bp, 6 predicted proteins | sample OudBieAanoxic_MG_FD_204935 | JGI IMG/M metagenome (GOLD analysis project Ga0316198, IMG submission 204935) | Coastal sediment microbial communities from Oude Bieten Haven, Netherlands - site A anoxic | ecosystem: Environmental > Aquatic > Marine > Coastal > Sediment | place: Netherlands... | reverse complement strand
CCTTTGATCCAGACGGGGAAATCGGGGTCAGTGAATAGGGTGAATAGGGGTCAGGTCTATCACCATAGCTTGTCATCCCCGCGCAAGCGGGGATCTTGGCGATTAAATAAACCTGTCCCGGTTTTTCAACATTGACAGATGCGAAATTTGTGGCATGCTCCACGCTATCCGCAACAACATAAAGGGGGTGATCTAGTGTCTACAGAGATATTGGAGAAAGGTGTCAAAATACTCGGGGATTCCGAGGTTTAAAAGAAGGCTGAAAGAACTGCCGGCTTTTGGCCAGGCCCGGTTTAACCGGCGCCCTTGACAGTCTTTCTCCCAGGTAACTCGAAGGGCCACCGCAAACGGTGGCCCTTTTTTATTCCCATCTCACAGGCGCTTTTAGTCACTCCGTTACACCGGCTATCGGTGAGTTGGAAGAACAGTCCCGGTAAAGTCACTATTGCAGGGTTTTTTACTGGGCCTGGTTTTTCTTTATCGAATATCCCTTGGGTAACAATACAAAAAGCTCCCCTTGCTGCTTCATCAGGCCTGCCATTTTTTCAGCTTCGTCTCCCCGGCCCCAGAAAACATCCGCGCGAACATGGCCTTTGATGGCGCCACCGGTATCCTGCGCCAGCATGAGCTGGTTAAGCGGCGACTGTTGAGCGTTCGGCAGCGTGGTCTGCAACCAGACCGGTGCACCCAGGGGAATCACGTTGCGATCAACTGCAATACTGCGCCGGGGTGTCAGCGTTACGTTGAGCGAGCCAACCGGCCCGTCCGCCTCGGCGTCTCTCAGTTCGAAAAATATATAACTCGGGTTCCTCGCGAGCACTTCGTTTAATCGGGTCGGGTTCGATTTTAACCAGTCCTTGATGGTAAACAGCGTGACATCTTCCTTCTCCAGCTCCCCCATTTGAATCAAAACCTTGCCTATGGATTGATAGGGGTGACCATTTTGCCCGGCATAGCCCACCCCTACCGTGGAACCATCGTCAAGCTGAATCTGGCCTGAACCCTGGACATGCAGAAAGAACACGTCCACCAAACTGTTCACCCACAAGATCTCCGTGCCCTGAAGTAAATCCTGATCGCCATCGAGCTGCGCACGCTCGTAGTAAGGTACCACCTTGTTTCCCTTGAGCTTGCCACGCAAACGCAGGTTCTTCAGCTGCGGATAAATACTACCAAGATCGACAATCAGTAAATCCTCTGGAACACCATATAGCGGATAGCGGAACTCCTCAGACCGATCCCAACTGCCTTTTAACAAAGGCTCGTAGTAGCCTGTGATCAATCCCTCGGTTATACCGTCCTCCGCGTAGACTGGCCGAACGTCGAAATGCGATTCAAAGAATTCCCGGGCTTCAGCATCGCTCAGGTCTCCGCTACTTTTTGCGAGGACGCAGACTCCCTGCCATGGTTCGTGCCTGAGTTTCTGGCAGCTCTTTAGAAAACCGTCCCACACGTCACTTTGATTATCCGATGCCCAGTTCTGCAGACTGGACCATGCAACCGGATCACCTATTCCGGGTGCGCGCGTTGTACACGCGCTCATCACTAAGGTACAGAGTAAGAAAATCGACAGGTATTTATGCATGGCGGGATTGTATCTTAGATTTCTATTGGTCAGGTATTGTGTTGTAACAGGAGACAGACCACGTTTAAGCAGAACGACAGGAAAACTGGCCTGTCCGCTAAAAATATCTGTTCATTTATTGCTGGCTTAATTTACGGAAATAGTCGGCGACCATTTCCTGGTAGTCGTCGGGTAACTCGGTCGGCTCGGATATCAACAGTTCGGGGTATTCAGGCTTGTCCAGTTGTTCGCGTAACTCGTACTCCAGCTCCATCAGGGCGCGCAGCGCGAGATCGTGCTGCCGCGTGGACGCGGGTATTTCCTCATTATTCTGTGCCTGCGTTAAATCCTGAATTTTCGCGAGCACGGGATCGATGTCGCCGGCCTCGACACCCTGCTCGCGCAAACCCTCGCCGAGCCGGCGTGTGCGCTCGGCAATACCTTCGAGTTCACCAGGCTGGGTGCTGCCAGCATCGAAATCAAGGCGACCCGAACCGTTCGCGTTCGTGCCCCGGCCGTTAGCAGTGCTTGCGGCTCGCTGCCGCATTTGGCGTAGCTCTCGCGCCAGGTCGCGCAATTGCTCGAGCGAGCGCTCGAGTTTACGGTCACCCGGTTCGCTGATGTTCTCCAGTGCCGTTTCGATATGCCCGCGTACCTGGCCGATGCCTTTCTGGATTTCGCTTTCGTTATCGAGCGCATGCCCTTTTTCATCCAGTAGCACCATTTGCCGGGTGCGACCGATGCGATCATGCAAGCGGTTCTCGCGCGATGACCGGATCGCCTGATTTAGCGACTGCCCCGCCTGCGGCTGCTCTTCCCTGGCGGTTGTTGTCAGCTCGCTGAGTTCATTCTCCAGTTTGGTCAGCTCTGCGGATAATGCCTGCTTGTTGTGTTGGAGTTGTTCCAGCTGGGCTTCGAGCTTTGCGCCCCATTTTTCATCCAGCGCCGACACTTCCTGCCTGATGGCAGTCTGTTTCTTCTCCACCAGTTCAGCGCGGCGCAAACTGCGCTCGATCTTTTCGCTGAACTGACGCGCCCTGCCCTGGTCGAGCAGACGCCTGGCCTCGCTCAGGTCCCGGGCGGCCTGGCGTGCCTGGCCGGCACCTCCCGCGCCACCCGCAGTCGCATTCGCCGCGGCGCGGCGCATGGCTTGTGCCGCATTGCGCATCTGCTGGATCGACTGCTGCAATTGCGGGTTCGGCTGCGTGCGCGAAAGCCGTTCCAGCTGTCGCGCCATCGCTTCCAGTTCTTCGGCCAGCGCCAGCTGATCCTGGCTGGAGCCGTTAGCCTGACCCTGACGTTGCATTGCGCGCTCTACTTCGCGCTGCTGTCGCCGCGCCAGTTCGCGCAATTTGTCGAGGGTTTCGTCGATTACTTCTGCTGGCGACGGTTGCTGCGCGCCACGTTGCACGGTGTCATACTGATGGCGCAGCTTGTCCATTTCGAGCTGGAACAGGTTGGCGAGGTCTTCGGAGCCCGTATTGTTCCCCGCACCGCCGCCACCGCGGTTAGCCAGCGAAACATTGATATCCCTGAACTCGGCATCTGCACGTTGCAGATGCTTCAACGCGATCTGCGCATCGGTGAGCGCCGCTTCGATCGCGGCCTGTTGCAATTGCTGCTCCACCTCTTGCATCGCTTCTGCCGCCAGCGGCAATTCCTCGAGGATGACCTTGTATCTTTTGTCGGCCCGGACAATCGCACGGCTGCTGATACGTCGAACAATCGCTTCCACCCGGTCGCGGATACGCGCCTGCGCCGTGGCGAGCAGTTCCAGGTTTTCCGCGTAAGTTTGATCGTTGTAGATATTGCGATCGCGAATCATCTTGAAGGTCGCCACCACGAACTGCTTCTGCTGCTCCGACAAATGCCCCTGCTGTTGCCCACCCTGGGCGCCACCGCCGCCGCCAGCGCCACCCTGTTGCTCGGCGCGGTGGTAATTGTTGCGGAAAGGACGTACCTGGTAAAAGAATATATCGCTGGTCGCGGTCCTCGCCGCATCGGTGGGGGCATGATCTGCGGCGTTGACGTAATAGGAAATCAGGTCGCCGGGGCGCAGTCCGAGATCTTCGAGGTAAATGATATGCTCGGCATCGACCTGTTGCCTGGCGCCCGGCTCGTCCGCCGTCGGCATCAACGGAATGCGCTGCTCTGCTTCGCCGTTAACCGACATCACCAGCTCGAGACTGGCGATACCCTGGTCGTCGGTAGCGCGCACTTTCAATGCCGGCTCTTCGACGATGCTAACCTTGATATCCCTCCCGGGGCTGAGTATCGATACGTTTGGATAGAGGTCATCGAGTGCGCTGATGCGAAACTCGGGCGAGGCGTCGACGTCGATACCGCTCGACCGCTGCAGTGTCACCTGGTAAGCGCCGTCCTGTTGTATCGTGATCTCGCCAACCCAGTTCCCGTCCTCCGCGCGCAGCAGCTCGACAAGCTGGCCGTCGGCGAGTTGCAAGGCCCCGCCGGGGATCTCAATCGTGGGCTTGATCAGTACTTCGACACGCGTACCGCGCAGTGCTGAAATGTCGCCCGAACCCTGACTGGTTTCGGCTGGCAACATGGTATAAGCGGGAAAATGGTAGCGCAGCCCGATCGACTCGATCGCGGGAATATCGGCGACCGCAATGCGATAAGCTGGTGACTGTCGGCCCGCCCCGCTGACGTAGTAATCGACATCCTGTTTCAAATCGAAGAGGAAGGATTCGTAGCGCCCGCTCTCGCTGGCAGCAACCATCGCCGTTTGCTGCCAGCTTTCGCCTGCGTCCCGCGAGGTGAATAGCAGCACGTCTGCACCGTCGAAGCCGGCAATCGTGGCACTGATCAATTGATCCGCGCCGCGAGCAATCTCGATATCACCGGGCGCCAGTTCGATGTGATAGGGAGACGCTTCACTCGCGCTGGTCCAGGGCTGCAGCAATGCCGGCGCGCCGCTGCGCAAAAACGCCGGCGGCCAGACCATCAGGCCGATAATAAAGACCAGCGCCATCGCGAGTTTCAGGCCTGCCTGGCGGAGTTTTTGCTGTTCGACCAGATCGCCATAGCCAACCTGCACACAGGCGTCGAGCGCTCGCTGCGTCAGCTGCTCGACCAACTGCGGCGATAAATTCTGCCCGTCTGCACGCCGGGCGTCGACCGCGCTCAGAATAAGCGACTGCAAACCTGGCTCATGCTCTTCCAGGTAGAGCGCAACCTGGACGTCATCTACCTTGCGGCGCAATGGTTTGATACAGAACTGCAGCACCAGCGCAACCAGCGCAAAAACGGCGCTGAAACGTAATCCCCAGACCGCGGAAGGAGAAAAATGCCACGCGTTTAACAGCCATGCCGATAGCAGCAGCACCACGGTTGCGAGTACGAGGGTCCAAAGCAGGCCGCGCGCAAACAGGCGTAGCCGCCAGCGCTGTCGTATACGCTCGATGACCGCGGACAGGAGCGGCCTGTCGCTGGCTTGCGAGTCCCGCACCGGGGTTAATAGATTGAACCATCCGGTGCTAATGTTGTTGCGTGTCGTTTCCATGTTTTTCGTCAGCTATCCCGTTCCCCCGGTGCGGATAGAGCGCCTGGCGTCAATCCAGTTAGCGGACAGGGCCTCGATGAGCATTAATGCCAGCACCACCAGCAGAATTGCGTATGCCAGTTGCTGTTGCTGCTCGAATTCGGCGGCCTGTCGCCGCGTCAGGGCTGCACCCGTTGCGGGGGGCTCAGCAGAAGCCCTAATTTCCTCCACAAACCGGGCCACGTCAAGCCTCTCCTGGTTGGCTTCGAACGGATCGATATTGGCGGCCAGGGTTATTTCCACGCCACTCGGGGTCGCGTGATGGACCTGGTAGAAGCCGGGCTCGGTGAGCGATAGCAGCGGGGATTGTCGCTCGACGCGGATTTCGTCGCCCGACGGTGATTCGATAATCAGTGGCCGCTCAGCCGCTGCAGCGACGATGGCGTCGGCGCCTGCGAGCGCCCGCGCGTAACGCATCACATCGGTGATGCTGCCGATTTCAGACTGATTGGGATAGGACTCGAAGGTCGTCAGATGACGCAGGCCCTGGTGCAGAAAGGGCAGAAAAACCGGCTGCAGCGCGAGGTCGCTCCAGTGCGTATCCAGCGTCGTGGTCAACACCAGCACGCGACCCGCACCGACGCGACGCTCCAGCAGCGCCACGGCGCCATCACTATAGCGTGCCACGACCCTGTCATTCGCCCCGGGTTGCAGCTCGCGATAACTGAAAACCCGTGCCAACGACAGGTCGGTCGTATTGCGTGCGCCGAGAGCAATGGATAGCGGATGATCGGGTTCGAAATCCGATATGTTAAAAGCGGCTGCCGGTTTCGCATCGACCTTGCGCCCGGGGCTGCCTGGCAGGTAGGCAGCCGACCAGCTGCGTTGCTCCGCCACACCCGCGCTGACCAGTAAACTGCCGCCCGCGGCAACGAAATCGGCAAGCGCCTCACCGAGCTCGCCTCCAGGAATCGAGACATCGTTCAGGATAATCACCGCCCAGGCCGGCAGGTCCTGCGCTCGCAATTCATTTAAAACCTTGCGTTCGACCCGAAACACGGGCTCGCGCGACAGGCCCAGCGCGTTCTGCAGGTAAACCGCCTGGTTGGTGCGGGCCGCGGACCCTTCGACGATTAGCAACGGGACCTGTTGCCTGCTCGAGTAAACAAAATAGTGCTGGTTATCCAGCGCCAGTGCATCGTCCGCCAGGCTGACGGTGCCGCGCAGCAAATCGTCGCTGACGCTCAATCGATCGAAGCTTTCGCTAAGCACTGATCCTGGCGCCAGCCGCAGCTGGCGTCGTGCGATCTCTCGTCCGTCGAGTGTGAGCGTGACTTCCTGCTCGAGCGGAGTGGTGGCGCGATTGGTCACTTCGACCGTGAGCGAAAATTCTGCAGCGGCAGCGCGCGACGACGCTTCGATGGCTACCGAGGTAATCGATGCATTCGCGATCCGGGTGACATCGATCGGTAAAGCGGTAAGCTCGATATCCGCGCTAATTCTGGCAACGGCTGTCGCGGCCGCGGACTGAAAATCAGAGACCACGATAATTTGCTTGCTGCTGGCGTTGCTGCCCGCAAGCAGGCGGGCCGCCTGTTCGATCGCGCCCGTTAATCGCGTCGCTTTAAAGCCGGGTGACTGGCCCTCGAGGACCGAGCGCAGGTTATTGGCGCTGCTGGTCAGGTCACTGAGAATCTCGGCTTCTGCATCGACTAATACGACGCCGATGCGATCCCGCGCCTGTTTCTGCTCCACCAGTTGCAAAGCGATAGCGAGCGCCTGTTGCCAGTGGTCGGCAATGCGCATGCTATAGGATCGGTCGAGCACGATGATGCTGTCCTGTCGCCCCGGCTCCAGTCCTGTTGCCCCGCTATCGTTATTGAAGAACGGTCGCGCAAACGCAAGCACGATGAGCAACAACAGCAGGCAGCGCAGCGCCAGTAACAGCCAGTGCCTGATCTCGAGGCGGCGTTTCTCGCGTTGCGGGATTTGTTGCAGGAACATCAGCGATGGGAAGCGTTTGCCCTCGTTGTGCTGCTTTTGCACCAGGTGGATCAGCACCGGCAAGGCCAGTGACAGCAGGCCGAAGAGGTACAGCGGATTGATCCACGACAGGCCCATTAGCGAGTCCGGTTCTGGCGTTCCCGGTCTGACAGGTAGCGGAACAGGATGTTATCGAGCGGCTGGGAAATATCGGCGAAAATGTAGTCGATCTGGTTGGCGCCCAAGCGCCGTTCGAGCTCAGCCCGGTGATCCCGGATCAGCTGCTGGTAGCTGTCACGATACTGATCGGTTGCGATCGGCAGGTTAACGCCTGATTCCAGGTCCTCGACACTGGCGACGTCACCCAGCTCCAGGCTCAGTTCCAATGGATCCAGTAGATGGAAAACGATCAGGTCGTTGCCGCGGTGGCGCAGTTGATTGATCGCGCCGAGCAGTCGCTCCGGCGTGTCGTAGAGATCGGAAATCAGCACCACCAGGCTGCGTCGCCCGAGGTTAAGCGCTATTTTAGCGAGCGGATCACGGTAACTGCTGGCACCGCCGGCTGTCAGGCGATCGAGGGCATGCAACACCATGTTGAAATGCCGGATCGACGGTGGGATTGTCTCGATAATTTTGTTATCGAAGGTGACCAGGCCGATACGGTCGCGCTGGCGCCGGGACAGGTAGGCCAGGCTCGCAGCGAGAAATTTCGCATACTCGAGCTTGGTTACCGCGCCGCTGCCGAAGTCCATGGAGCGGGAAACATCCAGTAGCAGGTGCAGGTTGGCGTTGGTATCGGCTTCGAATTCCTTGACATAAAGACGGTCAGTGCGCGCGAACAGCCGCCAGTCGATACGGCGCACGTCATCGCCGGGCATGTAGCTGCGGTGTTCGGCAAAATCCACCGACATGCCGAGCATGGGTGAGCGATGCAGACCGCTGATGAACCCGTCCACAACGCCGCGCGCTAACAGCTCCAGGTTATCGATACGCGTCAGCACGTCCGGATCGATGAATCGTTGTCCAGGCAGGTGGCCCTGTGACTGCTTGTTCCTCAGCACGATACCGCCCGCTACATGCCCGAAACCGGTAACGGCACCGCGTCGATGAGACGCGAGATGAGTTCGTCGGAAGTTACTTTTTCCGATTCGGCATGAAAGTTACGCAACACCCGATGCCTGAGTACTGGTTTCGCAAGCTGCACGATATCGTCAAAATCGACGTGGTAGCGACCGTTGATCAATGCCCGCGCCTTGCCGCCGAGTACCAGGTACTGCGCGGCCCGGGTGCTGGCGCCGTAGTCGACCCATTCACGCACGAAGTCGAGCGCGTCGTCGCTGCCCGGGCGGCTGCAGCGCACCAGGTCCAGCGCGTATTGCGAAACCGGCTTCGATACCGGCACCTTGCGTACCAGTTTCTGAAACGCGCGTATCTCTTCGCCGTTCATGGCGTATTCGAACGCAATTTCACGCAGTGAAGTCGTCTGGCGTACCACCTCGAGCTCATCCTCTGCCGACAGGTAATCGATAATGATTTCAAACATGAAACGATCGAGCTGGGCTTCGGGTAACGGGTAAGTACCCTCCAGTTCAATCGGGTTCTGCGTGGCGAACACGAAAAAGGGCTCGTCCAGCTCATAGGTTTTGCCCTGTACGGTAACGCGGTGTTCCTGCATCGCTTCAAGTAGCGCGGATTGCGTCTTCGGCGGGGTACGATTGATTTCGTCGGCAAGCACGATATTGGCGAAAATGGGGCCAGGCAGAAAGTTGAGTTCGCGCTTGCCGGTGTCGGGGTTTTCCTGCACCAGGTCGGTGCCGGTGATATCCGACGGCATCAGGTCCGGTGTGAACTGGATGCGCGAAAACCTGAGATCCAGCACCTGCGCGATAGAGTGAATCAACAGTGTCTTGGCGAGGCCGGGAACGCCGACGATAAGACTGTTGCCACCTGCCAGTATGGTCAGCATGACCTGCTCGATCACCACGTCCTGGCCCACGATCAGTTTGCCCAGTTCGGCGCGCAAGCGCGCGTAGCGCTTGATCAAATCCTCGGCGAGTCCGATATCGTCCTCGTCCTGCAGGGATTCCGTCTGTTCAGTCTGCTTATCCATCGGTGAACCTCTTGTGTCGTTCAGGATGCGCCAGGCGCGATCTGCGGTTAAAGCTGTCAATCCAGTGCATGGGTTACTGCTGCCCCGTTGCGGCGGGTTTTGTTTGGCGCAACGCAAGCAGTAATTCCTGCGCACGGTAATAATTAGGCGCGATCTCGAGGGCATATAGTATCTGCTCGCGGGCCGAAGATCGATTGCCGGCGCGCGCGTAAGCCCAGGCGAGCTGGTAGAAAGCTTCCGCCTTGTCGACCGGATCGAGCGCGAGCAGGGCACGCCGTTCACGCGCAACGGCCTCCCAGTTGCCGAGGTCGGTCTGGTAGCTGGCCAGGTCCCGGTGCAGTTCGAGATCATAGGGATAGATGTAAATTGCGGCTTCCAGCGCGGCAGCGGCAGCGGCCCCGTCGCCGCGTTGGGCGCGTAATTTCGCGAGCTTAAGCTGCGCCGGGTAGTGTTCGGCATTGATCGCAACCAGTTGCTCCAGCTGCGCTTCCGCCTGCGGGAATTTCTCCTGTTGCTGGTAGAGAGAGGCCAGCAACCAATAGCTGCTATCGTCACCCGCGTACTCGGGGAACAGCTGTTGCGCTTTTTGCAGAAACAGTTCGGCCAGTTCCAGGTTGCCCTGTTCATAGAGCAATTGCCCCAGTTTGAGCTGGTCGAAATACTTGTCGGGCAGTGCGGTCTCGACTGTCACCTGGTCCGACGGCGGCACCGGCTTATCGGCTTCCAGGTCTTTACTCAACGCGTTGAGCGCGGTGGCATAGCGGGTTTTCAGGTAATCGTCGAAGGCGACGTCGAGTGCCTCGCTATCGAGTTGCAGTTGTTCCAGTAACACGGTATCGGGGTTCTTGCTGTCCCGGTATGCGTTCAGACTTGCCCTGATGACATCGAATCCCCAGCGCTGCTCGATGAATTCGAAAACCAGCGAGGCCTGGAAGTAGGAATGCATCACCTGTTCCGGGTAGCTCGGTCGAACGAAGCCATTGTTCAGCTGGCTAACCGGCAGTAATCGCCCGTCGAGATAGGCGAGCAGAAAATCGGGGGTAACGTCGCCGCCCCAGCCCGGGCGGGCAATGCGTTCCTCGTAGACCGCGAGCCCTTCAGAGAACCAGCGCGGGACGCGGTTCTCGGTCATCGACAGGTGAAACACGTGAGCGAGTTCGTGCCACAGCGTGGAGCCCCAGTTGAAGGCGCTGCGCGGGCGCGCCGCGGGTGAGTCCATCGCCACCACCGGTCCGAAGCAGACGCCGAGCAGCCCGACGCCAGCCAGTCCTACCGAGCGTACCGAGAAATCGGCGTGATCCGGGTACATCTCGACACGGATCGGTTTGGCGGGTTCATGCCGGTAACGCGTTTTGAGGTGCTGGTAAGCCTGATCCGCGAGATCTTGAATATACTCGCCAAGCAGCGCGTTTTCCTCGGCGTGCAGGACGAGGCGAAATCTACCACTGTCGATCTGCACGTAGTTTTTGAAAGTATCCGCCAGCTGCAGCGTGTTTTTAATCCACACATTATATGGGTCGCCGCTGAAAGAGCGCTCGAGGTTGGCGCGTCCGCCCTCGATCTGTCCCAGGCGCAACTGGTTCATACCCAGCAGGCCATAGCCTCGCCATGACAGCTCATCCAGATCTACCGCGCGTTGGGCAAACCCTTGCGCATCCCGGTAGAGCCTGTTTTGCGCCGCCAGCTCCGCCAGCGTTGTATAGAAGTCGGCATAACGCGGGTTCAGGCCCATGACCTGCTGTTCGATTGCGGCAAAGCGTTCCGTATTGTGCTCGAGGTGATCGATCACGCCCAGCATGGCCAGGGCCTCCAGCGAAACCGGGTTGACCTCGAGCGCGAGTTCGGCTTCTCTTCTCGCCTCGGCATATTCCTCCAGCTCGATGAACAGGCGCGCCATGAAGACTCTCGCGGGCACCAGGTTCGGATTGAAAAATAATGACCGCAGCACGGTCTTCACTGCCTCCGTCGAATAGTCGAAGTGCTGACTGCGCGCCAGGCCGAGCAGCGCGCGTGGGTGCTTGTCGTTGATTGCGAGCATCTCCTTGAACACGACCGCAGCCTCCTGGTTGTTGTATTTTTCGAGCAGTAACTCGCCCAGCGCGATGCCCGCCTCCAGGTAGGAGGGATCTTTGCGACTTGCCTGATCGAACAGTTGTACCGCTTCCTTGAAAAGCTGTGGATCGGACCGTCCCAGCTGGCGGGTGGCGTTGGCAATCGCAAACAGGTCGCGCGCGCTCAACGTCGGTTCGGTCTGATAGGCTTGCCGAATATCGCGCCACAGGGTTTCGGCCTGCAGCCATTCACCCCGCTGCCGATGAATTTCGGCGAGGTTGAGTTTTGCCATCAGCCGACCGGGGCCCTGTAGTTCGAGTGCCTGGCGAAAGCGCGTGGAGGCAGCCTCCAGCTCCCCGGTCTCGAGACGAAGTTCACCGAGCTGGTTCAGTAGCCTGGTACTGTCAGGCTGCGCGGCAAGTTCGGTTTGCACGCGTTCGATTGCCGCCGGGTAATTGCCGCCCTGGCGCAGGGCCTCGATCTGCTCCAGCCGTGGGTCGATGGCGGCGTAACCGGGTTGTGTAAAGACAAGCAGCAGCAGTGCGAAAAAATATTTCATCTAACCTCCCTGTGCCCTGATTTCCCGGCTGAGCAGGGCGAGATCGACCAGTAATTCTTCCAGCCGGACGTAGTAATCAGTTCGCGGCAGGATTTCGCGCTGACGCTTTAACTCGCCGATCGATTGCTCGAGATCCTGTTTGCGCTGCATCATCGTGACCAGTTGCGCGGATGCGCCGAGGGCAAGTGATGGTGGCTGCTGCAGGTAAACGCGCTTCGCCAGGGCGCCATCAGCTTCGAACTCGCCCGGCACCAGGCTACCCTCGCCATCGCCGTTGTCGTCCAGCAGGGCATGCTCGGTCAACAACTGCTTCTTACTATCGTAGGCGCGTCGGGTCTCGCGGCGCGCGAACGCGAACGCCTCCAGCATCGATATCCGCTCGTCCTTGTCCATGTCCGCGCCGGATTCGGCAAAGGCATCGACAAAATAATCGCCGAATAGCGTAGCGTGATACTCGCGGCCGTTCGACGTTGCTGTAATCACGATGCGGTTATCCGCGGAGAGCGCGTCGATGAACGGACCACTGGAGGATGCCGTGTTAACGATGACGACAAGCTGATTTTGCAGACCAGTTAGCGCTGTGGCGAGTTCTGCTGCAGAAATATCGGGGCCTGGCAGGTTGAAGGTGGCGCTGTCGCCACGCGCATTACCATGGCCGATCAGTACCACGAATACGCGGTCGTCAACCTGCGCGCGGGCGTCGATTTCACGTAACGCCTGCAGGATCGTCGGCTTGT
>Ga0316198_10001896_pt1 | contig 12512 bp, 10 predicted proteins | sample OudBieAanoxic_MG_FD_204935 | JGI IMG/M metagenome (GOLD analysis project Ga0316198, IMG submission 204935) | Coastal sediment microbial communities from Oude Bieten Haven, Netherlands - site A anoxic | ecosystem: Environmental > Aquatic > Marine > Coastal > Sediment | place: Netherlands... | reverse complement strand
AGCAAGGCGGATGATGCCTTCAACCAGGTCGTCGACGTAGCAGAAGGACCGCGTCTGGCTCCCATCGCCGTAGATCGTGAGCGGCTCGCCCGCGAGCGCTTGCGTGACGAAGTTGGTGATCACACGTCCGTCGTCGGGAGCCATCCCCGGGCCGTAGGTGTTGAAGATGCGGGCGATGCGTACGTTGCGGACTGCCCCCGTCCGCCGATAGGCCTGGGTCAGCGCTTCGGCGTACCGCTTCGCCTCGTCATAACACGCACGCGGAGAGGTGACGTCGACATTGCCGTTGTAGCTCTCGTTCTGTGGATGGACCGTCGGATCCCCATAGATCTCCGATGTGGATGCCTGGAGGAAGACGGCGCCGTGAGCCTCCGCGAGGTCGAGCATCCGTCGCGCGCCCTCTGCTCCCGTCCGCAACGTGCCAATCGGATCGAGCACATACCTCGGCGGCGAGGCGGGCGAGGCGAGGTTGAAGATGATGTCGATCGGCCCGTCGATCTGTTGCGGATCAACCACCGATCCGTGGATGAATTCGACGTGCTGCGGCAGCGGAATCGGGCTTGGACTTGAGAGGTTGTCGAGAACCACAACATCGACGCCGTCGTTCACCAGACGTTCAGCCAGGTTCCGTCCGACAAACCCGGCCCCGCCGGTGATGAGGACCCTGGTCATTGTTCGGCTCGGGTTGTTGGACCGTTGAGGAGCTGTGTTTTCATCGCTGGAGATCGTTCGGAGTCATGGCGATGAATCTAGCTGGCGCCGTGCGGGTGCGATTGTCGCGTCGTCTGGCTGGATGATCAGCCACCAAAACGGCAGGCTCATCAGGCAGAGGAGGTAGATGCCGAACGCATACCGGAACTCGTGTGCCGGTGTCATGGCCGCCACGTTGAGCAGCTGCGCCCCGACGAGCCCGCCGGCCCACAGCAGCGGCCGAAGGCGCCGGCGTACCGCAACCCCGAGGTAGGTGGCAATGCCGACGAGGATGACCAGCGCCGGGCGCCACGTGAACCACTCAACGCCGGGCTTTTCGATCCACTGGTATTGAGCGAGCGTGAACGAGTATGCCCGCCCGGAGATCGAGTCGCGGGCGATGCCGAGCGTATTCGGCGGGATCTCGAACGGCGGGCGATGCAGGTAGCTGCCGCCTCGTGGCCAGGGGGCGAACAGGAACGACGCGGCGCACCACCGGTGACCGACGACCGTCGGGAGGTGGGTGATTGCAGTGCGGGCTACCAACGACCGGTACTCCCACGGGTTCTCACGTGGCGGTGTGTGATTGAACGCGGGGTCGAACACCAGCGGGGTCGAGTCCGAGCACTCGTACCTGCTCTGCCAGACGTCGATTGGAGCGATCGCCTCGAGCCGCGCCCGGTCGGCATCACTGAACCAATCCGGGTCGTTCACGACCACCGCGGCCACATCGGGGAGGAACACCTCGGCAGGTTCGATCGTCCCGGGGTTCACCGACAACACCGATAGCAGGACGGCTGGGAGCAGGATCCCAACGGCGACAGTCGCGCCGCCCGCCGCGAGCAACTCTCGCCAACGACGCCAGAAGCCGATGGCCAGGGCAACGGCGAAGATCAGGACGGTCACCTTGCCGTTTGCGCGCAACGCCCACATCAGGCCGAGGGCGGTGCCGAGGCGCAGCGGTCCCCACCACGACGACCAGAAACGGTCCCGGTCCCGTGCGAGTGCGACCAGTTCGCCGAACGCCCACACCATCGCGAGCGAGTAGGGGATGTCTTTCCAGATCGTGATCGTGGTTGCCCCCACCATCGGGAGTGCCGCCGTGATCCAGGCCGCGGTCACCGTCAGCCACCACGGAACCCCCACCTGGGTGAGGCGGCGCGCCACGAAGCCGAGAAGACCCGCGAGGAGCAACACCTGGAGGAGCGTGACGGCTCCGGGGTGATCCCAGACCCGCGTCACCACCCACATCGAGAACGTGTGAACGATCGGGTGGAAGTTGAAGAACTCGTACCGGTCGACCTGGCCGAGTTGGTCGATCGAGTCGGGAGACATGAAACCCGGGAACCAGCCGAGCCACCAGACGAACAACGGCACCACACTCAGCCAGCCGAGCGTGAGCGCCCGGTCTTCGTTGCTGAGGTTGATCGACTTCACGGAACCGTCCCCTGGCGAGTCGGTGCGGATGGTACGGACCGCCGGCCGCGAGCGCGTTTCATTGAGTCCGCGCCGCCTGCTGGGAGGGAAGCGACGCAGGGTTGGGCATGTCGGGTTCTAGACTGCGGCGACCGTAGACCGTCCGGTGTTGCACCCAAGATCGGCAGTTCCACTAGGAAGACGATGACCTCCACCTACTACGACTCTGACAAGGCGCGCCGTCCGCTGGTCAGCGAGATCCAGAACATATGGATCAATCGCTCGCTCATTCGGCTGATCGTCGGCCGGGACCTGACGGTGCGCTACAAACGCTCGATCCTGGGCGTTTGGTGGACGTTCCTCAATCCACTTCTCACGACAGGTGTCATGTGGATCGTGTTCGGCCAATTCTTCAGGTTCGAGATCGACGGCGGTGCTACGCCCTACATCGTGTACCTCCTATCGGGGATCCTGCTCATTACCTACTTCGCCCAAGCGACGCTTGCGGCCGGGTCGGCGATCGTGAACAGCGCAGGAGTCCTCACGAAGGTCTACGTGCCGCCTGAGGTGTTCTCGTTTTCCGCTGCTGCGGCGGCCGCGGCGAACTTCATGATCAGCCTGATCATCCTGCTGGTCGTGCAACTCGTGACCGGAGTGGGGATCCCGTGGACGCTGGTGCTCGTACCCATCCCCGTCGTTGCCATGCTCGCGCTGACTGCAGGCCTTGGGTTGCTGATCGCCTCGGCCGCGGTGCGTTTCTTCGACGTGATCGATTTCACCGGAGTCTTGATCCAGGCGATCTCGTATCTCACCCCGACGTTCTATCCGCTCAGCATCGTCCCCGATTCCTGGCTCTGGCTGATCCGGCTGAATCCGCTGTATTCCTATCTGTCCGTGTTCCGTGCCTGGGTGTACCAGGGCACGATGCCCGCCGCATGGAGCTTCACGTACATGATGCTCACCGCGGTCGTGGCCCTTGCACTCGGCGTGTGGGTGTTCTCACGAAGCTGGAAGTCGCTGGTGGTTGTCCTATGAGCGATCCGGCTATCCAGGTTGAGCACGCTTCCCTCGCGTATCGTCTCGCTCGCTCATCGTCCGGGACGGCGAAGGAGTACGTCATCCAACTCATGAAGCGCCAGGTGAGCTACGAACAGCTCTGGGCGCTCAGCGACGTCTCGTTCATGGTGCACGACGGCGAGGTTCTCGGGATCGTCGGGCCGAACGGGGCAGGCAAGAGCACGCTGATGAAGATGCTCGCCCGGGTCCTGCCGCCGACGGACGGGCGCGTGGTTGTTCGCGGCAGCGTCGCACCGATGATCGAGCTCGGCGCGGGATTCAACACGGAGTTGACCGGCTTTGAGAACATCGTGATGTACGGCACATTGCTTGGCCGAACCCCGCAGCTCATGAGAGACCGTGCCGAAGAGATCGCCGCGTGGGCAGATCTTTCGGACTACCTCGATGTCCCGATCCGGAGCTACTCGTCGGGAATGCTGGCTCGCCTCGGTTTCTCGGTTGCCACCGATACCGAACCCGACGTGCTGATCGTCGATGAGGTGCTCTCGGTCGGCGACGCGGCGTTTCAGCAGAAGTCATCGGAACGCATGCGGAAGATGATCGCCAACGGTGCATCGGTCGTTCTGGTCTCCCACAATCTTGACACGGTCCGGGCGATTGCGAATCGCGCAATCTGGCTCGATCGTGGCAAGATCGTGTCGGAGGGTGATCCGGAAGAGGTCGTCGGCGAGTATGAGCGGAGCGTGTCGTGAGCCGATGGCGTCCGCGGACACCGGGGGCCCGCCAGAGTCGCCATGTTCCGCCACCGAAGCGGGCTCGGTGTGGTGTGAGAAGATACGGAGCCAGAGGAGGAATCAGATGGGGCAGGACAAGTTCCCGATCCAAATGCCGCGTGACGTTGGTGTCCTAGCGACACCGCATTGGGTTGTCGGTGAGACTCCTGCATGGCTGGGGCACATCCCATTCGCATTCTGGGTCGTGTCCGCGACCGAGCCGCGGGTGATCGCCGAACTTGGATGCCACTACGGGAACTCCTACTTCGCGTTCGCTCAGTCCGTGCGAGCATGCGGCCTCCCAACGTCGATGTTCGCAATCGACACATGGGCTGGTGACGAACACTCCGGCTTCTATGGGTCCGAGGTCTTCGACGCGGTCAATACCTACAACGAGAAGACCTATCCCACCTTCTCCCAACTCGTTCGCAGCACCTTCGACGACGCCTGCGATCACTTCGAAGACGGCTCAATCGATCTGCTTCACATTGATGGGCATCACACCTACGAAGCAGTTCGACATGACTTCGAGTCGTGGCTTCCAAAGATGTCGGAACGGGGCATCGTGTTGTTCCACGACATCGCCGTTCGCGAGCGAGGATTCGGCGTGCATCGACTCTGGAACGAGCTCACTGGTCGATACGAGTCTTTCGGATTCGACCACTCCCATGGGCTTGGCGTGCTTGCCGTCGGGTCAGAGGTCCCAGACGGCATACGGTCACTTCTTGCGTTCGATCCGAGCTCAAAGGACGCGGCGGCCGTCAAACGGCTGTTTTCAACGCTGGGCCGGAGAGTGAATCTCGAGGTCACGCTCGACGATCAAGCTGCCGCGATTCGCGAAGCCGCGGCTGCCCAGCTCGCTGTGGTTCGCACCGAGGCTTCCGATGAGCTGGCTGCCCTTCGCGAAGAGAACGATGAAGCCATCGAAGCCCTCCGCAAGGACTCCGAAGACGTGATGGCCACGCTCCTCGCCGACCACGCCAACGCGCTCGATGAGCAGAAGGCCGGGGCGGACCGGATGATCGCTGCCCTGCAGATTCAGATCGATCTCGCCGAGGCTCAGGCGGCGCGCTCGTTCGATGAGCGACTGGGAGCGATCGTCGGCGGCACAACCGAGGAAAGATGATGCACCGCCTCAACCGGCTGCGCCAGCTCATCAAGGAGGAGGGCTTCGGCGCGACGATGAGAGTTGCCTGGTCGTGGCTGCGATGGAAGATCGGCGGTTCACAGCTGCCGAAATCGCCTGCGTCGCCCGGCGACTGGGTCACGGTGCATGCTGGAACTCTCCCTCCGAATCCCAACCCCGCGACGACGTTCTCGGTTGTGGTACCGGTCTACAACACGCAACCCGACGTGTTGCGTCAAACCGTCGCCTCCGTGCGAGAGCAGACCCACACAAACTGGGAACTGGTCCTTGTTGATGACGCGTCGCCGGCGCCCTGGATTCCAGCACTCCTCGAGGAGATGGAATCACTCGACAAGCGGATCCGGGTCGTCCGAAGGAGCGAAAACGGCGGGATCGCCCAGGCAACCAATACCGGAATCGCCGAAGCGACCGGTCACTACATAGCGTTCTTGGACCACGACGACCTGCTGGTCCCAACTGCCCTCGACTGGGTGTCGGTCGCAACACCAGCAGCCGATCTCATCTATACCGACGAAGCCAAGATCGACATGGACGGTGAGATCAGCGACAGAGTTCTGAAACCTGCGTGGTCGCCGACCTTGCTTCTTGGTTACAACTACATCTCCCATTTCTCGGTCGTCCGCACCCACCTCGTGCGGGATCTCGGCGGCATCGATCCACAGGCGAGCGGCTCACAGGATCACGACCTGCTCATTCGCATCGCAGAACGGCCGGTGACGGTTGCTCACGTCCCAAGCGTCCTGTACCTCTGGCGCAGAACACCAGAGTCAACGGCCGACGACCCGAGCGCGAAGCCGTACGCCGAGACGGTTGGCCTCCGAGCGGTCGCCAACGCGATCGAACGGCGCGGCTGGAACGCCGAAGCCAGGCTTGGCCGCGGAATACCGTTCAACTACGCCGTGCGGTGGCTGCCCGATGATGAGAATCAACCGCGCGTGAAGGTCGTCATCCCGACACGGGATCGCCTGGAACTGCTCCATCGCTCCGTCGAGGGTGTTCTGTCGCGAACCGATCACGTGGATGTGGAAGTGGTGATCGTGGACAACGGATCGGAAGAACCCGAGACATTCGCATACTTCGAGAAGCTCTCGGATCGGGACGACGTCGTGGTTGTTCGCGTTGACGATGCGTTCAACTTCAGCGCGCTCTGCAATGTCGGCAGCCGTGCCGGCTCCCCCTCGGATTCGATCCTGTTCTTGAACAACGACATCGAAGTCGTACACCGGGACTGGTTGCTTCAGATGCACGGCTGGTTCGCGGAACCGGACGTGCTTGCCGTAGGAACCGAACTGCTCTACGAGGACCAGGAGACGATCCAGCATGCCGGCGTCGCCATTGGAAACGGGCACATCGGATGGCACTTCTCCGGTGGTCTCGCCAATCAGCCTCGGCTCGGAGATCCGCATGACAGCGCTCGGGAAGTCACCGGCGTCACCGCCGCATGTATGTTGGTGCGAACCGCCGCATTCGACGCTGTCGGTGGATTTGAAGAGATTCTCCCGACCGATTTCCAGGACGTGGACTTCTGCCTGAAGCTCCGTCGCAATCTCGGAGGGACGATCCTGTACGACCCGATGTACCCGTTGCTCCATCACGAATCGGCGTCCCGCGGCGCCCTCAACGCCGGAAGCGGCTACACAATCCACCGTATGTTGTTTCGGTGGCCGGGTCTGACGGAGGAGGTCGATCCCTATTTCCACCCTCTGGCATCCCAACCCCAGCTTGGCAAACACGATCCGATCGAATTGACCGATGGACTCGCAGCAGATCTTGCCCCCCGGATAGTGACGTCGCTTGGGTTGAGGTCTTTGGGAGACTCGCCCCAAACCGACTGAGTCGTTGACCGGCACTGTCGCCGTGCGGGATCATGATTGGCCACAATCCGGCAGGAGCACAGTCCGCATCAGAGCCTTCCTCGGAGGTTGGTCGTTTGAGCGCAGGCTAGGCTCCGGTTGGTGACACAGATTGACCCAAGGGCGCTGGTGTCGGACGATGCGCGGATCGGAACCGACGTGCTCGTCTGGGCGTTCACCCAGGTACGGGAGCGGGCGGTCATCGGAGACAACACGTCGATCGGATCTCATGCGTATATCGACGCCGATGTCGTGATCGGATCGAACTGCAAGATCCAGTCGGGCTGCCTCATCTACAAAGGCACGACGATTGAAGACGGGGTGTTCGTGGGGCCAGGTGCGGTGATAACCAATGACCGCTACCCGAGCGCCGTCAACCCGGACTTCTCTCTCAAGAGCGACACCGATTGGGCAGTCACACCGACGCTTGTTCGGAGGGGGGCGTCGATTGGAGCCGGCGCGGTCATTGTCGCAGGCGTCGAGATAGGCGAATTCGCTCTTGTTGCTGCCGGCGCGGTGGTCTCCGAAGACGTACCGGCTGGAACTATCGTCAGAGGTGTTCCAGCCCGACCATCCGGACCCCTACCACGGGCCGACACAGCAGGCGGGCGACCGGACGATTGAAAGCGGGTGCGCTCCTGACGGTGCCCCTCGATGAAGGATGGGCTGAGTAGGTGATTCCTCATTCCGACGTTGGGCGTCGAACATCAGTTGATTCGTCCCGCCACGCTGTTGGAGCGAAGAGCACATTGGCGCTCCTGCTCCTTGGTATGTTGCTTGCGATCGGGGTCTTTCGGCTCGTATCCTCGCAGGAGGCGCCGCAGTTCCATCCCTGGAGAAATGACGAGCTTCACGCGACCTACGACACCTTCCTCGCTCACGGTGTTCCGCTGCTCAAAGAGAACGGCTCGGGTTCCCCTGCAACCCGGTTCGAGACCACCGCCAGCCTCGTGCCAGCAGCCTGGGACGACGATCCAGGGATCTACCTAGCAGCCTCATACGTCGGTCGGGCGCTCTCATTCTCCGATCCCTATCGCGCATTGACGCTCGTCCAAGCCGCGCTCGCGGCTTTGCCGTGGCTTTGGCTCCCACTGGTCATCGCCCGTGTGTTTGGTCGAGCTTCCGTCGGCATATCTACGGTGGCGATTCTGCCGCTTCTTGTCCTCCTGAACGGCGGCAGCGCGCTTTTGGGCTCTGACTACGGCCGAGTGGCCAGATACATCGAGACACCGATCTACGCCCTGTACGGGTCGGCAGGTTCGCTCGTGTTCCTAAGTCTCACGCTCCTGCTCCTTGCCGCCACGTTGCCAAACAAGCGCTCCGTGTTGTGGGGCGTGGCAATCGGAGCTGGCTTCCTCGCCGGATGCGGGAATCTCATGAGGGCAGCGAGCGGTTTCACGATCATCGTTGCCGCAGCTCTCGTGCTCGCGTTGTTCCGGTTGTCGTGGCGCCAGAAGCTTGCAGCGATCGCAGCTCTTGTAGTGGTGGCCGGCGTCGTGCAGCTAGGAACCATGCACGTGATCAACATCCAGCGGAGCGACGCGACAGGCCTTGAGGCTGACGAGTTGCCGATCGGTCACGGAACCTGGCATCCCCTGTATCTAGGGCTCGGCTTCGTGGGGTATGACGACGGATACGAAACCGAGAACCCGTTCGGAATCATATGGTCGGACGAATTCGGGTGGAATAAGGCGCGGGAGACCGCCCCGGATGTCGTCATCGTCTCGGTCGAGTACGACCTGATACTGCGGGATGCGTACCTGGAGGCGATCCGGGCGCGACCGCTCGATGCCGCAAGAACGTACGCAGCAAAACTCGCGAGTGCGGTGGTGCAGCAGGGATCCATCCTTGTGTTCGTCGGAGTGGTGTGGCTCCTTGCGTTCAGATCTCGGCGCTATCGACGTCCGCTCCTTGTGTCGATGCTCGTTGGCCTTCCGGCGGTGCTCCTCGGCCTTGTTCCGCCAGTCCTGGTCATGCCAATGCGGTACTACTTCGTGGAGAACACTGCTGGTCTCGCGGTCCTGTTTGTGGTGGCGGTCGGCTGGATTGCAGCGGTGCTCTTGCCTGACGACAAACGGATCGAATCACCAAGATCGCAACTGCTCACGAAAATGGCTGCCGCTGGCAACACGTCCGCTGCCGCCCGATACTCCTACGTCGTCCCGCTACACAATCACGAAGATGGCATAGGCGAGACACTGAATCGGTTGGCGCGACGCCTTGACCCAGGGTCTGACGAGACTGTCGTTGTCGAGAATGGATCAACGGACGAATCATGGGCGTCGCTCGAACACGCGGTCGATAGCTGGCCTGCCGACAATCCCCGGCTCACAGCCTTGAGGTCCGAGCCAGGCCTGGGGACGGCCTATCGGGTCGGCATCGCGGCCACGACCGGAAGTACGGTGGTTCTGTCCGCTGATGATCTTCCCTTCGATTTCAGCGACCTCGATGCGTTCGAGAGCATCGGAGACCCTGGAATCATGACAATCGGATCGAAGGCTCACGAGCGACCTCTGACGCGTCGGGGGCGAGGTCGGGTGATTGTCACCAGCGGCTTTTCTGCCTTGAGGTCGGTGATCCTGCCCAGTTCGGTTGATGACAGCCAGGGAACGTTCTTCGTGGATGGCGATTGGATTCGGGCATACGCCGGCACGAGTCGCGAAACGGGATCTCTTTGGACAACGGAGATGGTCGTGGCTGCCGAATCGTGCGGAGTCAACCCGGCGACGGTGCCCGTGACCCTATCGGAAGGACATGGCGCTCACTCCAGCCGAGTCAAGGTTGGAGATGTTGCCGCCATGGGCATCGGGCTCCTTCGACTCCGCCGGAGGCGAGCACAGCATGCACGCGCTGTCCGGGATGCAGTGGCGATGGACTCTCCGCCCCTTGAGCCGAATCCGAGCGGGGGAGGAGGAGTCGATCGGACCATGGCGGATATGTGAAACGGTCCGAGGGTGGTAGGCCCCTGTGGTCAAGCCCTCAGGAGTTGCCGATGGTGCCGGGCCGGCCGACGACGACACGCCTCATCGGTTCCACCTGGTTCGCGCGAGTCCAGTCACCCTCCGCCCAGCAAGCTTGGGCCGCCTTCTGCTGGGTCAGATCGCGAGGAACTAGGGGGCATACCCAAGCATCACGAGCTCTTCGACGATCCGGTCGCTCGGGTGAAACTCATCGAGGAGTGGCGCCGACCGGAAGCGTTGCGGGTCCTCCAGGAACCGCCTCGCGGCCTCGGTCGAGAGTCCACTGAGCACAACGTTTCGTCCAAGGCCCAAGTCGCTCTCGGTCCGTTCCCGATGGATGAGACAGGGAATGCCCAGGTAGGAGCACTCCTGCTGCAGGCCGCCACTGTCGGTCACGACGAAGCTCGAACGAGCCAGGATCGGAACGAATTCCGGATATGAAACACGTTCGATGATTGTGAACCGATCGTCAAACCACGAGAGGAGACCGTGCTGAGCAAGCCGAGCCCGGCCATGCTCCCCGGTGACGAATCGGATTGGGGTCGTCCGCGCTGCACTGCGACAAATCTCCAGGATGCGGTTGATGTCGGCTGGCTTCCGCATGAGCTCGAAACGGTGCAAAGTCACAAGCCCATACGGTTCGGCCACCGGCTCATCCCATCCATCGTCCAGGAACATGCGGAGTGAGTCGAGCGCCGTGTTGGCCTGTGTATCAACAACCCGACCCTTGGCCCGGTGGAGGTTCCCTACTTCTCGTGCAGAAGGGGCGAAGTGAATATCTGCGAGGCCGGCGACGAAGCGACGATCCAGCTCCTCAGGGAATGGCGCGAGAAAACTCCCGCTTCGATAGCCGGCCTCAACATGGGCGACTGGCACGCGCAGTCGCTTGGCCGCCAGGGAGCCGGCAACCGTCGTGAAGGTGTCGCCATGCACAAGAATGAGCGGCGGACGGCCGTCGCGCCGCAAGGTCTTGACAAGTTCGGGTCGATCTCGCCGGAAGGCTCGGTTGACGTCCCTCAGCCAGCCCGGGACGTCGATCGTTCGGGCGACATCATCATGCCGGTTCCCGTCTCGGATGGTCCGGATGTCGACATCGGGAATGGCTCGCTCCGCGAGGTCGGCAAAACCCTGGACATGCATCGCCGTGTACCACACCTCGACATCGGCATTCCGGTCTACGAGCCGGTTGAGCACGGGCGCCATCTTGATGAGTTCGGCACTTGTCCCTATCACAGCAGCAATCAATCGGTCCACCCTTGTGTCGGTGTTGCGTGAGCAAACACCATGTTTGCAGCCGACGGGTCCCATGCACACTCGGTTCGAGTACTCCGCGTCGGTTCCATCACCCTGACGGAATCATGGTCCGGGATGTGGTCTCGTGGGCATACGAGGGTCGGAGCGAATGTCGATGTGACGGCTAGTGTCACAGCGTCATGTCGACCTATACCGGCCCATTCTTGGTTGTGGTGCCAGCGCTGAACGAGGCGGAGACGGTGGCATCGGTGGTCACAGATGTCTCCAAGGCCTATCCGTTGGCCTCCATTCTCGTTGTGGACGATGGTTCGACCGATGCCACGTCGGAAGAGGCGCGATCCGCGGGGGCTGTGGTGGCGAAACATGCTTCGAACCTGGGTGTTGGAGCGGCCATGCGAACGGGATTCCGGTATGCCCAGGTGATCGGTGCCACAATCGTGATCCAGGTCGATGCCGACGGCCAACACGACGTGAAGCAAATAGGCACTCTGATCGAGGCCTTGGGCGGTGCCGATGTTGTTGTCGGATCGAGATTTCTCGGATCCGGGGACTACGCAATATCTCGCACACGGAGGATGACCATCGGGCTTCTCTCGCGAGCGGTGAGCGTTCCATGCCGAACGAGGATCACCGACGCTACCTCGGGCTTTCGTGCCACCGGCCACCGCGGAATTCCGCTCTTCGCTCGCTACTACCCGACCGAGTACCTCGCCGACACGGTGGAATCGTTGGCCCTAGCGGGCAGGGCGGGACTGTCGGTGACGGAGGTGCCGGTGGTGATGCGCCCGCGGCAGGGGGGCAACCCGAGTCAAGGGTTTGTGTCGGGTGTTCTCAACCTCGCGCGATCCGCTTTCGTAGCTCTGCAGTCGATGATCTTGCGGCTGCCTCCCGGCGCACATGAACTTGTCGAGGCGGCGTAGATGTCGCGACTGTTGATCACGTTTGGGCTGCTGGCCGTGGTCTTGTTCGCCGTTGTGGCGGAGCTGGTACGTCGAAGAAGGCTCAAGGAACGTCACGCCGGAATCTGGATGGCATTGGGAGTTGGTGTGGTGGTCGCCGTCTTCTTCCCAAGTGCTGTGATATGGGTATCCGACTTCCTCGGATTCGAATTGCCGGCCAACCTCGTGCTTGTCACCGGGCTGGTCGTCCTGACCTTCGTTGCGATTCAGCTGAGTGTGGAGATCGGACGGCTCCGGGATCTGGTTGAGAGGCTGACCACCGAGATTGCGCTGCTTTCAATGGATCGGAAACCCGGAGGCACCGCGGCCGAGGATGATGCAGGGCGCAGTGACACGACATCAGGGGCGGATGATGAGTCCAGCTGAGCGTGCATCGACACCCCTGCTCTCGGTCGTCATGCCCGTGTTCAACGAGGCCGCTTACATCCGAACGACGCTCGAAG
>Ga0316198_10001895_pt1 | contig 12513 bp, 11 predicted proteins | sample OudBieAanoxic_MG_FD_204935 | JGI IMG/M metagenome (GOLD analysis project Ga0316198, IMG submission 204935) | Coastal sediment microbial communities from Oude Bieten Haven, Netherlands - site A anoxic | ecosystem: Environmental > Aquatic > Marine > Coastal > Sediment | place: Netherlands... | reverse complement strand
CCAGCCTGGGCAGCAGCTTGCCAACCCAGGCCCCGGCGCTGATGACCAGATGCCGCGCCCGGTATTCGGCCACCTCGGTGCGCACGACGACCCCGCTGCCGGTCACCTCCCAGCCGCTCACCGGCTCGTGGCCGTGGAGCTCCGCGCCGGCCGCGAGGGCCAGGCGGGCGTGACCGGCGATGGCGCGCTCGGAGAGAACGAATCCGCCGTCTGGCTGGTAGACCGCGACGAAGTCCTCCGGCACCGTGAACGCCGGATAGCGCGCCCCGACCTGTGCGGCCTCGAGCAGCTCATGCTCCAGCCCGTGCTCGCGGGCGGAGGCCAGGGCGCCCCTGACCGTCTCGCTCTCGGGGCGGCCCATGTCGAGTCCGCCGGTGATCACCAGGATGGGCTCGTCCAGTCGCGCCTCCAGCTCCCGCCAGCGCTCGTAGGCTCGACGCAGAAGCGGCACGTAGCGAGGGTCCTCCGCATAGGCCAGGCGAATGATGCGGTTGACGCCGTGTGAGGAGCCCTGGTCGTTGGGGATGCTCGCTCGGTCGAGGCCCAGCACGCGCGCACCGCGCGCCGACAGCTCCGCGACCGTGGCGCTGCCCATGCCGCCCACGCCGGCGACGATGACGTCGTACTCCATGGCTCACCTTCTAGCGACGACGAAGGCCGGGCGTTGGGCCCGGCCTTCAAGACAGTCGATCGACGGGCTCGACCGAACCCAGTCCGTGTCGGCTAGGAGGTCGGGGGCGGGGTGGCGGTGTCGCTGTCCCCGGTCGCCTGGGGGTTGCTGGAGTAGCGGTCCGACTCGGCATCGGCGAAGGCGTCGCGGATGTCCTCGCGGCTGGTGTACCAGAGCAGGAACGCCGGGAGGGCCGCGGCGGCCAGGCCGTACGCGATGGAGCCGGTGGCGATGAGCACGAACATGGCATCGACGAGACCGAAGACGGCCATGATCATGGTGAAGATGAGGGCCCACGGGCGCATCGACCAAAGGGCCCAGCCCACGGCCAGGTAGATGATGGCCACGATAAGGGTTAGCAGGCCGGTCCAGAAGACACCGCCGCCCTCGAACTGGATGTCCCCGAAGACGGCGACCCCCAGCAGCTGCAGGCCGAGCAGGCCGCGCACGATGGCGATGGCCACCGCCAGTGCGCCCAGCACGAGCACCCCGAACGGGCGCTTGTTCACGCTATCCATGTATACCTCCTTGATTCGTTGTCGGGCTCGTGCGGCTCAGAAGAAGGGCACGGTCGCTCCGGCGCACGCCTAGCCCAAGCGTATCGCAGCCCGACCAGCGCCCGTGGGCGCGGGGGCAGGCAGGCGTGCGCGACCCGCTACAGGCGCTCGATCCGTTGCGGGGCCAGGCGCGGGCCGTAGCGTGGCGGACGGACGCCGGAGCGCTCGATGATGCGCACCACCCGCGCCCGCTGGCCGCGATAGGGCTCCAGCAGCTCGAGCATGCGCGCGTCGTCGCCCCGAGGTTCGCCGGCCAGGGCCCAGCTGACGAGGTGCGGGACGTGGAAGTCACCGATGCTCACTGCGTCCGGGTCGCCGAAGGCCCCGCGAGCCACCTCGGCTGCCGTCCAGACCCCGACCCCTGGGATCGCCCGCAGGCGGGCGAGCGCGGCCGGCCGGGGCAGCGATACCGCTTCACCCAGCCACGCCGCTCGCTCCGCTGCACGGATCAGCGTGATGGCCCGCCGCTGCTCCAGGCCCACCGGGTGCAGCTCGTAGTAGGGCAGGGCGGCGACGACGGCCGGGGGCGGCGGCAGGCGCAGACCGCCGGGACCGGGGGCGTCCTCACCCCAGCGGCCGATGATGCCGAAGTAGGCCCGGTGCGCCTGAGCCGAGGTCACCTTCTGGCCGCAGATGGCCGGGATGAGCGAGGCCCAGACCTCGTCGGTGCGGCCGAAGCGCATGCCCCGGGAACGGGCTGCCATGTCCCGCAGCCTCCCCGGCGGCAGCTCCAGCGCCGACGGGTCGTCCTCTGCCCCCAGCAGGCGCGGGACGGCTGCGACCGCCGCGTCCGCCCCGGGCCCCCAGGCCGACACACGCCAGCCGTCGGACGCGGGTGCGAGCCGGGTGGTGGCAGGTCCGTCGGCCGTGCGCAGGGCACGCCACACGACCGCGCCTTCGTAGCGCAACGTGGGGTCGCCACGACCGTGGCGCAGCTCACCGAGCGTGGCCGCGGGGTTCACCTCGAAGTCGACTCGAACGACCTCGTCCCGCTCCGGCTGAGGCGTACTCATGCGCTCGGCGGCGCGGCCTCGGCCACGAAGACGAGGTTCTGGCCCAGCGACCAGAGCGCCAGCACGGTCATGCCGATCATCAGTGCCGCCAGCGGCCACTGGCTGACCGTCTGACCTTCTCGGCGCTCGCGCCGGACGGCGGAGTGGCCCAGCCAGGCGCCCACCACGTGTCCGAGCACGACCGCGCTCACCTGCAGCGTCCACACCAACGAGCTGGAGAGGAAGTCATCGCGGGGCTCGTAGGCGACCGTGCCCAGCAGGTCCCAGCCCTGCTGCAGCGGGTCGGAGAGGGCGACCACGATGCGCTGACCCTCGGTCAGGAGATAGGTCAGGTAGTGGGCCACCAGATAGCCCACGGCCACCGGCACCAGACCGGCACCCATGGCCACCCGGCCGGACCGCTCGGCCACCAGCAGCACCAGCCCCACCAGCAGCGCCAGGTAGCCGAGCAGGATGAGGGTGTCGAGCGCGATGTGCGGATCGCCTACAAGGTCGTACCAGACCTGCGTCTGGCTGATGCCGTCCCAGATGACCGAGCCGGTGGCGATGGCCACCACGGCCAGTAGCGAGCGGTCCCAGGGCTCGCTCGTGAGCGCGCGCCCGAAGCCGTTGTGCCGGACGAGGCCGTCCTTGCGCCGACCGACCAGGCCCCACGGAGCCAGCCGCCCGAGCAGCCCGAACCAGACGCTGAAGACCTCACCGTGCACCCGCCAGCGGACCTTGCCGTACCAGGCCATCCCGCCCAGCGTGAGCAGCGTGTAGCCCACCAGCACGGCGCCGAGGGTCCGGCCCGAGCCGACCTTGGCCACCAGCTCGAGCCAGACGAAGAAGGCCAGCAGGATCGCCGCCGGCCAGGCGTGGGCGCGCCGGTGCCACGGCGCCCGGCCGGGCAGGCGCAGCCGCAGCGGGCGAAGCATCGCCGCCAGCAGGTCGTAGAGCGTCGAGAACGGGTCGAGCCAGGCCCAGGCCGGCCCCAGCAGGGCACTCAGCAGGGCCAGGCCGACCCAGCCGAAGACCCACAGCAGGAGCGAGGCCACCTCCGCGTCGCTGGTGCCGCCGGCGATGGCCTGGGCCGCGACCCACAGCCAGGCCACGAGGCCGAGCAGGCGTAACAGCCAGCGCAGTGGCCGCCAGACGGTGAGCTCGCGGCTCGGCTCCGGCTCCGGCTCGGGCCGGTCGTCGCCGAGGGCCACGAACACGAACGACAGGGCCACCGCGATGGCGGCACCCACGAGGTAGGCCGCGAACGGCAGAGGCGCGTCGACGTTCCCGTGCAGCGCGTGGGCGTTCGCGGGCACCGCGGCCAGCAGGAGCAGCACCGCCGCCAGGCTGGCGGCACGCAGCGTTCGACTTCTCCTCATCGGTTCGCCGAGCCTAGCAGTGGCGGCCGGCGAGGCTACACTTCGACCTATGCCCAAGTACAGGAAGGTCGACGCCGAGCTCATGGACAACCCGCCCAAGCCCAAGCCGCGGGGGCGGCCCATCAGCCCCGAGCAGCAGGCGCTGATCAACCGCATCAAGAAGATCACCGACGAATCGGTCGTCTACGAGGCCGTGCTGACCGACGGCGAGAAGCCGGCTACGGTGCGCGCCCAGATCATGCGCGCGGCCAAGCTGGCCGGGGTGGACGTGGCGGTCAAGAAGTCGCCCGACGGCTTCTACTTCGGGCTCATGACCCCCAAGCGCAAGTCGAAGCGCGGACGGCCGCGGAAGGACGCGGCCCCGCGCGCGGAGTAGTCATCGCCGGGCAGGGCGGCGAGCCGGTCATCCAGGTCTTCGGCCGCAACGACTCGCAGGCGACCCGCCGGGCACAGCGCTTCTTCAAGGAGCGCCGCATGCCCATCAGCTTCGTCGACCTCAAGAAGCGACCGCCCGCACCCGGCGAGCTCAAGCGCTTCGCCCAGAAGTTCGGCGCGCGCGCCCTGCTCGACGAGGGCTCCAAGGCCTACAGGGAGGCCGACCTGGGCTACCTCACGATGGGCGACGCGGAGGTCCTCGAACGGGTCGCGGCCGATCCAGGCTTGCTGCGCCTGCCGCTCGTGCGCTTCGGGAACGAGCTCACCATCGGCGTCGATGAAGCTGTCTGGAAGGATTGGCAGGCCCGCGGCTAGCGCCGGCGGACGGCCTGCGGAGGCGTCGTCCTTCCGCAGAAAGGCGCGCGTGGCCGAGTCGGTACCGTCGGCCCAGTCGGTGCTGCCGGCCGCGTCGGTACGCCGGCCGCGTCGGTACTCACCAGATGCATCAACGTGACCGGCCCGCAGGCGAACTGCTCGCTTCGCTGCAGCCGGTGGCTCACCGCGTCACGGTGACGCAGGGCCTGGCTGAAACCGGTCGAACCGGTGTCGATGTGGTCGCGATGATGCAGGGCATGCATGGCGCCTGGGAAAGGCACGGGATGCCCGGGGACCAGGGACCGACGGCTCGATGGCTCTGGCGCGAGCGGTCGGACTAGTAGACGCGGACGTCCGCCCAGTCCACGCCTACGTTCCAGGCGGGACCGGCGACCAGCTTGTCGTAGCGGGTCCTGTAGACACGGATCCGCGTGTTCGACTCGTTGTCCACGAAGAAGAGGAAGTCCGCCCGCCCGTCGTAGTCGATGTCGGACGTGCCCATGCGCGTCCGCTTCACGGGGATGGGGTCGTTCTTCGGCGCGGTCCAGATCTTGACCGGCTTGAGCCCGCCCAGGCCCTGGCCCTGGAGACGCCACACCTGCGCCCGGCCGTTGCCGCCGATGAGGGTCATGACGTCGCCGCGCCCGTCGCGGTTGGCGTCGCCCACGCGCATCTTGACCTTGGCCGGCCTGGCCTTCGCAGCCTCCCAGCGGACGCGGTAGCCCTGGATCTTGTTGCCGGCGGCGGCACCCTTGACGCTGATGCCGGTCTTGAGCCGCACGCCCCCGCTGCTCGGGTGCTGGCGGACCACGATGTCGGCACGACCGTCGCCGGTGAGGTCGGGGACCCAGACCGAGTAGATGCGGTCGAACTCCTGGCTGCCGTTCCACCACACCACCGGGTCGGCGAACTTGTCGGCCTTGCCGTAGGTCGTGCGCTTGAGCACGACCATCCTGGTGGTGTCGTTGGGGCCCTGGCCGATGATGGCCACGTCCGCGCGCTGGTCGGCGTGGAAGTCGCCGATGCGCAGCCGCGCGCCCTTCAGGGACACGGGCGCATCGCCGCTCCACCACAGTTCGCCCTCGCGGTAGTTGGCGCCATCGCTGAGGGCCACCTTCAGGCGACCGCCACCACCGTCGGCCTCCTTCAGCCAGACCAGGTCCTCCTGGCCGTCTCCGTTCATGTCGCCGGAGGCCCAGCCAACGAGGGCGTCCTTGGCCAGCTGGATGCCGACGCGGGAGCCCGGCTCCGGCGGTGTGCGTCCTGGCGTCCAGACGCGCGGTGTGAGGAAGGCGCCGGCAGCCTCGGCCAGGCCGGCATCACCGTGCTTGCTGCCGATGACGTTCTGGCCGCCCGGCAGCACGATCTCGAGGTTGGGTCCCAGGTACTTGCGCAAGATCTCGCTGTAGGTCAGACCATCCTGCCCGCACTTCCTGGTGCTGTTGTGGAACAGCTTCCAGCCGGTGGCATCGGCGCCGCAGGCGGCGCTGGTCGAGCCGGCCCGGTAGCCGGTCAGGAAGAACTTGCTGACGTTGGTGTTCCAGTTGATCTTGCGCAGCGAGACGTCCCAGGTGGCGTCCATGGCCCGGCGGATCTTGGAGCCGGCTGCCGGCCACTTGTCCGTGCCCGGCCCGTAGGCCTCGGGCTTGTACCACTGGTCGGTGGTGCTGTCCTCGACGTCGTAGCAGACCTTCTTGCCATCGACCCACTTGGTCAGGCCCCGCGGATAGAGGATGTAGTACCAGGCGAACTGCTTGGTCGCGATGGCGCCGGCCTTGAGCGTCTCGATCGGATAGCGTTCCGGCCACTCGGCGGCCATGACCGTGGCCACGTACTCGTAGAAGTCGACCGTCACGACCTTGCCCTTGACGTCCTTCGGCGGGTTCGTCTTGTACGTGCGCAGCACACGGATCTTGGTCGGCGGCGACATCTGCCCGCTCCACTTGGTGCACTTGCCCTTGGCGGCCGAAAGGACCGGGGCAGCCTCGGGGGCCACCGGCGCGACCTTGGCGCTGGCGGGCAGGGTGAGGGTGAGGGCGACGAGCAGGCTCGACATCACGGCGACGAGCCCGAACGCCGGCTGGGGACGGCGCATGTAGCGCGACGTTAACGCAGGACCTGGGTTCGTGTAGTCCACAGTGGTGCGCGCGCGCACCAGTACCATCAGCGCAGCCGGCTTTCCGCTACGCTCGCTCGATGAATATCGCCATCGTCGGCGCCGGCTATGTCGGCCTCGTCACCGCCGCTTGTCTGGCGCACATCGAGCACGATGTCGTCTGCCTCGACGTCGACGCCGCGCGGATCGAGCACCTGCGCGAAGGCGTGCTGCCGGTCCACGAGCCGGGCCTCGACGAGCTCGTATCCGAGGGCCTGGCCAACAAGCGTCTGCGCTTCACCACCCGGTACGAGGACACGCGCGAGTGCGACATGATCGTGGTCTGCGTCGGCACGCTCGACGCCGACGAGGAGTGGAATGGCGAGATCGTACGCGCCGCCGTTCGTGACCTCGCCGCCGACCGCAGCCTGCCGCGGCAGATCGTCATCCGCTCCACGCTGCTGCCCGGCACCGCCCGTGCCATCGCCGCCGAGGTCGCCGACATCGACGAGGACGTGATCGTGGCGCACAACCCCGAGTTCACCCGCGAGGCCACCGCGGTCAGCGACTTCCTCGACCCCGACCGCGTGGTCATCGGCGTCGACGGCCACGACGAGGGCGGCGCGGCCACGGACCTGGCGGAAGCCCTGCGCGAGGCCCATGCCCCGCTCGATACGCCGGTCGTGGTCACCGACCTCACCAGCGCCGAGACCATCAAGGTCGCCTCCAACGTCTTCCTGGCGGCCAAGATCACCTTCGCCAACGAGATCAGTCGCATCACTGCGGCCACGGGCGCCGATGCCGCTGCCGTGGTCGACGGCATGGGTCTCGACAAGCGCATCGTGCGCAACTTCCTCTCGCCCGGTCCGGGCTTCGGCGGCTCCTGCTTCCCCAGCCAGGCGCGCGCGCTGCCTCGCCTGGCCGCGAGCTACGGCGTGCAGACGCCGCTCATGGACGCGATCTGGCCGAGCAACGTGAGCCAGGCCGACTGGCTGCTCGACGGGCTCGAGCGAGTGACGGCTCGTCCCGTCGGGGGCATGCGCGTCGCGCTGCTGGGCCTGACCTTCAAGGCCGGCACCGACGACCTGCGCGAGTCGCCCGCTGTTCGCCTCGGCCGGGCCTTGCTCGCGCGGGGTGCCGTGGTGGTGCCCTTCGACCCGGTCTCGCTCGAGCGCGGCATCGCCCTCATCAGTGGGGGCGGTCCCGATGCGCCCATCGAGGCGGCCGAGTCCGCCGCCGCTGCCTGCGCCGCTGCCGACGCCGTCGTGGTCGCCACCGAGTGGCCGGAGTTCGGCACGCTCGACTGGGCCGCCATCGCCCCCACCATGGCCGGTGACGTCGTCATCGACGGGCGGCGGGTGATCGATGCGGACGCCGCCACTGCCGCCGGGCTACGGGTCGTAGCGCTGGGCGTGGAAGTCGCCGGGGTCACCCTGCAGCCGGTGGAGTAGGCGGCGGGTCTGGGCGTCTTGATCATCAGCGCTCGTCCGGGGCCGCTGTGCGTGCGCGCGCCAACGCGCTCAGCACGATCCAGGCGACGACCACGCCCACCGCCGCACCAACGGCATCGGTGACGACGTCGTCGAGCCGCCCGTTGCGGTCGGGTACGAACGACTGGTGGAACTCGTCGGTGATGCCGTAGGCCACGGCCAGGCCCCACGCCACCACCGCCTGCAGCGGCTGCGGACGCCCACCCCGCGCGAGCGCCAGCAGCAGCAACCCCGCCAGCGTGGCGTAGGCGAGTAGGTGACCCGAGACGCGCAGGGGCCGCTCCACGTCCACGTCCTCGGTGACAGATAGCCCGCTCTGATGGGAGAGCACGAAGATGACGGCCATCACCGCCAGCGCTGGCAGCCACAGTAGCCGGCGCCGCGACGCGAGCGTCCCCCGGCTCACCGGGGCAGCGCGATCTCGAGCGTCTCGCCCACCACGCGCAGCGGGTAGTAACGCAGGCGCCGCACACGCGTCAGCGCCCGGGCCCGGGCCTTGGGGTCGTCGGGGGGCAGTGCCGGCTTGGGCGGCTTGCCCGCCGGCGCCCAGGTCGGCCGGTACTCACCCTCAGCGGTCAGCCCGCCGGTAGTGGGGAAGCTCACGACCTCGCCATCGCAGGCGTCGAACGACCCACGGTGCAACGGGCAGTGCAGCGTGCAACCATCCAGTCGGCCGGCCGAGAGTGGCGCAGACATGTGGGGGCAGCGGTCGTCGGTGGCCACAAGGCCGGCGTCGGTGTGGGCCACCAGCAGGTCCAGGTCCCCGCGAGTCACGCGCACCATCGATCCCGCCGACAGTTCGGCCAACGAGAGGATGGGCTCGAAGGGCGCGTCGTGCGTGCCGGGAGCCTGCAGCTGGGGCGGGAAGTCGAGGACGGCGGGTGACGGCATGCGCGCATCGTAGCGGTCGACGCGCCCTGCCTCCGTGCGCTGCGGTGCGGCATGATTCGACCTCCAGCCCTCGCCCCCAGGAGACCCGCCCGTTGATGCGCTACGCACTCATGACCGAGCCCCAGCAGGGCTACAGCTACCAGGACATCCTCGACGCCGCGAACGCTGCCAGGGCGGCCGGCTTCGAGACCTACTTCCGCTCGGACCACTACTCGAGCTTTCCGGGCGAGGAGGGTCAGCCGGCCACGGACTGCTGGACCACGCTCGCGGGGCTGGCGCGTGACACCGACGGCATCGGCCTGGGCTCGATGGTCTCGCCGGTCACCTTCCGCATCCCCGGCTCCTACGCCAAGGTCGTGGCCACGGTCATCGAGATGGCCGGCGATCGCACCATCGAGATGGGCATCGGCGCCGGCTGGAACGACGGCGAGCACGGGGCGCTGGGCATCCCCTATCCGGGCACGGTCGAGCGTGTCGACCGCATGGAGGAGCAGCTGGCCATCGTCCGAGGTCTGTGGCACGAGCCTGACGGCTGGTCCTACGAGGGCGAGCACTACCAGCTGCGCAACGCCCTCTTCCGCCCACGCGAGCCGCGCCCGAACGTAGTCGTCGGCGGCGTGGGACGGCCTCGTTCGTGCCGCCTCGGCGCCCAGTATGCCGACGAGTACAACATCAGCTCGTCCAACCCGGCCGAGGTGCGAGAGGTCAATGCCCGACTCGACGCTGCCTGCGAGAAGCTGGGCCGCGACCCCGGGACGCTGACCCGCTCGGTCATGGCCGGCGTGCTGGTCGGCCGCGACGCGGCCGACGTGGCCGCCCGACGCGATCGCCAGGTGGCCATCTTCGGCGGCGACGTCGACGGCGCCGCAGAGTGGCTCGAGGGGCGCAAGGACCGCTGGATCCTGGGCACGCCGGACGAGGCCGAGGCGCGCATCGAGGCGTACGCTGACACCGGGGTCGACCGCCTGCTCTTCCAGGACTTCCTGCCCCGCGACCTCGACCACATCGCCGTTATGGGCGAGCTCATCAGCTGAACGCACGAGACCTCAGGAGACACATGAGCAACGAGAAGCGCAAGCCCTCCAGCCCCGCAGAGATCGAGAGCGCCTTGACCGGTGGCGTGCCCATGGGCCGCTGGAAGGAAGGCCTGCTCTTCGAGGGCATCGAGCCCACGCCCGGGCTGAAGAGCGCCGCCAACTGGTTCCCGCGGACCGAGACACTGGGTCCGGAGGAGATCCGCATCATCTTCATGGGTACGGCTCCCTTCATCCGGCCCGGCCAGATGAACACCTCGATCCTGGTCCAGCTCGGCGACGGCCAGAACTTCGTCTTCGACATCGGCGAAGGCTCGGTGGCCAACTACATCGCCGCCGGCATGGCCCTCAACGAGCTCGACAAGGTCTTCATCACGCACCTGCATATCGACCACTTCGGCGCGTTGCCCTATCTCTACGAGTTCGGCGGCTGGGCGGGTCGCTGGCACGACCGGCTCAACGTCATCGGACCGTCCGGGCGCACGCCCGAGTACGGCACCGCCGCCATGGTCGACGGCATGAAGAAGATGCTTGGCTGGCACGACGACGCGTTCAGCGTGTTCCCCGTGGGCCAGGGCCACGACATCGACGTCCACGAGTTCGACTTCCGCGACAACGGTGGCGTGGCCTGGGAGAAGGACGGCGTCAAGGTCACCCACTGGCAGCGCTCGCACGCCAAGGACGGGGCGTCGGCGTATCGGCTCGAGTGGAAGGGCATGTCCGTGGTCTGGACCGGCGACGGCCGCCCCAGCCGGCTCGACGAGCAGTACGCCAAGGGCGCGGACGTCTACATCACCGAAGTGCAGCCGGAGCTCGTCGCCATCAGCTCGGGTGTGCAGGGCGTGCCGCCCTTCCTGGGCCGCTACACCATCGACACCCACCACACGCCCGGCTATGCCGCCGGCTATCTCGCGAGCAAGGTCCGACCGCGGCTCTTCATGACCACGCACATGCCCTTCGACCCGTACATCAACGAGGAGACCGTGGCGGAGATCCGCCACCACTGGGACGGGCCGTTCCACTTCGGCGCGCCCGATGGCGTCGTGGTCAACGTCACGAAGGACAAGATCTGGGTGCGCGAGGGCATCTTGCCCGACTACCCCAACAGCAAGGCCCCGCAGCAGGACTTCGACTCCGGCCAGCTGGTCGTGCCGCAGCCGCCCACCAGCCGGGAGGAGATCCAGGAACCCTTCGTGCGCGAGATGGAGATCCCGCCCGAGGAGTACTACCCCGAGGGCTACCACCCCGCATTGCTGACCGAGTGGCCGGTCGACGGCGACCTGGTCGTTCCCGAGGAGGCGCTGCCGCCCGCGCTCAAGCAGTCCATGGGCGAGGCCTGGCGCCAGCGCAAGGCCTACCAGGCAGAGATAGCCGCGCGCGAGGAGGACGGCGAGTAGCCACGGCCTCCGCCACGCGCCCTCCACGAGACCGCATCCGCGGAGGTCGAGCTGCACATCGACGACGGCGCGCTCGTGCTGATCATGGTTGAAGAGTCGGTCGAGCTGCACGTGGGGGCCGTGATGCATCGCCCGGCCCACCGGTCAGCCGGGCACGTCGCGGGGAGACCCGTCGACGGGTGGCGGCGGCACGCGTCAGGCGAAGGTGGGTCAAGAACTCATCGGTGGTTATGACCGACGGCTCTGGTACCCGCGGGACGCCGCTCGTCACCCTTGGCTCAGAGCGTGCTCGGCCCATGGCAGACGTTCGTTCTATCCACCCGCTGGGGCCGTGCCGCGGTGATCGCGTTGGGGGGTTGATGACCGATGCTGTGGCCACGGCAACGACCGTTCGATCATGTGGTCCGGGCAGCCTTGGTGGCATCGTTCACGGTCTGCCTGTCCGGCGCCTCACCGTTGTCGGCAGCGGACGAGCCCGGCTACCTACACACCGCGCGTGAGGGCCACACGGCCACGCTGCTCGATGGCGGTAGCGTCCTCATCGTGGGCGGCTCCGACGGCGATTCCGAGCCCACGAGCCTGGAGCTCATCGACCCCGCCTCGGGTTCGGTCTGGCCCCTCGGCAACCTGCTGAGTCCGCGCCGCGGTCACACGGCCACGCTGCTCTCAGATGGGCGGGTCCTCGTGGTCGGTGGTCGCTCTGGGCCCGAGAGTGTCGCCGCGGCGGAGATCGTCGATCCGGCGACCTGGATGTCAGCGAAGGCGGGAAAGATGCGCTGGCCGCGCGTCGGGCATTCGGCCACCCCGCTGTCCGACGGCCGCGTCCTCATCACCGGCGGCCGCGACGATGGGAAGTCCGTCGTCCGTGCCGAGATCGTCGATCCGACCACGGGCAGGTCCAGGAAGGCAGCCAACTCCGATGGCGGCCTGGCCGGCTGGGCCGCCTCGTTGCTCCCGGACGGTCGCGTACTGGTGACCGGGGCGTCGACCAGGACCGGATCCAAGCCGGCCCAGATCTACGATCCGGTGGCCGATCGTTGGGCCGTCGCGGAGGGCTCGACCGCGAACCGCGTGGACCATACGTCCACGTTGCTGCCCGACGGGCGTGTGCTCGTCGCCGGCGGCGCCAGCGAGGAGGGGGGCATAGGGTCGGCGGAGGTCTTCGACCCGGCGGGTGGCACTACCACCGCTTCAGGCGACCTGGCCGAAGCGCGCCATGGACACACGGCCACGCTCCTGCCGGATGGGCGCGTGG
>Ga0316198_10001894_pt1 | contig 12518 bp, 13 predicted proteins | sample OudBieAanoxic_MG_FD_204935 | JGI IMG/M metagenome (GOLD analysis project Ga0316198, IMG submission 204935) | Coastal sediment microbial communities from Oude Bieten Haven, Netherlands - site A anoxic | ecosystem: Environmental > Aquatic > Marine > Coastal > Sediment | place: Netherlands... | reverse complement strand
AGGATGCCGTAGGACAGGTTATAGAGCGTGCCATTGCGATTCACGTGCGCCTGACAGAAGCCACGCTGGCCGTGCCCGACTTTACAGCGCCACAGACAGAGATTGCAGCGCACCGTGCCGTTTTCCAGCTTTTCCTGCAGGCGGGTCTCGACCAGTTGGTACTGTTCCGGAGCATTCACGCGATTCACCAGCGGTTTAAAGTGCTACCAATGAGTAATGAGTACGGAAGTAAGCCGACATAAGCTTTCGGGACCGTCGGCCGCATGGACGCGGCCGTCGAGCTTACAGGGAAGTATTCACAAGGTGAATTGCCCCGCGAGAGAGGGTGCCCTGGGGCACAGCGTGTCCCGAAAGCTTATGTCGGCTTACTGACTCGCGCCTTATTATAATGTATATAACAACTTTTTGCCCGAACCAGCACGCATCAGGGCTACCAGCTCAATCGGCATCAAAGCGGGCTGTGACAAAACCAGGGCTGCAGGGGATGGTAATCGTATTGCCGTTGATCACAACCCCGCTGCCACCTGTCTCCTGCCAGGAATCCACCTCCAGCAGCCAATAAACACGACCATCAAGCCGGCATGGATAAACCACACCCCGGTCGCGGGTAGCACAGATAAAATTATACAACCGCTTCGCCGACCAGGTAGCACTGACCGCGTAATCGGATGGCGACGGAAAACCCTGATAACTGGCGTAACCCTCATCCTGAGGAGAGCCGATCAAGCCGTCCCGTCTGAAATTGCTCAATGTCTGGACAAGTAATTCGCTGCCTGCCTCTGCCAGCAATACACTCGCCCGCTGACCGGAAACCCCATTGGGCATAGTCATCGTGGTTTGCGCAACAATATCGCCGGCATCAAGTTGCGACGACATCCGGTGCAGGGTGATACCGAATTCCTCCACGCCGGCCCTGAATTGCCAGAACAAGGGCGTTGGCCCGCGGTAGGCCGGCAATAGCGAGGGATGCAGGTTGAAACACCCCATAGCCGGGATCGACAGTACAGGATCGGGTAGTTTGCGGGCAAAACAGGACACAACAATGATATCCGGTGAGTACTTGCCTATTTCACCCAAACTTCGCGACCAAGGGCCTGACAGTTTGATGACCGGAATATTGTGTAATCGGGCGAGGGGCGCAATGGATCCCTCATTCCCGATCATGACGGGAATCCGCTGATACTCCAAAGCCGGCTTATTGTCCGCCTCCAATGCGATGGCGGTTACGGACTGTCCTGAATCCAGTAGTGTTCGCAGAGGGATGAATGACAGCGGGCCGGATGAGCCAATGTAAAGAATCTTCAACAAAGCGGTAAACAATTCAAGGTTGAATGCGCTTAAAAGTAGTGCCCGGCTAAAAAATAATCATATCAGACCCAGGTATCACAATGTGGAACAGGAGGCCCCATGTTGAAACAACGGACTGACGGCTGAGCGGCCGCACAAGCAAGGTGGCAAATGCTTGCCACCTGCCCCGGCAAAATAACACCCCGCTGCCGCAGCGGTTCAACCGCCACTTTAGATATATCTTTTATAACAATCAGTTACACCCTACCAGGCAAACCTAATCCATGCCGGAACGAAACTTGCGTAGTCCGGTGTATTGTTTGACGCCATCTTGAGAAGGGATGGTTTAGTGCAGTGAAACACTGGGAGCAGATATGAATCAATCGACAGTTTTAGGCTTGCTTGGCGGCTTGATTTTTCTGATGGCGATGATTTTCATGTCGCCGGACAGCGTCACAGCGTTCTTCAATATTCCGGGGTTTATCGTGGTCATCGGGGGCACGCTGGCAGCTACCCTCGTCAGTCGACCGATCAACGATGTCTACAAAGTGTTGCGCACCCTGCCAGGCTTATTCAGGGAAGAAGAGGATACCATTGAAGCGGATATCACCCAGTTGCTTCGCTTCGCAAGCTGTTACCGTAGCGGCAATCTGCGGGCAGCGGAACGTGAACTGGCCACGATTGGCAATCCCTTCCTGTCTTCCGGCCTCCAGCAGGTGATTGACGGGGCTCCACTGGAAGATTTGAACAAATCGATGCAGTGGCGGATGTCCGGTTTGCGCAGCCGTGACCAGGGGCAGACACAAATACTCTATGCCATGTCGGTCTTTGCACCGGCATTCGGTATGCTGGGCACACTGTTTGGTCTGGTGCATATGCTCTCCGGACTCGGTAACAGCGGTCTGAATGAGATTGGCGTCACCATGGCGTTTGCCATGATCACCACGGTCTATGGAATAATCGCATCCAACCTGCTATTCAAGCCGCTGGCTATCAAGATGGAGCGCCGCACCAACCAGCGCCTGATGCGAATGAACTCCTTGAGGGAAGGTATTCTGCAGGTTTATGGAAAGCGGCACCCAACGCTGATAAAGGAAACACTGGATGCATTCTATGCACATCATCAGGTTCAGGTATCAACGCACAGTCATCTTGAACTGGTAAAAGCCTAGCCCCACGACGCCATTCCGCCCATAATGATATACGGACCGGCAAGGCCTCAAATACCGTCACCTCCATCCCTGACGGTCAATGACGCAACAGCGGCGCTCGACTGTGACGCAGAGACAGGGTCAGGCGCAACCCAGCAGGATGCCTGGCTGGTGAGTTTCATCGATATACTGATACTGCTGCTCGCCCTGTTCGTGTTGTTGCTGACTCACCAGCAGGACGGAACGGACCCGAAGGAAAAATCCAGCCAGGGCACAGCTGACCCGCTGATAGAGACTGTTTCCGATACGGAGCCCTTCAGACTGGTGCTCGAACCACCGATCCTTTTGTCTGCGCTGGAGATTGCCCCGGAGATTTTCGACATCGAGGATGAATTGGCCGGCGCTTCCAGTGCCAGCGCAAACAATCCCGAACCGGTAGAGACCAATCCGCCCCAGGCGGAGCTGGCCTCGAAGCCAGTGATACCTGCAGCACCCACAGCGGAAGACACAGCTCACAGCATCGAGCCGTCAACGACTACCGATGCAGGCAGCGTTGACGAGATACCGGCTGAACTGCAGGCGGTGCAGTCACAGCCGGCCGCGGAGACCAATGACACAAAGCTGACCAACCCCGACCCGATGGAAGTATTCCTCGACAGCTTCAATAACAGCGAGCTGCGTGATCGGGTTGAACTGAGCGTTCATGGCGGTGGTGTGAATCTGGAGATCAGCGACAGTATACTGTTCATGCCTGCCAGTGCTGCTCTGACGCCCAGCGGCACGGCCATGCTGGGAGAACTGGCAAACGCACTGAAGGCGCAAGCTTACCAGCTGTCTATAGAAGGACACACGGACAATATTCCCATTGAGACAGCGCGCTTCCCGTCAAACTGGGAGCTCTCTACGGCACGCGCCGCCATCGTTGCACGCCATCTTGTCAAGCGGGGTATCTCCGCCAAGCGCATACGCGCTATCGGTTATGCGGACACCCGCCCTCGCGCTGATAACCTGACGCCGGAAGGTCGAGGCAGGAACCGGCGCGTATCCCTCGTCCTGCAGCTACCCTCCGGACTCTCCTGAGTGGAAGTCATACGGACAGGTTAGCCCGGCATTACGACGGTGAGTGACCCCGGGACATTATTCTCTCCTGCGCCACCCTGCCCGGGCGGCAATCCGGTTCTGATAAAGCGGACTCGCAGCTCATACACCCTGATCCAGATTGCCGTCGCGATTTTCCCTACCGGCGATGGCATCGATCTGCGCTTCTTCCTGCCTGAGCCGGCCCAGAATCTCTTCACGCCTGCCGTTCATTAGCCGGTCGATTTCCTCATCGCTCAGGGACAGGTCTTGCTCCGTTGAAATAAAGTGCGCAAAAATGATTTCGACAGCCGAAATCAGTTTGCTCTGGATTTCGTAGGCATAGGAATTGTCGTTCATCAGCGATGTTGCCATATCCGAGGTAATTTTCTGTTCCCGGATAAGTTTGTCGAGAGTCCCGTTGGCGATAATATCCTGCTCCTCCAGGGCGAGACTGAATCGCTTGAGTGCTTCGATTTTCCCGCTTGGGCTGGTCTGTTCCTCGATGGTAAACAGCGTTCTTAACAGCAGGGCGATGTTCAGGCGGATCGCGTTGTATTCACGCTTCACGTATTTGTTCTCAGAACACATATAGCGATCGATGTTGGCCTGCATTTCCTTGATCAGTTTGATGGCATTGACGATCTGCCAGTTCGCCCGTTTCATGTGACTCAGCCTGTCCAGTTGCCCGGCATCCATGTGCTGTTCCGCCTGCGTGGAGAAATCGATGATGGCGCTGTACAAAGGCTTGACCTTGCGTTGGTAGAGATCATCGACATCGACATCCATAGTATCTGTACAGCCTGCGACAACGGCATTGATATCGCTGCTCGATGTAATATCCCTGCGGTGCAGATTCAGGCCATGCGCCAGTATTTCAAAGGCGTTGAACGCCATATGCACGGTTTCTCTGGAAATGACCTCGAGCGCCGTATCGGGAAACTCCAGTGCCGATTTGCTCAGAAACAATACGCGCGTCTTATCCAGCGGCTCGACTTTTTCATGCAGCAGCTTTTCCAGCACAGCCACCAGCGTGCCGATGAACGGCAGCATGAGAACAACGCCAACCAGGTTGAAGAGGGTGTGAAAGAGCGCGAACTTGAGCGTGTAGTTGTCGCTGGCGATGTCCATCAGCCCACCCAGCCAGTCGACCGCCAGAGCGAACTGCTTGATTAACAGGATGGCAATAGTACCGGTCACAAGGTTGAAAATGAGATGTGCGACCGCCAACCGCCTGCCGGAAACGCTGGCGCTGATGGCGCCGATAATCGCAGTGACGGTGGTGCCGACATTCGAACCGATCGCCAGTGCCAGGGCATTCTCGTAGCTAACCTGACCCGCCGCTAATGCCGTGATGGTCAGGATCAAGGTGGCATGGCTGGACTGCATCACCACGGTCGCCGCGATACCGATAGCGGTATAGATCAGCAGACCCTTGACACCCGGTACGGCGAACTGTGACAGGTCGATCTGACCGCCGACGGTCTCGAAGCCGTCTTTCATGTAGGCGATGCCAAGGAACAGAAAGCCGAGTCCGACCAGTGCCCAGCCGGCTCCCTGCAGCTTGGTGTTGCTTTTCTGGAAAATCATGATCACGCCGAAAACCAGCATGGGCATGGCGTAGGCGGCGATATCGATCTTGAGCCCCAGACCGGCCACCAGCCAGGCGCCGGTGGTGGTGCCCAGATTAGCACCGAAAATAATACCGATGCCCTGCGTCAGCGCGATGAGTCCGGCGCTGAGAAAGGAAATAGTGATGACCGAAACCAGTGAACTGGATTGCATGAGCGTGGTCGAGACGATACCGAACGACAGGCTCTTCCAGGTCTTATCCGTCGTCTTCTGCAGAAAGTTTTCCAGCACGCCGCCACTGAACGCCTTGAAACCCTCTTCCAGCGCGTACATGCCCAGCAGGAAAATAGCCACCCCGGCGGCAATGGTCTTGAAATCCGGACTGACCCAGAAGCCGTAGGCGAGAATGGCAAAGATGGTTACTAGCAGGATTTTCCGTGTCATTGTTATTCTCGTGTCATCACGTTCAGTACCGGAGCATCAGGCGCTAACGGCATGGCCCGAATACACCCTTAGTATGTCTATCGTTCACAAGCAGACGTCTGATTTCTGATAGCGCGCTTTGACTTCGGCAATCCTGCTATCTATCTCGATTTGTTCGCTATTGTCTCCATGACGCACCTTATAAGCGGCATCGAGCTGATCGCCGACACTCGGATACTCTGCCCGTCGCAACTCTGCGTAATCCTGGTCTGCAGCGGGTATAGTCGGCAATATCGCCTCCAACTCCTCCGGCGTGGGTTTCGGCTCCAACGCATTCCAGTCGGCAATGTAGGGTTCTTGCCCAGGGCCATCCCGCTTGATGACAAAATCCACCCCGGCATGCATCAAGGGGTGCAGTTGGTGAACGGCCCGGCAAATGGAGCGGGCCCGGTTGTCGGAGTGAATGAGCGTATGCTGTTCGGCAATTTGCTGGACTTGTTTACGCGTATGATGCGCATTCTGCGAAATGACATATATCCAGCCGCCCATGATGGCAAACATCGCGACAAAGACAATCAGCGTAAAAGTATCTGCAAACATTGAAACACCATCCTTTGAGCAGGTAAAAGCTGATTATAGACAAAATAAGGTCAAAAAGGGGTCGCAGGGTCTTTGCGGAGGAGAGGAGCTTGAGTGTGTCCGCCCCAGCCAACAGCACTGAGATGACGGGTGAAAAACAGACTGCCGTCCACAACCCCGGAGCTATATCCCGACCGATACCACCTGGACTGCTGGCGATAGAAACCCCTACCGCTGCCTGTCGCTGCCCGGTCAGGGTAGTTTGGGCTTATGGGCAATCACGGCAAGTATAATCAGGATGAAAACAACCAGCAGCAGCGCTTCCGATGCCAGCGAATCGAAACCAGCCAGCTGACTCGCTGCGGCAAGGACAGATTCTGTTGGCACGCTCCCATCATCAAGCAATTCCGCTCCGACCGGCAACGACACAACACTGCTTCCTAGAACCACCCATTGCAAGACCCGCAGCAGCTGCAATTTCATCGTCTACCCCCCTCATTTCAAATGATTCTCCCTGCAAGACACTGTGATGTTCCCACCATCACTTATCATTCGTAGCAAAACTACTGCACCTGAACTTTATACTCCAGTGAGGTAATTATAGACCAAATTTCCGGCAGCGATGGCAGCAGCCTGGCGAAAAGCACATTTCAATTGATCCAGGCCAAGCTATTCGCTGCACCAGTCAGCAGAAATAAACCCGCCCGAACGTGGCCCTGCCACTGTAATGGCGTCTCGTCAGACAATTTCGGCTGCTGCCATGCCGATCAGGACAGCGAAACCGCTGCCCATATATAGGCAAGCACCTGCAAAGTCGGAGCTACTCCGGTATCTCTTTCACTTGTGTGTTGTATATCGCATTCTCTTACGCCACCCCCAGACGACAGAGGCGATGAGCCCCAGGCAGATAACCACGGTAATGACGTAGACAGTTATGACGAGTGCATCCATATTCAGATAATCAGTCATCCGCTTTCCTCCCTGGCATGACAGTACACTACAAAACTGAAAAATCACCTGATCTTCGAGGACGTAATAAACAATGCCTCCCGAACGGGTTTAGAATGATATCCCACTCCAGCTTTAAAGAAATTGATCCAGATCAGAGAAAACTGCACAAGTCTACTACCCATTGCTGTCTGGATATTCGCGGCACAAAGCGTCATCATGCTTCTACAGTTTGATCAGGCTGGCCGGGAAACGTCCTGTACAGGGGGCTTGTTTATGACCCGCGAGGCCTGTTCCATCAACAACCCAACAACCCCTTCAGCAGCACCCAGGTAGGGCGCCAGATGGATGTCTACCGAGGGGTATTCCTTTTGAACACGCTCTATCTCGGCGGGAATATCCCTAACCACATGGCGCCCCGCCGAAAGGAAATAGGGTAATACCACCACTACGCTCGCCCCGCTGGAAATCGACTTGCGTAAACCGTCGGGAATCGAGGGTTCGGCCAATTCGAGAAAGGCGCAGGCCAGATGATCAAAAGTACCGGCCACCGCACGCAAACGCTCGGTCAGCGCGCGAATCTCGTCATTGGAGGCTTCACGGCGGCTGCCATGGGCCACCAGCAGTAGACTCTTCATCCGGTTCAATCCCTCTGTGCGTAAACTGTTGCCAACGGCATACCGCGTCAGTCAGCCGCCCCGGCTGCTGTAGCACACGCCTTGCGTTGCGCCAGGTCTTTTTCCCGCTCTGAAGGCGTTTGTGTGGGCAGCCAGCCCTGAACGTGTTTCATGACCAGCTCAGAAAGCATGGCGATGTGTGAGGGCCGGTCATTGAGACAAGGTATATACGCATAGTTCTCACCGCCTGCGGCAAGAAAAGTATCGCGGTTTTCGATGGCAATTTCCTCCAGGGTTTCCAGGCAGTCAGCACTGAAGCCCGGGCACATGACGTGGACATTCTTGACACCCTCTTTGGCCAGTGCCTGCAGGGTATGATCGGTATAGGGCTTGAGCCACTCTTTCGGACCGAGCCTGGATTGGAAGCTCAGTTGCCAGCGATGCTGCGGAAGCTCCAGCTTTTCTGCCAGCAGGCGGGCAGTCTTGTGGCATTCGCAGTAATAGGGATCCCCGGCCAGCAAGCACTCCTTGGGAATACCGTGAAACGACATCACCAGCTTGTCCGGTTCGCCATTCACAGACCAGTACTCGCGAACACTTTCAGCGAGTGCCTCGATGTAGGCCGGCTCATCGTGATAGTGATTGACAAACCGCAACTCCGGTAACCAGCGCCAGCTCCGTAATTCGAGGCTCACCGCGTCGAAAGTGGCGGCTGTGGTGGAGGCGGCATATTGCGGGTAGAGCGGCAGAACGAGTATACGCCGTGCCCCGGCCTCGCGCAGTTGTTCCAGTCCGGCAGCAATCGAGGGATTGCCGTAACGCATGGCCAGCACCACTTTCACCGGTGCATCGAATTGCTGATCCAGCCGCGACTGCAATGCCTGTGCCTCGCGTTTTGAAATCGCCAGCAGCGGTGAACCTTCAGCCGTCCAGATTTTTGCATAGGCGGCCGCCGATCTGCGGGGACGGGTATTGAGGATGACCAGGTTGAGCACCAGCCACCATAACGGGCGAGGCACCTCCACCACACGTGGGTCCCACAGGAACTCCTTGAGATAGCGCCGCACGTCTCGTGCCTGGGGTGAATCAGGCGTACCCAGATTGGTGACAAGAATACCGAGGCTTTCCGCCTCATCGTGGCTGAAGCGGAGATTTTTATCTTTTTCCAATGTCTGTCATCCTGTCGTTTTGTTAGGGCCTGTTCGTCGTAAACCTGAACCTGTAAGAATACACCCTTCCGGTTCAGTGTTCTCACGACGGCATGATACACAGATATCGAGCATTTCTGTTCGACTGTCGCCGCGGGAGCGCACGGACGGAGTGACAATTAACCAGCTCTGGAAGCTGTCGGAGCAACGCGGTTACAATCTGTGGGGCTTCGATAATGAAACCTTTGTTATGAAACCGTATAACCACTGCCAACCCAGGGTTTAACAAACGACCGAAACCGGAGATCGATATGAGCGACGCGCTGAATTACCTGATAGCAGCCCGACCCGAGGCTATCACGCCCTACTTCAAATTCCTCAAAGAGGCCGGCAAACACCTCGACACACGCACACGCGACCTGATATCGGTCATCACCAAGGTTGACGCTCAGACCGAAGGCGGTTTCCGACAATACCTGACGCGTGCCCTGAAAAATGGTGCCAGTGCCAACGAAGTCCTGGACGCGCTGCTGATGGCCTTTCCGACACTGGGTCTGGCGAAGATCGTCTGGGCGGTGGATATCCTGTTGGACATGGATATTCCCGAATTCCATCCGGACCAGCTGGACGCCGAACCTCGCTGGCACACAGTGGCTGTCCTGGACGAGCTGCCATCCGGTGAGATCAGCTACCGGGACTGCGATGCACGTAGCCTGTTCATCTACCGAAAGGACGAGGACTTGCGCGTCTACGACAGCCGCTGCCCGCACCAGGTCACAAATATCCCGCACCTGGCCCTGGAAGGAACCAGGCTGACCTGCCCCAAGCATCACTGGGCATTTGATGTCGCGACCGGCGAATGTATCGAGGTTGGCAACCGACCCCTGAACCATTTCGAACACAAGATCGAAGACAACATGTTATTGGCCTTCTGGTAGGTGACGGGGAACAACGCAGCGGTAAGTTTTCCTGCCCCGGGCAAAACCCATGTCAATACTGTCAGGAAGGAGACGCCAGGCTGTCCTGATTGACCACCTCCGATGGTTCGGGAGGTATTATTGCGTCTGCCTGGCCATCAATGCCGCCTATACAGTTACTCAGAACCAGTTGTGGAGGGTCCATGGAAAAAATGAATGGAGACGCCTGGCGCAAAGTGCTCAACCCCAGGATCTGGCGCGTATTACCGGGAAAGACGGCGACCTCGATATCCTCCAGGGGGCACTGACCACCGATGTTCATACTCTGGATCGAGTAGATCGGCAGCATCATTCGGGTACCGTCCGCCAGCATGCCCTCCAGATCACTGACATAATCGGCGCGTTGCTGCTGCATCAGTACAGCAAGGGTTTCTTCATTGATAGTGGTGTAGCTGGATCCGGTATCAACCATTAAATCCACCGCACCCAGTCCATGGATCTCGGTTGTAACGTAATAGGTCGCCGAACCTTTTTCACGCATGGGAATGAACGTCCCGAATTCCTGCGCAGAGGCTGGAGATACGAGCGCCGAAACAAGCATGGCGCCCGTGACCACGAATAGGCGTTTCGTCATAACCAATAAGCTTATACCCGACAGAATCCGTCGTGACAAGCGCTATCATTACGTTGCGCTGTCCTGTTCACAGGCTCGTGGACCCTGTTCGCAAGACGGTCAGGATGTATCCGGCGCTGCGGAACTTTCACCGCAGCTTATACTGTGTTTCTGACCGTTTTATTCAGGAACGTAAAGCCGGGGTACGGGCACAGACTCGCTGGCGCCGGCGCTGTTCCTCGGATTCACTATGATGGTGCTGCCACGGCTATATCCAGGGTAATTGGCCCAGCCCGAGCCCGGGTAACCGCCCCAACCCCGGTAACCACCCCAAGCAGGGTAGCCACCGTACCATGGGCCGCCGTACCAACGATCATAACGATCATAACTGTCGTTGTCCCACCAGCCATTGGCGCTCGTCGAGACAAAGGAAGTGGCGCCTGTCATAACAACGGCAGCCACGATTTTAGTCATCGCATTCATTGTTAATCTCCCCTTTAATCGAAGAGTTTCCGAAATAATCCCATCCGAAGCGGGATCTGTATTTTATAATAGCCGATTTATTTTAATGAATGCCAGCGGGTCACGGGAAACCTGGACTGACCGGTCCAGTGGTCCATAATGCCCAGATCCTGCGACAACAAGGCGATAATTCTTACTAATGTGGTATAAAATTGTTTACTGTTTTCGAACTGACAGAAATGCATTAAACAGAGCTGACTCCGGGATGAATAAAGGTACAAAACCATGATGCGAATTTTATTGTTTCTGGCCACCAATGCGGCCGTACTGGTACTGATCAGTGTGGTGTTCCAGGTGCTGGGTATCGAGGGAATTCTGGCCGAGAACGGCGTGGACCTCAACCTGCAGGCACTGCTGGTGATGTCGGCCGTGATCGGATTTGGCGGATCATTTATTTCTCTTGCCATATCCAAATTCATGGCCAAACGCTCCATGGGCGTGCAGATTATCGAGCAGCCCGGCAACAGTAGCGAACAGTGGCTGATGGAAACGGTCAGGCGCCAGGCACAACAGGCCGGGATTGGCATGCCGGAAGTCGGCATTTTCCAGTCACCGGACCCAAACGCCTTTGCAACCGGCATGCGTCGCAACCATGCCCTGGTGGCGGTCAGCAGCGGACTGTTGCAGAGCATGAACGCCGACGAGGTCGAGGCGGTGCTGGGACATGAAATAAGCCACGTCAGCAATGGCGACATGATCACCATGGGTCTGCTGCAGGGCGTAGTGAATACCTTCGTGATTTTTCTCTCCCGCGTCATCGGCCATGTGGTGGACCGGGTGGTATTCAAGACCGAGCGTGGTTACGGGCCAGCCTATTTCGTTACCTCGATTGTCGCCCAGATCTTCCTCTCCATTCTCGCCAGCATGATTGTCATGTGGTTCTCTCGCCATCGTGAGTTCCGGGCCGATAGCGGTGGTGCCTCGCTGGCCGGTCGCGGCAAGATGATCGGTGCCTTGCAGGCCCTGCAGCGGGCCCATGAGCCCAGGGATCTGCCAGGAGAGTTTGCCGCCTTCGGTATCTCGGGTGGCCTGGGTACCGGTATCAAAAAGCTGTTTATGAGTCATCCGCCGCTGGAACAGCGCATCGCGGCATTGCGGGCAGCGCAATAAACCGGGATCTGCGGAGTCTGCATAACTTGAAGATTGGCTCATTGGACAGTTTCGCTGTCGACATCAGCCCGCTAACTGCGCGCTGATGTTAGCGCTACTCGTCTGCGTGCCCTTTATGGGCGCGCTGCTGGTGTCCTGTCTGCCCTCGCGCTGGCGTCTGCAGCCTGCCTGGCTCGCGGGTCTTACCGTGGTGCTGGGTCTCACCCTGCTGCTGACCCAGGGGTTTGCGGTTTACAGCGGTGAGGTGCTGCTCGAGCGTCGGGAGTGGATAGCGGCGATCGGCCTGTCACTGGCTTTCCGTCTCGACGGGCTGGGCCTGCTGTTCGCCCAGCTCATCCTCGGCATCGGCCTGCTGATCGTGCTCTACGCACGTTACTACCTGTCCGCCGCGGAGGGCGGTCCCCGCTTCTACGCCTACCTGTTGTTGTTCATGGGTGCCATGCTCGGGCTGGTGCTGTCGGAAAACCTGCTGCAGATGCTGCTGTTCTGGGAACTGACCAGCCTGACGTCTTTCCTCCTCATCGGTTTCCGGCGACACGACGCAGCGGCACGCC
>Ga0316198_10001893_pt1 | contig 12521 bp, 9 predicted proteins | sample OudBieAanoxic_MG_FD_204935 | JGI IMG/M metagenome (GOLD analysis project Ga0316198, IMG submission 204935) | Coastal sediment microbial communities from Oude Bieten Haven, Netherlands - site A anoxic | ecosystem: Environmental > Aquatic > Marine > Coastal > Sediment | place: Netherlands... | reverse complement strand
CCCAAGCATACCTGTGGCAGCTGCGGTGGGAATCAACCATGCTGGCATGGGTTCTACCGGAATCAACCAACGCGCGCGGATGCGCTCGATTTCCTGCCGAGAAGGCTTCTTCGTGCTGGCTGAAATTCTATCTAGCAAGGCACCATCGCTTTGTTTTGTCGCGGCTAGTATCGGTCGGGTATATAAGGTTGGCCCGGTATCAAAGCGATCAAGGCTTTCCAGTGAAATTAGTTGATAATATCCGGTTGGATAATCGCTGACGAAAACATCGACTTCGCCAGAAACGGCTGATTCCACCATCAGCTTATCGTTTGGGTAGGGCTTGAGCGTAAGCTTAGAAAACTTTGTGCGTAGGAATTCTTCCGCGGAGGATGAAGCTATGACGCCGATAGGTACGCTAGTAAGCTCTGTAAGGTCCCGAAACTCGATGTCCTCATTAATGAACGCGAGGGTTCTGATGTGAATTATCTCTGTGGTGGAAAAGTGCAGGTCCTTTTTGCGTATCTTGGTCTCGTTCAGCCCGCCGTGAACATGGGCCGCACCGGTGCGGACTAAGTCTAGGACGGAGTCTTTCTTAAGTCCGCAACCTCCTCATTGCGCCTGGGACAAGAGACGCCATCACTAATAGGCAAATAGGCAACGCCGGGGGAACACAACCCCGGCGTTGCACCATTGAGTCAAGACAGAGCGTTCATCAGAAGAGCGACGTGCTTCTTCACTGTAGGGGTCTGCGGGGCAAAGCGCACCTTACAGCGAGCGCTTTGCTGTCGGCGAGGCATCCGTCTCTTTCCGAGCTGATGGGAACGCCTTTCTATGCCGACCACGCTCAATGGACACCTGTTAGATCTACTGGGATCCGTGCGGTGCTCGTCTTCCGGCAACTCTTGGCCGCACATCTTTCTTTGTCGCAAACGAGTGGCGTGCAACCACCTGTAGCTGTCGGATCGCATCCGCTTTCGACTCCACAACTATTAGGATCCCTAGGATTTTGTACTAATTTCCTGCACTCGCCAGTGCATTCTACGGAAATATAAACAGTTCTCCTTTTCTTTTCAGCCTTCCCTTCCGAAACCAACGAAAGGCGAAAAACTTGAGCAGAAATTCTGGCTGCTTCTCCTTCTTGCTCCTCTTCACCCCCAATCACCTCAATAACAGGTTTACCAACTGGCTTTACTTCTGTTGCCCGTTTAAACAGGGATTCACTTTGTACTTTAGTCAATGGCATTAATACTTCTTCAGTTTCCACCTTTCGTTCACATCCGGATATTGCGATAAACGAATATACAGCTATTAAAGTTTTGATTCCTTTTTTGAGCGCAGATAACATTTCCATCCCTCCAAACTGGATGCATAAGGGGCTGACAGCGCACCTGTGCTGGTGGTCACTCTCAATGATATGGGTTAGGCGGGACTGAAGCTATAATATGCTCTGGGGCTAGTCAGCCACTGAGAAACGCCGCCTTAACACGGCGCACACCAACTCCAGACCTACACGGACGACCAGCGAACGGTGAAAATGCAGCATAACTAGTCGTTCGCGCCCTGCAATCATTCCAACTTTGGCTTTGTCGCCTGTCCGCCCCTTAATTTCACTAGCAGTCCACGTTGAAAACGTTCCGTTGGCAAACTCACTGCCGAGGGCGCTATAGCTTCCCGTAGGAGCTTGACTACCAATTCACCACGTACACGGTACCGACGACGATATACTCGTTCTCAAGTGCATCATTTTCATCACCTGGCGGGTGTATACGTTATCATCGCAATAACTCTGGTCGAGCAGCTTTTGTCCCACAGTCGACACGACAAGACAAGCTGACAACGCAGACTGAAAAGAACGCCTATACCCACGATCAATTACTGCAATGCATGAGTGAGGCCGTCGCTGCGTGCAACATCAGTGAGACAAAGACAAACACTACTGGAAAGAATCATGAGTAAAATATTGCTGGTTGAAGACAATGAAATGAACCGTGACATGCTGTCGCGCAGGCTGGAGCGCAAGGGCTTTGAGGTAGTCATCGCCATCGATGGCCAGGCCGGTGTAGACATGGCATCCTCTACCAACCCGAATATCATTCTGATGGACCTCAGTCTACCGATCATCGACGGCTGGGAGGCAACGCGCCGTATCAAGGCCGATCCTGCCACGCAGTCAATACCGGTTATTGCGCTCACTGCTCATGCCATGGCGGGCGACGAGCGGAAGGCGCTGGAAGCCGGTTGTGATGACTACGATACCAAGCCGATCGATCTCAAACGCCTGCTCGGAAAAATAGATAATCTGCTGGGCGTGCGCTAATCTCCCCGGACGCGATGGCCATATTCGACGTATCGAGTGAGATCAGGGTACGCATGGTATTCTGCGTGCTAGATGTCTGTGCCAGGGAGAGATGCTATGCATGATGACGTGGTTACCCGTTCTGACTCCAGGATCGGCGACCGTGGCCCGATGCGGTTTCTCATGGTGGCCTGGCTGATCACCATGGTCGCCCTTTTTGGGTCGGTGTGGAGCGCGTACGATTCCTATCAGCAATACGCGACCACAGCACAGCACATGTTCCACGTGCAGGAACTGCGGGGCCGAATCGTTCACCTGGATGAAATCCTCACAATGTCCGCGCGCATGGCAGTAGCGACTGGGGATCTCAAATGGGAGCAGCGATACCGGCGCTTCGAAGGAAAACTGGATGCGGCGATTCAGGATGCGATCACCCTTGTGCCGGACGCTGGCGGCGGCACGGAGCAGACTGGCGCGGCCAACGTGGCGCTCGTCGAAATGGAGAACAGTGCATTCAGGCTCATTCGACAAGGGGAGCTCGGAGCATCGCGCGAAATCCTGTTCGGTGATGAATACGCCCGGCAGAAGGCAATCTACGCCGGGGGAATGGAGGTCCTTGGCGACGAACTCGCATCATCGGCGGACGCGGCCCTTCGAGCACAACGCAATCGGATACTCGTACAGCTCTTCAGCATTTCTGTAGTTATCCTGATCCTGGTGGTCGGTTGGCTCGTCGTGATTCGTATTTTGCACCACTGGCGAAACGAACTGGCACGAAGCCACCGGCATCTTGTCGATCTCAATCGGGATCTCGATCGCAAGGTCATGGAACGTACGGCCTCTTTGCAGCGGGCGACGGAAGTAGCGAAGCAAGCGAACAAGGCCAAGAGTCAATTCCTGGCTAACATGAGTCACGAACTTCGCACTCCGATGAATGCCATTCTCGGCTACAGCGAGATGCTGATCGAAGAGGCGGAGGATGTTGGACAGGATGGCTTTATCCCCGACCTGCAGAAGGTCAACCAGGCCGGCAATCATCTTCTGGCTCTGATCAACGATGTCCTCGACCTGGCAAAGATCGAATCCGGCCGCATGGAAGCGTTTGGTGAGGACCTTGATGTCGGCTCACTGATCGACCAGGTCGTCGGCACTACACAGCCACTGATGGGCAACAACAACCAGTTTACAATCGAACGTGGCGAGCAACTCGGTACTGCACACCAGGATATCACCAAGCTGCGCCAGTCACTGTTGAACATGCTGTCCAATGCTGCCAAGTTCACCCATGAGGGCACCGTTACCCTGCGGGCAGCGCGCGAAAAAGCGGACGGGGTGGATTGGTTGACATTTTCGGTGAGCGATACCGGCATCGGTATCCCGGCAGACAAACTAGAGCATGTCTTTGAAGCGTTCAGCCAGGCTGACAGTTCGACCACGCGCGATTATGGCGGCACCGGCCTGGGACTGCCGATATCACGTCGCTTTTGCCAGATGCTGGGCGGTGATCTTACCGTCAGAAGCAACGTCGGCGAGGGCACTACCTTTACCATGCGAGTGCCCGTTCTACTACCCGGGATCGATGCAGAAACCCTTGTTGAGGTCACGCCAGTCACGACTGATGCCGAATTGGAAGCGATTCGTGCAACCGGGGCTGGACGCACCCTCCTGGTGATCGATGATGACCCGGAAGCCCGGGATATCGTAGAACGCTTTTTACGCAAGGATGGCTTCGAAGTTGTGACTGCTGGCAGTGGCGAGGAAGGCCTGCGCCTTGCGTATAAACTGAAACCGGCGGCTATCACGCTGGATGTGTTGATGCCGGACATGGATGGCTGGTCGGTGTTACGCGCGTTGCAGGTCGACCCGGTGCTTCGTGATATCCCGGTGGTAATGCTGTCCGTAGTCGATGACAAGAGCAAGGGTTATGCCCTCGGGGCAACCAACTACCTGACCAAGCCGGTGGACCGTGACCTACTACACCATACCCTGGCGCGATATTACAAATCCGGTGAGCCCTGTTCGGTGCTGCTGGTTGAAGATGACAAGGCAACCCGGGAGATAATGGCGCGTACGCTGGAGAAATCCGATTGGCAGGTTACTGAAGCGGGCAACGGCCGTGAAGCGCTGGACCGGTTGGCACAGGAAAAGCCTCAATTGATTCTGCTCGACTTGATGATGCCGGTGATGGACGGCTTCGACTTCATGCTAGAGATGCGTGCCAACTCTGAATGGGAGGACATTCCTGTCATCGTGCTGACGGCAAAAGACCTCACCGAGGAAGACAGGCGCATCCTGAATGGCCGGGTCAAGCAGATTGTCGAGAAAGGTGGCTGTGCCCATGAACAGGTAGTTAGCCTGATTCACCAGGCCCTGGACCATACCCTCACTGAATAGTGGGGCGACTGGTGGAAGCCTAACTTGTTAATGCGTGTGTTGCATCGATCAGTTGAATTCGCACTTGGGTTTCAGACATTCAATCCAAGATGCTGAACTATTAAGCAGTTTTCTTTCTTCTGGCTATTCCGATCATGCCCAGCAGTCCACTGCCGAAAAGCCAGAGGGCTGGCGGGATCGGGACCACTGAAGTATTAGCGACCCAACCTTCGGTAAATCCGTCAGGATTGGTCCCATAGCCTACTATGATATTGCCATCATCAGAAATGCCGGTCGCCGCGATCAGGTCCCAGCCGGAAAGGTCAAGGCCGAAATCGTTTTCGAGCACGACCTTGAGTGGTCGCAAACCATCGCTCTCATCCCAGATGAAGGCCTCGCCACCGATAAAGATACTTGGAAGACCCACAATCACTGAACCATCCGCTGAAGCATCAGAGGAGGCATTGAAGTCTTGACTTGGAAGGATCCCTAGGCCCTCCATGCCGCCAACCTCAGTCCAGAGAAAGGCTTCGTCTTTACCCATGCTATTTCTCGCACCGCCGACGATAACTGATCCGTCTGCTGAAATGCCGTAGCCTTCACTTACGGGAAAAGGTAATGAGCCACCCAAATCACCCAGGCCCTCCATGGCGGTCGCTTCAGTCCAGCGAAAACCCTCTGTATTCGTCCGGCCTACTACAATCTCGCCGTCCGCGGAAACAGCTTCAGCAAAACTCTGAACGGCTCCGTCAACAGTGCCGAGTCCGACCATGCCTGTTGTTTCGGTCCATCGAAAAGCCTCAAAGTTAGACAGTCCTTCCTTCCAACCGACTACAATCGATCCGTCGGCGGAAACGTCGTTCGCTTCACTTCGAGCGCCAAAACCAACCATCCCGGTCGCTGTAGTCCAGCGAAAGGCTTCTTCACCCGAAGTAGATCGTGCGCTACCCACAATTACGGAACCGTCATAAGAAGCACTGCGGGCGGCACTTAAAAACTCGCCTCCGGGAAGATCGCCTAGGCCAACCAATCCAACCGATTGCGTCCAACGAAACGCCTCCCTTATTGAACTCCCGGAGGTGGGAAGCACATCAGACGAGCCCACAACAACCAATCCATCTCCAGAGACACCTAGCGCCTTGCTCTCAATAAACGTCCCATTCGGTAAACCGCCCAGGCCAGTAAAGGCAGCGGCATGAATTAACGGTGTGCTTGTTGTTGCAGCTAATGCAGCGGTACATAACGAGCCAAAAAGACGTGACGTCATGAATATTTCTCCGGCGTGGTTTTTCTGACTCCCTGTCGCCTTGTGTGGTTTTGGCGCAGACGGCCGAAATCTGCCGTCCCCAATACCTCTGCCTACTTGTGGAAGAGTAGTCGAAGAGCACTTACACTTGACTTACACATCAATGTAGGCGAATGACGGATTTGGGTCGTCAGTCGGCCAAAAACGGGCCTACAGCCCGTACAAGAACGGCGACCAAAGGCCGCCGTCTCTGTGATATTTCTTTAACGATCACGCTGCTTTTCTCTCGGCAATACTAATTAACCGAGAAGCGCGGATCGGTGGCAAATATCTATTGATCGTGTCTACCTGCGCGTCTTTCCATGTAGTGAACGATCGCGGGCCCTGTTCCTCCCACGCCCCCAGCTGGGAAATACACTTCGACACCGGGTGTAATCTTTACAAGTTTGTAACGGTCTTGCGTGAGACTATTTATCAACTCTTGGCAGAGCTGCCCCTCCTCGGAGTCGCCGCCAAATACAACCGTATAAAGGTTGTCTCGCGCTGATACATCTACCGCGCAACCGAAGACCCTTACGTCAGTTCGTGAATCGCTGATGGCTGGCCTCACCATCAATGCCAGCCCCGTAATCATAACTATGAGAGTTAGTATCTTGAGCATTATAATTCTCCTCGGAATGCTAAATGGGATATTCCCGTAATTACGCGATGGCAGACGACAAAATGTGAACTAACATCCGTAGCTTTATTAAGCGCGTAGAGACAGTATGTATTATTCCCGTAAGCTACATAGATATCTTTCAACCAAGCTTCTTCGGCGCGCATCTGCCATACATTAACGACGCTTTTCCAGGCTAATCAAACAATTCCTGTCTGTCATTGACTAGCGTCAATTTAAGCAGCCCACCCTTTGTATGTGCCGTTAAATACCCGGGGGTATTTAACGGCACATACACGAATGGCACTAAGTTAAGCCCTAGCGATACGAGCGCGATGCGCTAATGTATTGAAAGCGAAGAAGAAGGGACACAACTTTAACTGTCGATCTGCCCAACAGCAACGTCACCTTGCCAAACAGGTTCAAACTGTCGATGCCAACCATTTTTCAATCTGCTCACCGACGCGCGGATGCTGGGAACGGTTGAGGCGCAGACGCGAACCCCATACGATGAAGCCACCTACCTCAACGCCCTACAGCGCCGAGGCTCACCCTTGATCCGAAATCAGACCCAGTAGAATCTAGCTGACATCAACAAAAACCTTGTCAGTCCCCCTCAGGGTATGTGGAAACGGGTCAGATTAACGCGGGGCTTCGGTACCAGAGCAGCCAAGCGTATGTCTATAAGCTGAACCAATCAATATTTTATTGATTACCTATAGGCCAGATTCTATGGATTGATTAGTGATGCGAGACTAAGTAAATCAGGCTGGTTGTAAAATAATATTTAGGAAAAAACCATGTCCGGTATGGGTATCTACCAGTGTGGTACTGGTTAGCCGCGCCTTCTATAGATATCAACATAAAGATTTCAATACCGGGCCAGTGCGTAACGGTATGGCGAAATTATTTTCCCGAGATATTTCGATATTAGTTGTCCACGAACGAGTAACGAATTTAGTGCAACCTCGTGAGTGTGACTAATTGTAATCACGATCCCCTTTTTATAGATGATAATCTATGTATAGATGATCCTCTATGTATAGATGAGGTTAATTTGATTAGTTTTACTCCCGCGATGACGCTAACTTGCAATCAGATTTATTGGCAAGCTAGTTAGCTTCACATTTTATTTACTACTATTTTCCGTGTTTTTACAGGTATGGACTGGGTAATAGTGCTGGAGGACAGGTAAATGCATACACAAGTCGGCATTGTTATGGGCTCGAGATCTGAATGGCGTACGATGAAGCATGCAGGAGAATTGCTTGCACAATTTGGTATTCCCTACGAGGCACGCATTGTGACAGCAAATAAAAATACCAATCGCTTACAAGATTATGCCAGTACAGCCATTGACCGTGGCCTGGAAATTATTATTGCTGGTTCACATGGCACCAGTTATGTGCCCGGAATTCTCGCATCCAGCACTGTGCTGCCCGTACTCGATGTGCCTGTGCAAACAGACACCTCCAGGCCTGGATACAAAAAGGACCTGAATTCATATCGCGACACAGGCAATCCGGTTGGTATGCTTACAAGCGGGCCAGAGGGCGCAGTCAATGCTGCACTACTTGCTGCCAGCATGCTCGGTAATAAATATCCGAAGATTCGGGAAAAACTGGCCTATTACCGTGGCCAGCAGCAATCCGGAAATGCCCGGCGGGAGAAAGCACGGCACGTGGCATAGTGGCTGTTTCGGCAATATGAACTAATTGCATTGAAACAAATTATCGATGAACCTATGCAGCAAACTTTTTGCGTAGTTGCCCGATCTTTTCCAGCATACGATAAGTTGAACGGTTGTTGTTGTAACTCGTGAGCTTGTGAACACTCATTCATTCCACTTGATGCGATTCATCATTACCGGGAACCGGTAAACTGTCATCAATTTCTACCAGAAATCGTATATCGATATGCTCGTGTAACGGCTCATCATCAGTGGTCGGAATGCTATGAATATCTACGTCAAAGATATTCATACTTAGCAGTTTTACTTGCGATGAGTCCAGACCGGTTTCCTCGATAGTCTCACGTAGTGCTACGCGCAGAACATCGGCATCACCATCAGCGTGAGTATAGGAAAAATAAATGCCCTTTTCATCGCTCGTCAACGGACCATCCAAGGGTAACGAAGGAACCTACGTCCTGCCATCATCCCCAAATCATGCCTCTTTCCGCACTCACAATCCAACCCTACGCCTTCGCCCGTACCACTTGCGCGGCTACCTCGGGCATCAGGCCAATCGATTCACTCACTAGAACTCTTCGCTTCGTGGCGGCTCCCATTGCCCTTCGCTTTCTAATGTGCACTTTGCGACCGATTTTTGCCGTCGTAAAAACACGCTCGAATGTCTCTTTAGGGTCGGTTTTGCTGCTTCACTGAACGCTTATATAAGCCGCGACTGGAGGACCGAAATGGGCCGGTAACCTGCCGTCCAATGCAGCCCGAATACCGTTTATTGATGGGGCCGGCAACGGGGATAGTCGGCTACAAATTGCCCTTTGACAGGTGAAAGTGAACGGCCACTTATCCTGTAAGCGGTCATTACACGATGCCTTCACCTACCGATAACCTACCCTTTTCATCACCTGTCAACGGACCATCCAAGGATAACGAAGGACCCTTGAAATTGAGGCATCCTTTCCCTGCATGGCGGGCGATTTCGATTCGACGCCTTATCAATAATAATTTTATGAGAACCAAGCGATCAGCTGCTTCAGGAATCCCGGTTTCTCTCGTTCTGTAGGATCATCCTTGCGATAGGCCCACGCCAGGCAAATATTGTCGCTTTTCCCCTGTCCCTGTTGGCTGGCTAATTGTACCAATTGCCCTGCATAGTCTTGCTCAATGGCCGTTCCGTCAGTTCTCGCAAATACTTCCTCTACGTCTACCTGATTCCAAAATCCGTCACTGCAGAGTAGAAAGAAATCGCCTGCCGAAACTTTCGATGCGTAAAATACAGGTGTTAGCTCATTGTTTCCACCAAGGCACATATAGAGCTGATTCTGTGGTGCTGAATGCCTGGTTTCATCCTTAAGGTCGCTCTCATGTTCCTCCATCAATTGTGCAATGGAGTGATCTGAGGTCTTATGGATGAGCCTGTCGCCATGGAACTGATAAAGTCGACTATCGCCTACGTGTACGCAGTAGGCTTGTTTGTCCGTTAGATAGGCGATCACACAGGTGCTACCGGGTGCAGATGTGCAGTTATCCGATAAAGTCAAGATGGCGTTATGGGCATCCAAGCAGATATTTTCCAGAAACTTCCTGGGATCTTCTATCGTACTTTGGTTAAATCGACTAGAGGCAATGTCGATAACGGATTGCGCTGCTGCCGCACCGTCTTCGTGACCACCCATGCCATCCGCTACTACGATCAAGTGTGCCTCACTATCCTCTAAGTGAAAAATGGCGACACGATCCTGCTGTTCTTCTCGATCGCCAATCGTCAGCGCCGAGGCATATTGCCAGGTCATAGGAAGAATTACTTGATATGAGAGATATTGGTTACCATAAACACAATTCCTTACTGGTTGTTAATCGTGCGGTGAAAGAACCTCATCGAGAGATTGTTAACACGTAGATAGTCTCCATCCATTAGTTTGACTGGTCGTTTTAACGGCTCTTCATTTATCATCACACGACCCCACCTCTTCGGTAGCAGGTGGTAGCCTGCAGTATTTCGCTGAATTTCAGCTGCAATACCAAAAGACAACCATCCAGAGGTGCGAATATCATATTCTTTAGATCTGCCGAACTTGCAATTTTTTTCCTTGATTATGAATCTGGATTGATTGTTTTTGGCATTGAGTAATTCCACATATGCTGTTTTCTTTTTTTCTCTTAGCTTTAGAAGATCCTGAACGTCAGATATATTCACTTCCATGGTGCCGTCCTGGGACAGATCTCCGTCCTGCGCAATATCCGGATCGGCTATTCCGTGGAGTCCGCGCGATGCCATATACTTCAACACGTAGTTGTATATCTGAATCTCATCCCGGTATTCGAGTGTATGCTGGTCAATTTTTTTGCCGTTGACAAATACGCCATTGCTACTACCGTTATCGGCTATGACATATCCACCCGCCTCTTTTTGAATCACCGCATGATGTGATGAGACGCCCGCATTATCAAGAACAATATCGCCATCGACACTTCGTCCGATGGTCAATTGATCCTTATTTAGTTCAACCTGATGCATCAGCACATTGTTGAGATATATTCGTATGTAGGGCATGTCATTTATCCACTGGTTACTTGGTAATTTCGGCGTAACGATTTGCAGTTATAAAGCTGATGAGAATGGTGATAAGATTTTTTTCCAAATCCTTCCTGGTGCATCTCGAAATGCGTTCGTGTTTTTCTGCAGCTCTTGTAATCTGGTATTGTCCGGCTGAATCATCAGTCCTCGATTCAAATACTCCTTGGCGGCTTTATACTCGAACTGGTCTAACTTACTTTCGGCAAGGTCTGCATAAGCATTAGCGACTGTAGTGATGCCCTCAAGCGCTTTTTCGTGCTGCGGATGCAATTCAAGAATCCGTTGATAGTGGTAGTGGGCATTGTTATTCTTAGGGGTTGTAAGCCGGTATTCTTTAAGTGCTGTCGCAGCCTGAGCTATAATTCTCCCGATGTTTGCCTTTTTCTGCAGCCCCAGTAATCGGGTATTCTCCGGCTGAATCGTTAGCCCTCGATGCAAATACTCCTTGGCGGCTTCATAATCGAACTGATCTAACTTGCTTTCGGCAAGGTCTGCATAAGCATTAGCGACTCTAGTGATACCCTCAAGCGCTTTTTTGTGCTGCGGATGCAAATCAAGGACCCGCTGGTAGTAGTAGAGGGCATTGTTATTCTTAGGTGTTGTAAGCCGGTATTTTTTAAGTGCTGTCGCAGCCTGAGCTATAATTCTCCCGATGTTTGCCTTTTTCTGCAGCCCCAGTAATCGGGTATTCTCCGGTTGAATCGTTAGCCCTCGATGCAAATACTTATTGGCGGCTTCATAATCGAACTGATCTAACTTGCTTTCAGCGCGGTCTGCATAAGCATCAGCGACTCTAGTGATACCCTCAAGCGCTTTTTTGTGCTGCGGATGCAATTCAAGGACCCGCTGGTAGTAGTTGTAGGCATTGTTATTTTTAGGTGTTGTAAGCCGGTACTGTTTAATTGCTGTGGCAGCCTGCGATAATAGATTCTCAATGTGTTGTTCATTATTGCTGGATGATGCAGGTGTTTCACTTACCAAATCACCGGGTTCCGGTGACGGCATTACTACAATATCCGGGGAGCTTTCGGGGATTGCTTCTTCGCTTATAGACGTGCCTGCAGTAGTCTGATGCTCATTGTGGTCCGCAATAATCGAATGCCGCATAAATAAGGTGACACCGATTCCAAGGATTATCGCACCAGCTCCAGTGGATACCCATGTCAGTCGCTGTGCATTCTTTAATGGTTTTCGCAATTGCTGGACAAAGCGTACCATTTCCGCGGCGATCGCAACAGCACCAGTGGATACCCATGTCATTCGCCATGCATTCTTTACTGGTTTTCGCAATCGCTGGACAAAGCGCACCATTTCCGCAGCGATCCCAACAGCACCAGTGGGTACCCATGTCATTCGCCATGCATCCTTTGCTGGTTTTCGCAATCGCTGGACAAAGCGCACCATTTCCGCGGCGGTTGTGAATCGATCATCAGGAGATTTCGCTATCATTTTTTTAATCAAAGTGTGATAGCGATGTAGCTCTGGCGGAAGGTCGGGGAGTGGCTCAGACAAATGAGCGACAATGGTTTCAATATGAGAGTCGCCTTTATAAGGTTTATTCCCGGTTAGCATTTCATACAGGACGATTCCAAGACTATAGATATCTGTACGTCTATCTAGCTCTTTTGAGGCTGCTTGCTCCGGACTGATATAGTAAGGGCTGCCAAAGGTGCAACCCTCTAATGTCAGCTTGGCGTCACT
>Ga0316198_10001892_pt1 | contig 12523 bp, 7 predicted proteins | sample OudBieAanoxic_MG_FD_204935 | JGI IMG/M metagenome (GOLD analysis project Ga0316198, IMG submission 204935) | Coastal sediment microbial communities from Oude Bieten Haven, Netherlands - site A anoxic | ecosystem: Environmental > Aquatic > Marine > Coastal > Sediment | place: Netherlands... | reverse complement strand
ATGCCATGTCGGCTCCGAAAGCGCACCTTGAGCGCCAGCGGCAGTTCACATCCGACCCACCCACCCCCACCCGTAAGTCCTCCCTACCGCGGCCATCGCTTCGCTCGGCCTTGGCGGCGCCGTTGGCGCCGGGCTTCGCCCTTCGGGCTCGCGGGCTTGGATGTGGTGTGGCGAGGTTGCTGGGTTGGTTGGGTGGTTTGGTTTCGATATATCCGACCCACCCACCCCCACCCGTAGTCCTCCCTCCGCGGCGGTCGCTGCGCTCGGCCTTGGCGGCGCCGTTGGCGCCGGGCTTCGCCCTTCGGGCTCGCGTGTCTTGAGAAGTGCCAGTGCGCCTTAACGACTTCGAGCCCGAGTCCCTCAAGGAACTCGAGCTCGAGTCAGTGTGCCCAGTGGGCCGGCTCAGTCGTTGGTGTCTTCGTCTGCGAGCACGTCTTCGGCGGTCTCTGCGATCGCGTCCTCGGCCGGCGCCTCTTCGGGGCTGGGCGCGAGCGCAAACGCACCGAGCTTGTCCTTCAGCGCGTCGCCAAGCGTGGCCTGTGCGCCGCCGAGGCTCGGGCCGATCTTGCGCGGCGCGATGCGCTTCTGCGCCTCCGCCGGGCGAGCTACCTGATTGACGTCCTGGCCCTCCGCCGCGCGAAGCGACAAGGTGATCGTGCGGTCGTCGTCGTCGATGCGGATGACCTGGGCCTTGACGATGCCGCCGGTCTTGACGATGTCGGTTGGCTCCTGGCTCAGGTCGGCGCTGATCTCGCCGCGGGGAATCAGACCCTCGACGCCACGCTCGATCTCGACGTGGATACCGTACTCGTCGGCGCCGGTCGCGCGGACCTCGATGACGGTGCCCTCGGGGTAGCGCTTGGGGATGAAGCTCCACGGATCTTCGTAGAGCTGCTTGATGCCGAGGCTCACCTTACGGTCGTCGTGGTTGATCGAGAGGATGATCGCCTCGACCTCGTCGCCCTTGCGGTAGAGGTCCGCGGGGTTGTTGATCCGCTGAGTCCAGCTGAGGTCCGACTTGTGGACCATGCCGTCCACGCCGTCCTCGATGCCGACGAAGACGCCGTAGTCGGTGATGGAGCGCACGCGGCCCTGGATGATGTCGCCTGGGTTGTACTTCTGGGTGAAGACCGTCCACGGGTCGGGCTCGAGCTGCTTGAGGCCCAAGCTGATGCGCTTGTTCTGCGCGTCCAGGTCGAGAACGACGCACTCGACCTCCTGGCCGACCTCGAGCACCTTGGACGGGTGCTTGGGCTTGGCCCAGGTCATTTCGCTGACGTGGATGAGGCCTTCGACGCCCTGCTCCAACTCGACGAAAGCGCCGTAGTCGGTGAGCGAGACGACCTTGCCCTTGACCTTCTTGCCGGCGACGTAGTGATCGGTGGCCACGTTCCACGGGTCTTCCATGGTCTGCTTGAGGCCAAGCGAAACGCGCTCGGTGTCGGCGTTGTACTTGAGGACCTTGACGGTCACTTCGTCGCCCACCTCGAAGACCTCGGACGGGTGATTGACCCGGCCCCAGCTCATGTCGGTGATGTGCAGAAGACCGTCGATGCCGCCGAGATCGACGAACGCACCGTACTCGGTGATGTTCTTGATCGTGCCGGTGACGACCTGATCCTCTTGGAGGTTCTCGAGGGTGGCCTCCTTGAGGCGATCCCGCTCCTTCTCGAGGAGCACGCGGCGAGACAGAACGATGTTGCCGCGCTTCTTGTTGAACTTGATGACCTTGAACTGGAAGGTCTGGCCGAGCAGGCGGTCGAGGTTACGGACGGGCCGGAGATCGACCTGCGAGCCGGGAAGGAACGCTTTGACGCCGCCGCGGATGGTGACCGCGAGGCCGCCCTTCACGCGCTGCGTGATCGTGCCTTCGATCAGCTCGTCGCGTTCGCACGCGGCGCTGATCTCATCCCAGACTTTGAGCTTGTCGGCCTTCTCTTTCGAGAGGGTCACGAGGCCGTCCTCGTTCTCCTTGCTCTCGATCAGGACGTCGACGGTCTCGCCTGGGGTCGCCGAGATGTTTCCTTCGGCGTTGATGAACTCGTGAAGCGAGATGACCCCTTCGGACTTGTAGCCGATGTCAACGACGACGGAGTCTTTGCTGACTTTCAGGATCGTGCCGGAGACGATGTCGCCTTCACTGAGTTTGTCGGTTTGTGTTGCCGAGGCTTCGAAAAGGGCTGCGAAGCTCTCGGGATTGGGGTTTTGGATTTGTGTGGTTTCTGTCATGGATAAATCACTGCTTCCCGGAGCTTCTCAGAGCTTCCCGGCACACGTGGCCGTAGTTCCGAAGGCCCCCGGAAACGCAGGGGATGTCGTGGGTAGCAGGGGAGTTAAGGGGTGTCAATTGCAGGGCCGGCACAAGATTCGACCAGCTCGAGCACATGTTGGACGACCGCTTCCATGTCGAGGCTGGTGCTGTCGAGGATGACGGCGTCCTCCGCGGGCCTGAGGGGAGCGATGGCCCGGGTGGAATCGGCCTCGTCGCGCGCTCGGATTTGTGCGAGCAGCTCGTCCTGATCCACCGCGATACCGCGTGATTCCAGGTCTTTGACCCGCCGGCTGGCCCGCTCTTCAGCGGAGGCGGTCAGGAACAATTTCACCTCGGCATCGGGAAAGACGACGGTGCCGATGTCCCGTCCTTCGAGGACGACCCCGCCCTCGGCCCCGAGGGCCCGCTGGATGCCAAGGAGTGCTCGCCGCACCCCGGGGTATGCGCTGACTTGGCTGGCGCCAGACGACATTTCGGGTGTTCGGATGTCATCGCCGCGATCGGCGCCATCTAGCAAAAGCCGAGGAGTTCCATCCTCTTGCGACACGAACCCAATCTCGATCTCAGGGCAGATCGCGGCGACGGCGGCCTCGTCGTCCCAGGAGATGCCCCGCTCGCGGGCCGCCAGCGCAACACCGCGGTAGAGTGCGCCGGTGTCGACCAAGGTGTAGCCGAGCCGGCGAGCAAGCTCTCGGGACGTGGTGCTCTTGCCGACGCCGGCCGGGCCGTCGATCGCGATGACGGGGCGTGGACGGGTCATCGAATCTCCTCCGTGATGTCGGCCCCGAGCGATCGCATGAGTGCGACGAAGCCGGGAAAGCTGGTGTCGACTGCCTCCGCCCCGTCGATGATGGACTCGCCTTCGGCCCGGAGCCCGAGCAAGGTCGCGGACATGGCGATGCGGTGGTCGCCCTTGCTGTCGATTTGTGCGGCGCGGAGTGTGGCGCCTCCGGTGACGATCATACCGTCGGGCAGCTCCTCGCACGGCACGCCGAACGCCCGGAGCACGTGCGCCATGGTGGCGATGCGATCGCTCTCTTTGACCCGGAGCTCGGCTGCGTCACGGATCTCCGTCTTGCCGTTGGAGACGGCGGCAAGCGCGCACACCGCGGGGATCTCGTCGATCATGCGAACGATGAGCTCGCCGCCGGCGACCGACCCGCGGATCGGGCCGTGAGTGACGCTGAGCTCCGCCATCGGCTCGTCTCCTGCGCCGTGGCCGCTCGGCCGATGCGCACAGCGCGCGCCGATCAGCCTGAGCCAGTCGAACAACCCGGTGCGCGTCGGGTTCACGCAGACGTCCTCCACGCGAACCTCGCTGTCCGGAACCATCGCGGCGGCGAGGAGCGGGAACGCGGCGCTCGAAGGATCGCCGGGCACGTGCCATTCGAACGGCGCCCAGCCCTCCGCCCAGTCGACGTTGGGGTCGAGAACGACCGAGGCGCCCGCGGTCTGAATCGGGACACCCAGGGAGAGCATCATCCGCTCGGTGTGGTCGCGTGAGAGGACCGGCTCTTCCAGGATCGTGGGGCCGGAGGCGTAGAGACCGCTGAGAAGAAGCGCGCTCTTGACCTGCGCGCTCGCGACCGGCATCGCATATTCGATGCCCTTCAGATCTTCTCCTTCGACGAGCGGCGCGATCGAAATCGGCGGGTAGAGCTCGTTGGGCTTTGCCCCGGCGGTGCCCGCGATGTGCGCGCCGCGCGCGCGCAGCGGCTCGATCACGCGACCCATCGGACGGCGTGTGAGCGAGGCGTCGCCAACCATGCGGGTTCCGAAACGTTGGCCGCTCAGGAGGCCGGCGAGCAGGCGCATGGTGGTGCCGGAGTTGCCGCAGTCGACGACGTCGCCCGGCATCCGCAGACCGCGTAGCCCCACGCCGTGGATCGTAGTCGCCGCATCGTCGCTGTCGATGACGACGCCCATCGCGCGGAACGCTTGGCGCGTGGCTTGGTTGTCGAGCCCTTCCGACAGGCCAGTGATGCGGGATGGGCCGCGACCGAGCGCCCCGAAGATCAGGCTCCGGTGCCCGATCGACTTGTCGCCGGGCACGCGGACGGTGCCGCGCAGCGGACCCGATCGGCGGACGCGGTATCGCTTGCGGATGCTATGCACGCGACTCCCTTAGCACGTGCTCGAGCGAGTCGAGAAAGCGCTGATTTTCATGCGGCAGGCCGACCGTGACGCGGAGCCAGGTGTCGAGCGGCGCGGGCATCGCGCGCACGATGACGCCTCGTCGGAGGAGCGCCTCGTACGCCGCCCTTCCCGGTTGCCCGACGTCGACCAAGACGAAGTTCGCTTGGCTCGGCGCGACTCGGAATCCGCGCGCTTCGAGCGCCTGGGTTAGCTTGGTCCTGTCGGAGATGGTTGCCGTCACGCTGGCGCGAAGGTGCGCCTGGTCTGCGAGCGCGGCCTGCGCGGCAACCTGGCCCGGGGTGCCGACGTTGAACGGCGCACGAAGACGGTTCAGGTCCGTGACGAGCTCTCGGGTGCCGACCACGTACCCGACGCGGAGCCCAGCCAAGCCATAAGCCTTCGAGAAGGTCCGCAGAACGGCGAGACGGTCCCGCGTGTCGCGTAGCTCGGTCGCCGGAACGAAGTCTTTCGCGTCGACGTACTCGACATACGCTTCGTCGACCACGGCGAGCACGCGTTCGGGAAGCTCCCCAAGCAGGCGCTCGAGGTCGGGGCCACCGATGTATGCGCCCGTCGGGTTGTTCGGGTTCGACACGAACAGCAACTTGGTCTCAGGGGTGACCGCCGCGAGCAGTTCATCCACATTCCAATGCAGATGGTCCCGCAGTGGCACCGCCGTGAAGCGCAGCTCTTGAGCGACGGACCCGATACGGTAACAAGGAAATGAAGGGTGCCCGAACACTGCATGATCACCTCGACTGGCGAACACACGGCACATCAAATCGATGAGCTCGTTTGAGCCATTGCCGAGACAAATCTCCTCGGCGGCAATGCCGTGATGTACGGCCAAGGCTCGGCGCAGGTCATGTCCGCGCGGGTCCGAATAGCGATGGAGCGCAAGCGCCTCCCCGGAGACGGCCGCCATGGCCTTGGGCGACGGTCCGTAAGGGTTTTCGTTGGAAGCCAGCTTGACGATGTCGTCGAGGCCGAGCTCGCGCCGAAGCTCTTCTTCGGGTTTGCCCGGCTCGTACGCCGTCAGCGCCAGGATGTGGGGTGCCGCGAGGTCGCTCATGTGGGTGGGTCAGCTCGGCCGGGGGTAGCTCCCGAGGACCTTGGCATAGCGGGAGAGCCGGCGCAGCTCCTCCACCGCCGTCAGGATGGCGCGGTCGGTGATGTGGCCGTCCATTTCGAGAAAGAAGACGTGTCTCCACTCCGCGTTTGTCGACGGCCGCGATTCGATGCGGGTGAGGTTGATTTCACGGTCCGCCAGCGGCCGAAGCGCACGGTGAAGAGCGCCCGGGTCGTCGCCGGGCGCCATCGCCAAAATCGTCCGGTCTTGACCGGTGCGCGACGGGAGGCGGCTGCCCACGATTCCAAATCGGGTTTTCACCGCGGAATCGTTTTCGAGTCGGTCGTCGATCAGCTTTAGCGGGTGAAGCTCCTGGAGCAGCGGAGAACCGAGCGCAGCCGATTGGTCATCGCCGAGCGCAAAGTGCGCCGCCGCCTCCCCCGACTGCACGTCGACGAGGATCGCGTCCGGGTAGCGCGACCGGAGTTGCCGCTCGCATGCGGCAATCGCTTGCGGTGAACCGTAGATCTTCAAGACCTGCGACGCCTCGCCCGACTGCGACAGCAACTGGTAGCGGAGGGGAACGATGCGCTCTGCGCAGAGTCTCGCGTCGGTCGCGACCAAGCCATTCAGCGTGGCGGTGATCGCACCGTCGGTCGATGTTTCCAAGGGCACCACGCCGAAGGTCGCGTGACCGTGGAGCACGGATTCCAGCACCTCGGTGACCGATTCGTTGGGCCGAAAGCTCGGCGCGTGGCCAAAGTAGTCGCGCGCGGCCGCGTGGGCGAGGTCGCCCGGCGCCCCGAAGTACGCGACGACGTCAGGCGCGATGAGGTGCGTGCAGGCGGAGAGGACCTCCCTGAACACTGGTTCGATACTGTCCTTCGGAAATTCCTCGGCGAGCGCGCGCGCACTGTCGATGACGAACGCCTTCTTGGGAATTCGGAGGGGCTCGTCGCCGGCTTCCTCTCGGAGGGCGTTGTACTCGTGGATCGCTTTCGCGCGCGCATTGAGCGCGCGCACCAGTTGCCGGTCCGCCTCCTCGAGCGATTCGGTAATCCGGCGAAGACGATCCTCCATGGCGCCGATGGTAACAGCCCCCCGAACGAAGGTATACCGTTCGGGCGCGTTCGCTACGCGTCGTCGCGTCGCGCCATGTCGCGCAACCGCGCGAGCGTGACGAGCGCATCCACCGGCGTCATCCGCTCAACATCGAGCGCCCGCAACGTGGCCTCGACCTCCGAGTCGGGTGGTTGCGGAGTTTCGAACAAGGGGATCTGTGGGGCGGGCGTCGATGCAGCGCGCGCCTCGAGCTCCTGCAACTTCGCCTTGGCACGGGCGAGGACCACAGGTGGCACGCCCGCGAGCCTAGCAACAGCCAGGCCATAGCTTCGATTGGAGCCTCCCGGTACCAACTGATGAAGCAGGACCATACTGTCATCGTGCTCTTTTGCCGCGACGTTGTAGTTCGCAGCGTTCGGCAGGCGATCGGCGAGCTCGCAAAGCTCGTGGTAGTGCGTCGCGAAGATCGCCCGACAACGCGTTGCGTCGTGAAGGTGCTCGGCTACGGCCCATGCGATCGCGAGCCCGTCGTATGTGCTCGTGCCACGGCCGATCTCGTCGAGGATGACGAACGACCGCTCGGTCGCGCCACGCAGGATCGATGACGCTTCGGTCATCTCCACCATGAAGGTGCTCTGGCCTCTTGCCAGCTGGTCGCTGGCGCCGACCCGCGTATACACGCGATCGACGATGCCGATGCGCGCGGACTTGGCCGCCACGAAGCCGCCCGACTGCGCCATGATGACCGCCAGGGCGGCTTGCCGCATCGCGGTGGACTTGCCTGCCATGTTGGGTCCGGTGAGCAGCATCAGGCGTGTCCCTTCAGGATCGAGCGCGATCGTGTTCGGGACGAAACCGTCTTTGGCGGCATAGCGCTCCACGGTCGGGTGACGGCTATCCTCGAGGAAGAGGTCATAGCTCGGGTCGACGTTCGGCCGAACGTATCCGTAGCGGTGTGCAACCTCGGCGAGTGCTGAAGCGACGTCGACGGCGGCGATCACGCGGGCAAGACGGTGAAGCCGCGGAGCATGGTTGCCTACGGAGATCCGCAGGTCGACGAACGCCGCCGACTCGAGCGCACGCGCGCGCTCATCGGCGTGTAGGATCCGGTCTTGCAACTCTGCGAGCTCGGCCGTGATGAAACGCTCCCCGTTCGCGATCGTCTGCTTGCGCACGTACTCGTCCGGCACGGCGTCGAGCTTCGACTTCGTGATCTCGATGTAGTAGCCGAACACCTTCGTGAACTTCACCTTGAGCGAGCCGATGCCGGTTCGCTCGCGCTCACGGCGTTCGAGGTCGAGGACGATGTCCTTGGCCGTCGTCGAGAGCTTGCGGAGCTCGTCCAGGTCTTCGAGATGCCCGTCCGCGAAGATGCCACCCTGTCGATCGATTGCGGGAGGCTCTGGCACGAGCGCGTGCTCGAGCAGGGAGAGGACGTCCTCACACAAGTCCGCGCTCTGCAACGATGGCAGCGCGTCGTCGAGGTCGCGGCCCGGAAGGTCGCGAAGCCGCGCGTGAAGGGCCTGGGCGCTCCGAAGGCTGTTGCGGATCACGCCGAGGTCGCGGGGCGACGCCAGGCCCACCGCCGTGCGCACCGCGAGGCGTTCGAGGTCGCCGATTTCCGAAAGCAACGCTCGACACTGGTCGCGCGCGCGCGCGTCCAAGACAAACAGCTCGACCGCATCGTGGCGCCGGCGAATGCGCTCGATATCGGTGAGCGGCTCGAGCAAGCGCGCGCGAAGTGCCCGTGCTCCCATCGCGGTCTTGGATTCGTCGAGCAGATGCAGGAGCGAGCCGCGTCGCTCGCCGTCGAGGGTGCGGGCGAGCTCGAGGTTTCTGACCGCCGCGTCGTCCAACACCAGGCGGTCGCCCGCCGTGTACAGCGTCGCCAGATGGATGTCCGAGTGCGCGAGGTGCGCTTTCGCGTAATCGAGTACCAACGAAGCGGCGCGCGCCGCCCCCGGCTGCGTCGAGAGCTCGGCCACCTGGGCCTCGGTTAGCGCTTCTTCGAGTGTTGCGAGCGCGCCGGCCGGTGCCACCACCCGGAGCGCTGCCTTCGGCAAGGTCTGCCGGCACTCGGTCTCGAGACCGGCCGCGTCGGCCTCGACCAAGACCTCCGCGGGATCCAGCCGGACGAGCTCGCCCACCCACTGAGGGCCGAGTTCGACGACGCACGCGCGGAGTGTGCCGGTGGACAGCTCGAGGGCGGCGATCCCGCCCTCCCCGGTGACCGCCACGAGGAAGTTCTCGGCGCGCGCGTCGAGGGCGTCCGGCTCGAGACAGAGGCCTGGCGTCACGACGCGCACCACTTCACGCGGTACGACGCCGCGCGCGCTCGACGGGTCGCCCATCTGCTCGCAGATCGCGACCTTCTCGCCCGCTCGCAGGAGCATTGCGAGGTACCCCGCCGCGGCGTGGTGGGGAACGCCTGCCATCGGGATCTTGTTGCCGTCCGGGCCAGTGCCTCGCGATGTCAGCGCGATGTCGAGGATGCCGGCAGCACGGACGGCGTCCTCGTAGAACATCTCGTAGAAATCGCCGAGCCGAAAGAAGACGATCGCATCTGGGTGCTGCGCCTTGGCCCCGAGGAACTGGCGCATGACCGGGGTGTGGTCCTTCTTGCGCGAGGTTCCCCGTACACCCATGAATTCGGTCTACTCAAAAGTTTGCACGATGGAAAGCGGAGAAAAAACGATGCGCTGAACGCCAGCTTCGAAGTCGACGAAGTAAACTTGCTCCTGGTCCGGCGAGAACAGCATGGACGCGGGCAGCGATTGACCGGAGCCGCCCGTGTCGAGCGTCTGGACCGAGAACTGATTCAAGATCGAAAAGGTGAGCAGGGCGATCGTCGAGTCGGTGGGCGTCACGTTCGGAGGGAAGTCGGTGATCTCGAAGCTGACCAGCGGGTTGATGAACTCTGTGCCCCCGAAGGCGCGCGCGGTGAGGTACGTGTCTACATCGAACGTATCGTCGGCATCGGTTGGCAGATCGACGGGTCGACTCTGGTCGAAGACGCAAAGGCCGTCTTTGGCCGGATCGGGGACGATGCGATGGATGAAGGCGGATGAGGTGCCCGTGACTGTGTAGACGTCTTGCGTGTGGATTTGGTACGCGGTGAACTGGTTGAAACAGCGCCTCACCTCATCGAGCGTGTAGCGCCCGGGATCCGGAGACGGGCCGATCTCTAGCTGGTCTTCGAACGCGTTGACGATTGGGAACCAAACCTGGAAGTCGTCGATGTCTTCGAGGAGGTCGGTGAACCTCTGGACGCACGCTTCGTCGTCTTGGGTGCTCGTGGGAAGCTCACCCGTGATGACCAAGCGGTCTCCCACGTAGGCTTGGAGCTCGTCGACGCTCAAGCCGCTCCCGGAGGGCGTTCCGTCCTGCTTGCCGATCACGCCGACCTGGCAAAACGGCACGTCGCCGGCGAGGAACCAGCTCCCTGGCTCTCCTTGAAACGACTCATCGGAGAACAAGCCGAGGCCGCCTTCGGAGCTCGGGATCAATGCCTGCCATTCCGCGTTCCATCGCTGCGAGAAGCTGCTCCACGCCTGCGATGATGCGCAGATCAGGCCGTCGGGTGCGGTGCCGGCGCCGCTTCCGGGAGCCGAGGCTCCGAAAACCCCAAAGTGCGACGACGGGCAATCGATCAAAGAGAGGCCCGGGCCACCCGAGTTTTGGGCTTCTCCCGTGAGTGGGTCCAGCACGCCTGGCGTAGCGTTGAACTGGAGGGAGGGTGAGCCGTCGATCGCGATGTATGTTGTGGGCGTGAAATCAAACCGGCGCCGGTGTCTTCGGATGCTGGCGAAGCGGTCCTGGCTGGTCTCGGCCAAGGTGCACGAGGTGTTGCCTTCGCCCCCACGACACGGTGCGTTCAAGTCGTAGACGTCCAGGAAGAATATGCTGCCATTCGAGAGGCTGATCGCGAGAAAGACGCCACGCATATTACGTTCGTTCTGCGCCAAGGCGAATGCGTCGGGGTCGTTCGGGTCGCAGATGTCGGTCTCCGGATCCCCTTGGGCGACCTGCAGGCCTCCGCCGGCGGTTCGCTCGAGCTCGTAGAACGGCGTGACGACTTCAAGCGAGCGGGCGTTCGAGAACGCCGAACGCACGCGATTGCGAGACTCGACATTCTCCTCGTTGGCGCGTGAGCTGATGCCGGCGACGACTGGGAGCACTGCGCCGAACGTGTCGGACGAGTCCGTATAGTCGATCGCCAAGACACTGCTGTCGTTGGCGCTCACCGCGTAGAGATAACGCTGTGTCGCGGCACGGTCGTCCTGGTTCGAGGAGGCGGGGACGTAGGGCGTGGACACTACGGTGTTCGTCGGGGTGAGTGACACGACAGGCTCGAGCGGCGTGGCTCCGTTCTGCCAGACGCCAAATCTGTGAATCACCGGCTGATTCGCGTCGGCGACCAACAAGATGTCGTCCACTTCGTTGTTGGGATCGCCAGGGTCGATAGCGAGGGCGACCGGCATGGGGCCCGTGCCGGGGCCATCCGCGCACGGCAACGTGGTCGTGACGTCTTTGATGAATCGGCCCTCCCCCCGGTCATCGAAGTCCTCCGGACAAATCCGGTGGTAGTCGGTGTCGCTGGACACCGGTGGAGGGACTGGCGTCACGGTGCTGCAGCTATACGTTTCGAGCTGAAGCTCGGTGACGGATTCGAAAGTCTGTTCGCCGGTCGTGTTGTCGACCGACACCTGGATCTGAACGAGCTGGCCGAGCTGGGGAATCGCGGCGTAGAGATAGCGATATACGACGTCGGTCGTCACCTCGGTCACTTCGTCGGTCTCTGGGTCGACTGTCGTGGTCGAGATCGCCTTTTCGTGGAGCACCAGGTCGGACAGGCCAGCGTCGAAGCGGAGCTCCTGTCGCGCCAACGCCGGCTCATCTGGATCCGGCCTACCTTGATCGTCGAGTGCGACGGGTGACCCGGTGATCACCTCTCTCGTCGAAATCGCCTGCACCGACTTTGGGCTGAAGCTGCTCACGTAGGTGTAACGTGGGTCGACCGGTGAGAGCTGAATCGCCGTGGGCTGCTCGCCCACGCGAAGCGCGGTCACGCCTGGCACGGTGACGCTCGTGTCGAAGATCGCGCCATTCGAGAAGTTCACCACGGCGACCGTCCCGCTCTCGGTTTGGGTCACCGCGCCGAGGAACTGCGCCGAGGCGTTGGGCGCCGTGGCCTCGACGGTCGTGTCATCGTCACACAGATCGAGCGGGAGCGTCCGGTAGAGCCTGTAGCTGTTGCCCGTGACCTGTTCGATCTCCGCGCAAAGCAGGTCGATCTTCTCGGATCGATCGAGAGAGGCCAGTACGACGTTGGCGGCGCTGTTGCGGCATGACGCGAGCAGCAGCGCGCAGGCCAGGAAAGTGGACCACCGGGTCATCGCGGAACCCTCGAAACGGGCTGTGGGAATCCGACCAGCCCGAGAAGCTGGGGAGAGCACTCCTGTGGGGCGTTGGCCCCTCCTTCGAGGCACGCGACCAAGGGCCGAAGGTCGGCCACGCGCAGCACGGAGGTGCTGAAGTCCGCCGTGTACATCAGGAGCCTCGGTCCATCGATGACGAACTCGAATGCGCCGCTGATGTTGGTCAAGGTCGTGATTCCCTGCAACTGATCGGTGTCGATCACGTTCACGTTGCGGGAAAGGAAGCAGCTCACGAACGCGAGAAGCGCTGTGCCGCCCCGCGCTGGGATCTCTGCGATCTGAACGCGCGACGGATCGCGGCAGGTCGTGATTTGCGCGAGCATGTTGAGGTTGCTCCCGGCCGATTCGCTTCGGGCCACGAGTAGCGCCTCTGGCGATCGGGACACGATATACGCGAGGTTCTTGTCGGGACGCGGGTCGAACACGATGTCCCGGTTGCTCGTCCCGCGGTCGAGGCCTGTGACGAAGAGCGTACCCGCGTCGAAGAGGTAGCTCTGGGTCGGGTCCCCGTCGATGCCCACGCCGACGCGGACTACGTTGTTCGTG
>Ga0316198_10001891_pt1 | contig 12524 bp, 5 predicted proteins | sample OudBieAanoxic_MG_FD_204935 | JGI IMG/M metagenome (GOLD analysis project Ga0316198, IMG submission 204935) | Coastal sediment microbial communities from Oude Bieten Haven, Netherlands - site A anoxic | ecosystem: Environmental > Aquatic > Marine > Coastal > Sediment | place: Netherlands... | reverse complement strand
GATGTGGTTTGATTGTTTCTACCGCGGGATAGGATTTCCTTAACAACTTCATTCCTTTGATCACCAACTCCGCCGATTTCAATCCAGCTACCGAATGGAACCGTGACCTCAGTTTGAGCCCCATAAAAACGGACGACACCATCCGGGTTATCGTCATAAGCGATGCGCGGAACTATCTTTATCAGGACATTGTCGGCAAAAATGGTTGGTATGACTTCGAATCCGGTTTCAACCGACTGAAATATCACTGTATCCCCACCAGTCCCATACTGTCTGGAATAACGCGGCCAGCGTTCATGGTAAGGGATTTCCTTTCCGGCGATAATATAAGCCGCCTGACCTGCTGCGGCGATGACGGAGTGTTCAGAAAAATTCTTTTGCTGACGGTGCCCCTCCTCAACCGAAATGTCCACCCCATCTTTTCTCCGGCCACCGGCGGCCACCTGCCAGTCCTCGCCGGAGGCTCGACCACGGGCTGAGGCCGTGCCGGCCTCACCGGCCCGCTTTTCATAAAACCGAACCCTGATTCTAACCTGCTCCAGCGGTTTGTCAAACTGACCCAGATAGGCGCGCACCCGCTGGATGGCATCCGGACTGTCAACAATAACCAGGGAATTTACCCGCTCACTGACCGTAACGGAGCCTTCCGAGGAAAGCAGACTTTGAACGATCGGCACCAGTTCACTGGCCCAGCGATACTTAACCCTGATGACGGCCACATCCTTGGCCCAAGAGATGCTGCAAAGGATCCCGATTACCAGTGCCAGGTAGAACCAGGTAAGGTTTTTGGTGATATATTCTCTTATATCAGTCATTTAGCATCTTAATAATTCTTTGATTTCTGAATTATAACATTCTTTATGATTCGCATCAAATACTCGAGCAGTGTTCTGTCAGCATAACCGGCTGTTTCTTCACCTTTTTCCATTCAACATTCGATGTTGGACGTTCGATGTTCGATGTTCATTTTCTCAGTCCGATCGGGACAGTAGACATTGGAACTTGTGGCCTGATCCAGAACCGATAGGTAGCATGACTTAGGGCTCAAGTCTGCAGGCAGTCTTCCTGCAATATCTTATCCAGCGCATTGACGACTTCATCCGCATTTTTTTCTGAAAATACGATGGGGGGCTTTATTTTAAGGACATTTTCCAGCGGTCCGTCGGTGCTGATCAATATACCGTGGTCACGCATGCGATTGATAATATAATCCGCATGTTCGGTGCCCGGTTCAAGGGTGCTGCGGTCCACAACCAACTCGACGCCAATATAAAGACCGAGACCGCGTACATCACCGATTAACGGGTATTGGTCCATCAATCCCTTCAGGCCGTCAAGCAGGCGCCGGCCGGCCCGATCGGCATTTTCCTGCAACCCCTCGTCCTCAATGACCTCCAACACCGCCATACCGATGGCACAGGAGACCGGATTGCCGCCAAAGGTGTTGAAGTATTCCATACCGTTGGCAAAGGCATCGGCAATTTCCGGGGTGGTGATGACGGCCGCCAGTGGGTGGCCGTTGCCGATGGGTTTTCCCAGGGTCACAACGTCCGGCACGACGTTCTGGGTTTCAAAGGCCCACAGGTGGCTGCCCACCCGCCCAAATCCAACCTGAACCTCATCAACGATGCACACGCCCCCGGCTGCACGTACATGCTTGAAGGCTTGGGCCAGGTAGTTGTCCGGCAGAACAATCTGTCCCCCGCAACCGAGCATGCTTTCGCAGATAAAGGCCGCAAGTCCACTTTCCCCGGATTGAATCCTTTCAACTGCCTGACGGACATATAGGGCATATTTTGCCCCAATCGCAGCCCCCGAACCTTTATACGGTCCCCGGTAACCATCCGGCATGGTGACCTTGTGCACACCGGGTGGTGTTCCGCGCCCTCCCGCGCCATCGTGTTTGTAAGGGCTGATGTCGATCAAGGCCTGGGTGTTGCCGTGATAGGCACCGTCAACGGTTATAATCTCTTTTTGTCCGGTGAAGGTACGCGCCAAACGCAGGGCGAGTTCGTTGGCCTCGCTGCCGCTGCACACAAAATAACAGACACTCAGAGGGTCCGGGAATTTGGCCAGCAAGCGCTCGGCATATTCGATGATATTATCATGCAGATAGCGGGTGTTGGTGTTGAGCACCGGCATCTGAAGCTGTCCGGCAGCCACTACCCGGGGATGGCAATGCCCCACATGGCACACGTTGTTAACCCCATCCAGATGCGCCTGCCCGTCTTCAGCATAAAGATACTGCCCCCTGCCCCGGACAATCTTTAAAGGATTTTTATAGGCAATGCTGAGGTTTCGCCCCAGATTTTTTCGCCGAAACCCTAATATTTCCGCCTGGTTTCGCCCGGTGGCCGGGAAACATTCTGCGGGAATTCCGAGGATAATATTGGGATCCGGAGAAACATCGAGCCAGATGTCGCGTGTGCTCGGTCGGGCCACCCCGGGAAAATTGCCATGTTCCCCCAGCATGTCGGTAATAATTTGGAAATGGAGATGGGGCGGCCATCCCCCGTTGGCAGCCGTGTCACCGATGCGGGCGATGGACTGGCCCTTGGCCACCGGCATACCGACTTTCAACCCGTCTAGTGAGCCCGGGCTCAGATGCCCGTATAGCGTGTAAAAACAGACGCCCTCACCGGTTTGATGTTCGATGATAAGGGTTGGCCCGTAATCAAGCGGATCGCTGTTGTTATTAAAGCTGTGCACCCTGCCGTCCAGCGGGGCATAAATCCGGTTATTGCTTGGCGTATACAGATCAAGGCCCAGGTGAACGGTCCGGGATTCCGGCAATTCATCGGTCTGGACCTCGAATTGTCCGGCCGTATAGACCAACCGGGCCTCATTATAGCGCCCTATTCCCACCCGTGCATTGGCTGACTGGATCTGCTCAAACAACTTTTTTGTGATCGCGTCCGTATCAGCACCGGCCCCATCGCCTCCCAGCAATAGACTCCCGACACCCAGGTCAAACACCAGCGGATGTTGGTCGCGCAGGTTGCTGTCAACTAGGGAAGCAAATTCGGAAGAATTCGACATCAGCCACTGCACTATTTTTTTTGTTTGGGGTACCGGGGCCAGACCGCAGGCCTGCCGGAAGGAGTATTGAGCCAGCCGCGGATGAATAGCTTCCAATTTAACCAGCAGATCCCAGGCCGGCTTTTCAGATATGCGCAGATATTCGTTATCGGGCTCGTGTTGTGACTGGTTGGCGGAATGACAGACACTCATGCAAAGTCGCATGCAGATCAAATCAAACAAAACAGCCAGCTCCTGCTCGGTCAGCGGGAAGGCTTGATGGTATCCCGACACGACCTGACCGGCAGCGGCCAGAGGATCGGCCTTGTGCAGCATGACATAGGCACAGGCAATGGCAATTTCATTGATGGTCCGGGTATAAACCATGTCACCAAAATCTATGACGCCGCTCACGGTGTTGCGCCATCGGCCCCCGGGTTCAACCAGCACATTGTAGTCATTGGCATCGTTATGAATGATACCGGATCGCAGGTCCGGCAGCTGGGGTTCGGTTTCAGCCTGAAAGCGCTTTAGAAAAACTTTAACCAGCTTGCGATTTTCCGGGGCCTTGATATAATTCAGGTAGTTCTTAATAATAGGGCCGGCGTTCTGCAAATCCCAATGAAAATTACGGTGGGTGGCCGGATGATCAAAATCCTGCAGGGTCTGATCGATGTTGCCGAAAAATCGTCCCAGGCTGGCCAATAGATCGGCATCTTGTGGCTTAACGAGGGCCAGCGGTTTTCCGGGTAAATAACTTAAGAGCCGGACAAAATGGCTAACCCCATCAGGGCCCTGTATCGCAGTAATTTGCTCGCCCTTGGCGGTGGATAACACATCGGGGACAACCGATATACTGCCATCAAAAATATTACGCTTACCGGCGATGTGCAGCATGGCCTGGTTCTGGAAATCGAGAACTTCCCTGCTCTCGGTGGAATTGGCCACCTTGAGGACATAGTCCTTACCGCCGGGGGCGGTCAGACGAAAATTCTGGTCCCGCTCACTGGGCAGCTGTTTGGCAGAAACCTCAAGCCCGAATAAATCCATGACAAAACGGACAGCGTCTTGTTCGTTGAGTCTGGGGGCATGTTGAACGATAGATGACATGGGGTTGCATTTCCTCCGTATTTAGAGCGTTTGTCATATTAACGTCCGATACGGGCAGTTTTTTGAGCCTTTTTGGGATTATTAATAACGTCTAAAATAGCTTGATCCAAACGCTCTAATATTTATTCTTCAGTTTTACAGACATAATTAAGGCAATAATTGAGGAACTGGAAGCTATCGCAAATCAAAAAAAAATACAACTGCCATACCGCTGCCGGCAGCGAACGGATACAAAAAATTCCTTTGAATTTACGCTTCCAGCGTTTATAATAAACTAATTACGCCGCCCTGAAAAATAGCAATATCGGTGTTGAAAAAATAATGTGTGTGTTGAAACCTCATTAGGCTAATTTGACACTGATTCGGGCGGATTAATTAACAATAATACAGGAAGGAAGCCATGTATCGACTATTTAAAGTATTCTCGCTCGCAGTATTTTTTATATCTGTTCTGGTTGCTGTATCACCGCTTCGAGCCGACGTAATAGATTCATACTGTTACCTGGAAGCAACAACGGTAGATGTATATGTTGTAGTTTGGGAAGAGGACAGGCAGGGCAACAAAGGGCATCAGATCTGGCAGGGAGTTGTCAAAAAGGCGCAGAGAGTAAAAATCTCGAATCGTTTTGGTCAAATCCGTCTTTCAAGTACCGTCTATGTTAAGTCGCGGAATGCGCTCTCCGGGGATCAAAGTCGGTGGTGTGAAGGCGCTGCCACAATCGGGGTGCCTTGAGCAGGCGCAGGCAACCCGCAGAAGTGGTTATTGCTACAACCGGAAATATATTCCCCCTTCATTCTGATGCAGCGGTCATACTCACCCTCATTCTCGAGGTGATAGTGAGCACGAGGACGATACTGAACCTTTAACCCTTTAAAACTTCCTTTGTTTTAGCTACTATGGTCGCGGCTTTCATCCCGTATTTATCCAAAATCGTCGCCCCTGGAGCGGAGGCACCGAAACGGTCGATGCCGACCACCGCACCCCTGCTGCCGACATAGCGCTCCCATCCCATGCTGATACCGGCTTCAACCGCCACCCTGGCGGTAACCTTCGGCGGCAGTACCGCATCTTTATATTTCTGAGAGGTTCTTTCAAACAGTTCCCAGCTGGGCATGCTCACCACCCGGGCAGACATTCCCTGCCTGGCAAGTACCTTCTGGGCCTCCAGGCAGATGGACACTTCCGACCCGCTCCCGATTAATATCGCATCGGTTTTAGCGTTCGAATCCGCAAGGATATAAGCGCCTTTGGCCAACGCGGTGGCCGATGGATAATAGCTTCGATCCAGCACCGGCAGGTTTTGACGGCTTAAAATCAGGGCCACCGGCCCGTTACCTTTGATGGCAACCCGCCAGGCTGCTGCTGTTTCCGTGGCATCCGCCGGTCGGATGACGGTCAATCCGGGAATAGCCCTGAGCGCTGCCAGATGCTCCACCGGCTGATGGGTGGGACCGTCTTCGCCGACCGCCACACTATCATGGGTAAACACATAGATGACCGGTTGTTTCATCAGAGCTGCCAGCCGTATGGCAGGACGACAATAGTCGGCAAACACCAGAAACGTTCCACCATAGGGGCGTACCCCTTTATGCAGGGCCATGCCGGACAAAATGGCGCCCATAGCATGTTCCCGGACGCCAAAGCGGATATTGCGACCGGCATATGAATTCTTTTGAAAATCGAATGACGATTTAATGATGGTGTTGTTGGAGGGAGCCAGATCGGCCGAACCGCCTATCAGCGTTGGCAAATTTTCCGCCAGGGCGTTGATCACCTGTCCCGAAGCAGCCCGGGTGGCTATGGCCTTGCCTTGTCTGAAAGTGGGAATGCCCGCATCCCATCGCCGGGGAAGGGTTCCGGCAATCGCCGTCTCCCAGTTTTGAGCCAGCTCGGGATATTTTTTGGCGTACGCTTTTAATCTCTTATTCCAGGCAGTTTCGGCCTTGCGGCCTTTTCCCGTACATTTGCCAAAAGCCTTGCGAGCTTTTTCAGGAACGTAGAATTTTTTGTTCGTCGGCCATCCCAGATTTTCTTTGGTCAGCCGAATCTCATCCTCCCCAAGAGGCGCGCCGTGGGCACCATGGGTATCCTGTTTGTTGGGGCTGCCGTAGGCAATGTGGGTGCGCAATGCAATCAGCGTGGGTTTGGCCGTCTCGGCTCTGGCCTCTTTGAGGGCCTTTTCGATGGCCGCCAGGTCATTGCCGTCTTTCACCGGTATCACCTGCCAGTGATAGGCCCTGAAGCGGGCAGCAACATTTTCGGTAAAGGCGATGGCGGTGCTGCCTTCAATTGAAATCTTATTGTCATCGTAGATACAGATCAGCCTGCCCAGGCCGAGATGACCGGCCAGTGATGCAGCCTCAGAAGCGATACCTTCCATCAAATCACCGTCCCCGCACATGACATAGGTGTGGTGGTCGACGATCTTTTGACTGCCGCGGTTAAAAACGGCGGCCAGATGACGCTCTGCCATGGCCATGCCCACGGCATTGGAAAAGCCCTGGCCCAGCGGACCCGTGGTGGTCTCCACCCCGGGCGTATGACCGTATTCCGGATGCCCGGGTGTTTGGCTGCCCCACTGGCGGAAATTTTTGATCTCTTTGAGGCTGAGCTTATATCCGGTCAGGTAGAGCAGGCTATACAGGAGCGCCGATGCATGGCCCCCCGACAACACAAAACGGTCGCGGTCAACCCACTCCGGGTTTTTCGGATTGTGTTTCAACACCCGAGTCCACAAAACATAAGCGGCCGCGGCCAGGCCCATGGGCGCGCCGGGATGTCCTGAATTAGCAGCCTGTACGGCATCCATCGCCATCGTTCGGATCGTATTGACACATAAACCGTCAATTGCACGTTGAGTTCCAGTTGCTGCCTTTACCATGGGATAAATTCTCCTTTCGAACACTGTTTCTGGGTTACTGCATTGGACCAAATATACATTCTAAAATAAGATTACACCGCTTTTCAAAAATTAGTTCCGAAATACGCAAGGGTGTCTAAGTGATTGTAGAAAAACGTCCGAACAACCTAACGTTTTTTTGACCGCCGCTATAGCAACATTCTTTGGGTTTTTAGGCAAGTATTTTTTTTCGCCCGGAGTCGTAAAGGACACGGCTGGGCTCCAGGGTGGCCGGGTAAACCTCATTAAAGGATTCAATCTCAAAGCGGTTAACCGGTTCGGCTTTTTCAGCCGGAATATAGCCGTAACAGATGTTTTTCTTGACCGTGTGGCCGTAACCGGAACTGGTGGTCACACCCAGCACCTCTCCCAGATGGATAATGGGGGCACTGCCCTGGAGCATCAATGGTTTGCCGACGTCGATGGTAAAAGAGCAAAGCCTCCACTTCGGCCCCGCAGCCTTGATTTTGGCCAGGGCTTGTTTGCCGATAAAATCTTTTTTTTCGAGCGCCACACAGAATCCGAGGCCCGCATCGAATGGGGTGTACTCCGGCGTCAGCTCCGATCCCCAGTCGGCGTAACCTTTTTCCAGATGCATCGAAGAGATGGTGCGATAACCTGCGTTTTTGATACCAAGAACCTGACCGGCCTCCCAGAGAGATTCAAAAACATGAACGGCAAATTCCGTGGGTATGTAAAGCTCATATCCCAGTTCGCCAACGTAAGTTACGCGAAATGACCTTACCGGAGCGTAAGCGACGGTGAATTGTTTGCATGTGCCAAAGGCAAAGCCTTCGTTGCCGATGTCGGCATAGGTCAATTTTTGCAGCAGTTCTCTTGATTTCGGACCGATGACGTTAATAATCGCATAGGCCGAAGTCATTTCTTTGACTGAAACAGAACCGTCAGACGGCAGGTGATTGTTCAGCCACCAGGAGGCGCGCTGCCCGAAGGCCGTGCCCACAACCAGCAAAAACCGATCGGCGGCCAGCCGCCCGATGGTCATATCACACTCGATGGTGCCCCTCTCGTTGCACATCTGGGTGTAAATAACCTTGCCGACGGGTTTGTCGATCTGGTTGGCACACAATTTGTTCAAAAAGGCCAGTGCTCCGGGTCCTTCCACTTCGAACTTACAGAAGGATGACTGATCAATAAGTACCACGTTTTCCCTGGCATTTTTATGCTCGGCAGCCACGTGTTCAAACCAGTTGGGAATTTTAAAGGTCAGATCGTCTTCAGGCGCCACACCCTGCGGGGCAAACCAGTTGGCACGTTCCCAGCCGTATTTGGCGCCATAGACCGCGCCTTTTTCTTTCAATGGAAAGTACAGTGGACTGCGCCGGATGTCGCGGGCGGAATCATGCTCCTCGTGGGGCCAGTGAATGGTGTAGTGCTTGCCGTAAATTTCTTTTGTCCGCTCGACATCATAGGTCCGGCTCCTGTGATAGGGGCCGAAACGGCGGATATCAAGGGGCCAGATGTCCAGACTCGGCTCCCCTTCGATGATCCACTCGGCCATCATGCGACCGGCGCCACCGGCGGCGGCAATCCCGAAGGCATTGAAACCCACCGCCACGAACACATTGTCAAGTTCAGGAGCCGGACCCATAATGGCATCACCGTCCGGCGTAAACCCCTCCGGGCCGTTGACCAGACGTGATATGCCGGCTTCAGCCAGGCAAGGGGTCCGATTCATGGCCGGATCTGAAAGCTGCTGGAAATGATCGAAATCTTCCTCCAGCAGCTGGGAGATAAAATCGTTGGGCACGCCATCGACACCCCAGGGTCTGCCGTTGCGTTCATAGCCGCCCATTACCAGTCCGCCGACTTCTTCTTTATAGTAAAGCAGACTGTCTTTATCACGGATGGTGGGCAGATCCGGCGGCAGGCCTTCGATCTCTTCGGTCACCAGAAACTGATGCTGGAAAGGGACCACCGGCGTGTTGACGCCCAGCATCTCCCCGACCTGATAGCCCCACATCCCGGTGCAGTTGACCAGGATCTCGCATCTGATTTCGCCTTTGTCGGTTTTAACTGCCGACACCCTGTTTCTGTCAAATTCGAACCCGGCAACCAGGGTGTGTTCATATATTTTAGCCCCCCGGTTGCGCGCCCCTTTGGCCAGGGCCTGCGTGGTGCCGGCCGGATCGGCCTGTCCGTCGGTCGGCATGAAAGCCGCTCCGATGATACCGTCCAGTGAAATTATGGGGCACAGATCATAAGCTTCTTTGGGGGATATCATTTGCATTTCGAGTCCGAAACTGCGCGCCGTGGTCGCGCCTTTTTTCAGCTCATACATCCGCTCCTTAGTGCCGGCCAGGTGCAGACAGCCGCTCATTTTCCAGCCGGTGGCCAGACCGGTTTCAGCTTCCAGTTGGTCGTAGAGGCTGACGCTGTATTGCAACATGCGGGTGATATTGCGTTCGGACCTGAGCTGTCCCACCAATCCGGCCGCATGCCAGGTGGACCCGCTGGTCAGCTCACCCTTTTCTAAAATGACGACATCCTGCCAGCCCATCTTCGTCAGGTGATACGCCGTACTGCACCCGACAATGCCGCCACCGATAACTACGACCTGTGCGCTGTCTTGCATTTTCTTTTTTCTCAGTTAAGTTTCAGTTTAATTAGCAAAAAGGCCCTTCGGATACTGGACCCTGGCTTCGGGTTGCGGGTTGCGAGTTGCGGACTGCGGATTGCAGCTGACTCGATAGTTCTAAATAAGATGATTTCTATTCGGATAAAAGACAAAGCGAAGCGATTCCATACTTCGTCATTCAACATTCGGCCTTCGTCATTAGGTTCACATCGTTGCTATATCGATAATCTCAACGATGTCTTTTACTTCCAGCCCACCATTGATATCGGTGATGCCATCTCGCAGCATGGTAATGCAAAATGGACATGCTGCTGCCACGCCGCTTGCTCCTGAGGCAATCACCTCCTCAGCACGTTCATGGTTGATCCTTTTCCCGATCGTCTCTTCCATAAACATCCTTGCGCCCCCCGCACCGCAGCAAAAACCCTCGGTACGGTTGCGTTTCATCTCGATCAGTTGCCGGCCGCCATTTACCATCTGCAGTAGCTGTCTGGGAGCATCGACAATCCCGTTCCAGCGCCCCAGATAACAGGAATCGTGAAAGGTTAAATTGCCATTGAACGGGCCGCTGGCTTTCAATTTTCCCTGCCGGAAGAGATCCAGCAAAAATTCGGTGTGATGCACGACGTCATATCCGGCACCGAACTGGGGATACTCGTTTTTGATGGTATTAAAACAGTGGGGGCAGGCCGCCACAATTTTTTTGGGCTTGTACTGATTGAGAATCTCCACGTTTTCGGCAATCATCATCTGGGCCAGGTACTCGTTGCCGGCCCGCCGGGCGACATCACCGTTGCATCGTTCCTCTTCCCCCAGGATGGCAAAATTCACACTGGCTTTTTTCAGCACCCGGGCCATGGCCCGGGCAATTTTTTTACCCCGGTCGTCAAAGGAGCCGGCGCAGCCGACATAGTACAAAATATCCGCATCCGGATTATCGGTCATCAAGGGCACATCCAGTCCTTTGGCCCAGTCGGCCCGGCTGTCACTGCCAAAACCCCAGGGATTGGACTGGTTTTCAAGGTTGGTAAACGTTTCCTGCATTTCGGGTGGAAAATTGGATTCCATCAACACCTGGTATTTACGGGCTTCAAGGATGATGTCCAGGTGTTGAATATTGACCGGACAGATATCTTCACAGGCCCGGCAGGTGGTGCACGACCACAGGACATCATCGGTGACCGGCGATTCCTCACGTACCAGCGGCAAAACAGAATCGTACTCTTTGGCTAAAATTGCTTTAGACTGGGCAAAAAGATCGACCTTGCTGTCATGGATAATCCGTTTTGGGGACAGGGGCTTGCCGGTTGTGTCCGCCGGACATTGCTCTTCACATCGGCCGCATTCGGTGCAGGCATATAGATCCAGCACATTTTTCCAGTTCAGTTCGCTGATTTTGCCCAATCCGAAAGTTTCGGCTTCCTCATTCTCAATGTCGGTAACCAGCATCGCCCGGGATTGTTCCAGCGGCTTTAGAAAAACATTGGGTACCGCGGCGAGCAGGTGCAAATGCTTGGATCCCGGTATGTAGATCAAAAATCCAAGGATTGTCAGGACATGAATCCAGTAAACGATTTCAAATCCGGATCTGGCTGAGGCCGGAGCCAGATCATTTAAATTCAAAATATGATTGAATATTTTCGAAATGGTGAAATAGCGGGCGTAATCAAAACCGGTGCCGCCAATGGCGGGTAGCATCAGAAAAGCATTAATTAAATGAAAGGTAATGATGATAACCGCAGTAAATAAAATGATGAGCCGGGCATCGAGGCCGTCCGTCAAATACCCGGGTTTGAGAAAAAGACGGCGGTAAAGGGCGTAGCCCAATCCCAGCAGGACTAAAAAGGCCAGGATGTCGGCCGCAAAAAGATAGGCACCGTATAGTCCCGGAATCCAGGAGGCCACGTGAAAACCGGGGAAGACGCCCTGGATCATCAACTCCAAAGAGTGGGGTTGCACGGCCAGAAATCCAAAAAAGATAAAGGTGTGCGCCCAGCCGGGCATGATCTTGCGGCGGACATTGGATTGGCCCAGAATATCGGTAAACAGCAATTTGATACGTTCGGGGATTCGATTTAGCTCAAACTTCGACTCGCCCTGGACGCTTTGCATAATCAAGAATAGATCCTTGACCCGAAGAAAAAAAAGACCGAATCCGCCGACAAGGGCTGCCGCCAACACAATCGACTTCGTCCAGGAATATATCTCCATCGCCTTCTCCATCAGCTGCTCGTTGCTGGTCACTTGTATTTGGCAGCTTATCGTTGGCAAAAAATAGTAGCGGGTAGAAGGCGTAAATAGGTTTCAGGTGTCAGTGTTCAGGTGTCAGCAACCGCGCTCATCTGCCCTGAAACCTGAAACCAGACACCTGAAACCTAATAAATCCCTTAAGCCAAATACCCCTTACTATCGCTGCTCTTTAAGTACCTCCGTCAACACCGGCACTACTTCAAACAAATCACCGATAATTCCGTAATCACATTTGCCGAATATCGGTGCATCCTTATCCGTGTTGACGGCCACGATGATCTTGGAGGTTTTCATACCCGCAAAATGCTGCACCGAACCCGACAGCCCGCAGCCGATATACAGCTTGGGGCTGACCGTCTTTCCGGTCTGGCCCACCTGCATACTATGGGGTGCAAAGCCGGCATCAACCGCCGCCCTCGAGGCGCCCACCGCCGCACCGACTATATCAGCACATTCTCGCAGTATTTTATAATTTTCCGCCGCCGCTATCGGACGCCCCCCGGTGATTATGATGTTGGCCTCGGTCAGATCTACCGCACCGGATTGGCTCTGTTTGACTTCCTTTACCACCAGTCGGCCGGTATCTACAACCGCTGCCCGGTATTCGATCACCTCGGCATCGCCCGGGGCACTTTGCGCTTCGATAA
>Ga0316198_10001889_pt1 | contig 12527 bp, 9 predicted proteins | sample OudBieAanoxic_MG_FD_204935 | JGI IMG/M metagenome (GOLD analysis project Ga0316198, IMG submission 204935) | Coastal sediment microbial communities from Oude Bieten Haven, Netherlands - site A anoxic | ecosystem: Environmental > Aquatic > Marine > Coastal > Sediment | place: Netherlands... | reverse complement strand
ACACTTTTGTAATCACCATGTTGTATTTGAGTGTTTTATGACTCTTAATGTTCATTAGATTTTTCTTATACCTTTCAGGTTCATCCTAGGGTGGTTTTCATGAAAATGACAATTAAAGCCAAATTAATCATATTAGTAGGTGCTTTACTTATAGCCGTTTCCAGCTTCTTCATCGCCAACATGATCGTAATAGAACAGGCGGTTCTCAAACAAGAAGAGCTTAATATCAGCAATAAAGTTGAGAGCTTAGTAAAGCAAAACCTCATCGGTCAGGTTGATACCCTCAGCCGTTCGGTCAATGACTTCTATCAACAATCCAGAGTCGAAAATATCAGACAGGCCCTGGGCGAAGAGATCGTCATGTTTCGCAATATCATCAATCGAATGTATGAAAATAATCTTACCGATGATCCCGATATGATGGTGTACACCTTCATCAACGAATACCAATGGGGAAAGGGTCGTTACCTGTTTGCCTATGACGCAGACACCCTGACGAACGAAGCCGCTGGCATTGGTGGTGTATCTATGGGAAATAGTCGTGATGTTGTCGATGAAAAAGGTAACTATTACGCCCGAAATATTGTAGCCGCGGCCAAAGAAAATAAAGTCGGTTTCACCAGTTACTTCTTTTCGAACCCAACCACCGGGCAAGTCGAAGAGAAACTCTCAGCCTCCTTCTATTTTGAGCCACTTAATCTGGTCATTGCTACCGGTGAATACATCAGCACGCTGAAACAGGATAAAGTTACGGCCGCACTGCAAACTGTTATGGCGGCAAAGTACGGTGAATATGGTGAGTTCTGGATACAAGATGCCAAGGGCACAATTCTGGCTCATTCCCAGAAAAATCTAATCGGCATAGAAACAGACAATGCGACTAAGGCGAAGCAAGCCTTAGCTTCAAAACCCGAGGCCTTTATTTTGCTCCCAAACTCAAACTCTTCGATGCAAACCGGCGAAGCACAGATCTCATATGTCAGAAAAATCCTCCCCGAATGGGGTTGGGTCATAGGAACCGGCGCCTTTGAATCCGATGTCACCTCGATTCAACAGGGGCTAACTGCGGGCACCCGTGAGATATTTGACAGTAAGATCTACCAGAGTATCGCAGTGGCAAGTTTACTTATCATAGTGGCACTCACTTTCTGTGTCTGGCTGCTAAACAAAATAATCACAGATATGGTCATGCTAAAAAACCGCATAGAAACCCTATCCACTGGTGAAGCCGATCTGACCTCTCGATTAGAGATAGCTAGCCGTGACGAGCTTGCAGATATCGGCCATTCGGTGAATCATTTTATCAGCTACCTTCAGGGTATGATGCTGGATATCTCCAAATCCTCTAAAGAGATCACCGAGGGGATCGCGCAACTTAACAGCCAGTCGGAGCGAAACAGTCAGGCCCTCAATAGCCACACTTCAGAGACTGAGCTCGCCGTTACGGCCATCACTCAGATGAATGCCTCGGCCGAAGCCGTGGCCCAAAGCGCGGTGCAAACGGCATCGAGCACCCAACAAGCCAACGAAGAGGCTAAAGCCTCTAAGGTCACGGTTGTCGATGCTTCCAATAGCGTCATTGCACTCGTTGAGGAGATGAATACGGCTACCAGCAGCATCAATACCATGAGTGAGAATACCAAGCAGATCGTATCGGTACTCGACGTTATAGGAGGGATCGCCGAGCAGACGAACCTGCTCGCCCTAAATGCAGCCATCGAAGCCGCTCGCGCCGGAGAGCAGGGACGAGGATTTGCAGTGGTCGCTGACGAGGTACGTTCGCTTGCCTCTCGTACGCAATCGAGCACGGCTCAAATTGAAGAGATATTATCGACATTACGGCGCGATGCCGCGATGGCAGAAAAAGTGATGACCGAGACTAAGAATAGCTGTCAGAAGGTGGCCCAAAATACCTCATTAGTCACCTCTAGCCTGGATACCATGACTGGTTCTATCGTGGAAATTAACGATTTAGGCAGTCAGATCGCAACGGCATCCGAGCAGCAGAGTGCAGTAACCGATGAGATCAGTCGAAATATGCATACCATAGAGGCCATGGCACTGGAGTTATTACAAAACGGCCAACAAACGGCATTGAGTACTCAAAATCTTTCGGCAGCAAATGAGCAACTCAATGTATTAGTCAGTAAGTTTAAACTCGCTTAAACTAATTATATTTCCTACATACCAATGCTCAAATAATTGAGCATTGGTTGAACATGGTAAATTAGCTTTATTTAAATAACGGAGAAGCTAATATATAAATATCAATAGAAAACTTAATACCTGTAGTCTATTTCCTCTTCCACTTAATTAAGTTTACCTAATAAGGGTAAGCCAACCAGTTCGCTCCTAAACCTATGTCATCAACACCATTATCTGTAGATAAATATTAGTACTTACTTCAATAACAGATATCTTTTACCAACACTTAAGTGCTCGCTTATTGTACAAGTTCCCAATATTTATTTTTTACATTTACAACATGACAATGCTAGCTATATGTGAAACTTGTTACACACACCTTTTTAATACTGAATTTGTGATCAAATGCTAAACAATAATTGTTATTTGCGTGCTAAAGTCTTAAATACTTAAATTAAATATTGGTTAGCAATATTTAATTTCCTCAATAAATTAAATAGACTAAAGGGCAAAAGACGTATGACTAATAGAGTTATTCAGACGTTCATTTTCGCATTGTCACCATTTTTTCTGCAAGCAACAGCCGAAGAGTTATCTGTTCCTGCTGCTCATGCTTCCGATAACCCTGTTTCTGTTTTGAGTCAGAAGATTAAAGATGTACAGCGACAACAAACTATCTTAGCTGAAGAGATTACTGTCTATAACAAGAAGCAGCTCACACTATTGAGCCAAAAGGAAAAAGCGGCAACTGCAGCCCTTAACGCTGAAAAGAACAGAGTAAAAGCACAAAAGCAACTAGATAACCAATTTAAAGCGTTACTTAATGACCCATCAGCTGACATTACCGCCTCTAAAAGCAGATATCAGCAAGCATGGCAATTCGTGCAAGATAGTCAAAAGGAAAAACAACTCATCGCTCAATCGATAACTGAGCAAAAAGCAATTATCGAAGGAAGTAAAAAACGACAAGCCTCTATAAGTCACGAAATGGCACAGCTTAAAGAACTTAAAAAAGGTGCCCGTGTTAAACGTATCGAGAAAGAGCTGACCTTTAATGACTCGGTTGATGTTTCTCATACCGTTACTTGTAATCTTAAAATGACATTAGCCGAGTGTGCAGAGCAAGGCAAAATCCTTACAATGCAAAAGGCAGTTAGAGTTTTCAAAGCTAAGCTGATAGATAGTCTGACGGAATCTGAATTGGCAAAAGTTCATGCCGACGATGTATCTTTTAATATCCATGTCATGAATAGCCAAACATTAAAAAATGAATTTAATGGCAGCAGTAACTTCGTCACTCAAATTCAAGCAGAAATGCGTAGCCACCCTTCAAATGTTGCTGCTTGTCAACTTTTAGAACTCAAAGAAAGTTACTGTGTCGAGCCAAAAAGTAAATCTGTCTCTATCACAACAGATACTAACTATACCAGTTCGAAAAAGTGGCTCAGTGTGACAATACGTTCAAATGTCTACGGAGACAGAGTCGTCGTTGACGGTGTCGATTATGGCAGTACACCTATGGATGTGATGCTTCCAAGTGGACCGCATAATTTTAAAATCAGTAAGAAAGGTTACCAGACTTACCAGCGTGAACTCACGATAAATAGAGATCAGACAGTCTGGACTGAGCTCTACGAACAAAAACGTAGCGATGGCTGGCAAACTACAGCAGTAACGCCTTAACATTAGTTTTAATATAAATAGTGTAAGTAGCAAGGGCAGTATATTACTGCCCTTTTCATTTCAGCCTCCACAACAAAAATGCAACAGATGTAAATATCCTGCAACCGCAGCTGATAATGGTTATCATTCGCACCACTTTGTAACCTATCAGGAAATACCATGTCGTTTACATTAAGCAAGACAGCCCTTGCTACCCAATGTGCTTTGCTTTGTTTCACCCTTCCCTCTTTCGCCTCCCTAGCTACAGAGCAGACTAAGGCTACAGCTTTGCCAATGGAGCGTATGATCATAACCGGTAGCCGCTCGGTAGAGCGTATCGATGAGGTCCCCTCTTCGGTTACCCTCATCGACAACGAAGCGCTAAAGCAAGATATGTTAGTCAGCTCTGAGCTACAAAACATTCTCGCATTTCGTGTACCGGGCATGGCTCCGAGCTCTGGGACTTCAAGCAACTCAGGACAAAGCCTACGTGGTCGTCAGGCACTGATCATGATAGATGGAGTGCCTCAATCGACACCATTAAGAAATGGTCAGCTGGGAATTCGCTCCATAGATGCCGGCGCTATCGAAAGAATCGAGGTGATCAAGGGCGCGACCTCAATCTATGGCAACGGTGCATCCGGCGGCATTATCAACTACATCACCAAAAAAGCCACCGGCGACAACAAGGCCAAGGTACAGCTGGGTGCCTCGAGCAAATTCAGTGCGGTAAAGTTTGAGGATACACCGGGTTATCGTTTCGACGCCTCGATAGACGGGACCAATGAGAACTTCAGTTACGTACTCAGTGGCGCCATCGAAGAGACCGGCCTTCAACGTGACGCAGAGGGCGACGTCATAGGCCTTAAATATGGCCTGTCCGAAGCTAAATCTAAGAATCTATTCACTAAGCTAGGCTATGCCTTCGATGAAGAAAAGTACCTTCAGCTCACCTATAACTACTACGAAGCTCAACAGGAAGCGGATTATGTCGATGTGGTAGGTAGCGTCAATACCGGCGTAAAAACCTATGCGGTCAAAGATACCAGCGGGGATCCAAAACTTGGTGCACCGCAAGGGCCTCGCGGTAATCATAACCTGATGCTCAAATATGTGGATGATGAGCTGTTTTCCAATACTCAGTTAACTGTCGACGGATATGCTCAGATCATAGAAAACATGTTCTTCTATTCGACTAACCTCTCCAACCCGAGTGAAGGCTACGCTGGCGGCCAGTCATTGATAAAATCCGACAAGAAAGGGTTGCGGGTTAACTTTAATACTCAGATAGATTGGGATAATGTCGAAGTCAGCTTCATTTATGGACTGGATGCACTTAACGACGTCAGCTCTCAGCCACTTGATGATGGACGTATCTGGGTACCTGAAATCGATATGACCAACCTTGCAGCTTATCTGCAAACAAAAATAATCATCGATGGCGACTGGATTGTTAAAGCTGGCGTGCGCCAGGATAAGGTTGATCTGACCGTCGATAATTACGAGACCTTGAAGGTGTGTCGCGATGCGAATACCTGCTCGGTGCCTATGGATGTCAAGGGGGGAGATATCGACTACGACACCACGACCTTTAACTTAGGTATCAGATACAATATGAATGAACACTTCAGTCCATTTGTCAGCTTCTCACAGGGCGCCGATATCTCAGACTTAGGTCGTTTGCTGCGCACCGCAACAGTTGATGATATCTCACTCATCCGCACCGAAGCCTCGGTTGTCGATAACTATGAAGTTGGCTTCTCGGGTCAATTAAACGATTTAAGCTACGAACTCGCCGCATACCGCAGTAATTCAGATCTGGGTACCGGTAACAGATATGATGAGGCAACTGGCGTTTATATGCCGGTACGGGCACCACAGAAGATCTGGGGATATGAAGCACAGCTTGGCTACCAGGTTCAGGACAACTTACGTACAGCTATCACCTATAGCTGGATAGAGGGTAAAGATACCGAGAATGATGTCTATCTCGACGGGAAGACGATTTCGGCCCCCAAATTTACCGCCAGCATCGACTGGCAGCCGGTCGATGCTGCAAACATAGGTATTAATTACCTCTATGTTGGCGACCGCAATCGCTTCGAGCCAACCAAGGGTAACTATGTCGGCTCTCAAGGGCCTGTGAGTAACTACAACCTGGTCAACCTGAGCAGCAGCTATACAATAGATAACTGGCAACTGTCTCTTGGTGTAGAAAACTTATTTAACGAAGATTATTACTCGGCCCGCTCTCAGGCATTTACCTACAAGGGATATAACACTAAGGGGCTGGGAACCACGGTAAACCTTGGAATTAAGGCCAGCTTCTAAGGTGCTCTAAAACAGGTATGTTTATAACTGATTAATAAAAACGGGGCTGGTATTAACCCGCCCTGTAAAGCAGGGAAAATCATGAAATAAATAGCAGTCAGCAATAGCCGACTGCTTTTTAACGACGTTATTAACAGCTAGAACTGGCTAGCGCCTACTTATCATGCTTTCCGTGTATCTTTCCGCCCTTTATCTTAGCTTCACCGGTATGACCTACAAATACTTGAGCCTTGGCCTTACTGGTGGTATTACCTTCATCCACATCCCAGATCATACGACTCAAGGCGCAACTGGCAGACTCATCAACATCGGTTTCCGGCACATCTAAACAACTGACAGAAAAGATAAACTGATCGGCCAGGTCAAAGCCTGCATCGACATCAAACACACCGTCACCATCGACATCGACATCGACTTGAAATTCATCTGTTATGTCGCAAAATGCCGTCTTGCCACCGCCCTTCTTGCCGTTTTTCCCCTTCAATGAGACCTGCTTAACACAGATTTCACCATTGTAGTTACCTGTACTGACGTAACCCAGAGGAATCCAGTCTGAGTTATCGTAAGAACAATCGACGGCCTCATCGCCGGTATTTGGGATGCCGTCGGGGTCATCGACTAATACGCAGGTAACCTGATCGGCATTGGTCCAAAAAGCAAAGTTTTGCTCGGGTTTTCCTATACCGCGGATAAACCACTCTTGGGTAGATATCCAACCTGCACGTGGGTCAGTATCACGCATCACAAGAGTAATATCGCCATCTAATCCGTCACAGTCGGTAAATGCCGTCTCAGCCCCAGGCTCGACACCATCTTCATCAATAAGCCCATCGAAATCATCATCATCAAATGTATCTCCATTGGCATCACCCGCAGGATCTTCATCAAACAAACCATCACCATCATTGTCTACCTGAGCCCAATCGACCATGGTGATAAAGATATCCACCGGCACGATCTCCATCGCCACCTCGTCATAACGGATAAAGGATGCGTGACCACCGCCGCAGGTCACCACACCACTGGCAGCCTTCTTAACATGAAAAATCAGCGTATCATGGGGAAACCCCGGTCTAGGGTTACCCGCGGCTAGGCAGGCCACGCTGAAAATCAATGTCATTAATAAAATAGGTAGTTTCAAAATTTTCATTCTCACACCTCACAATTTTTTACTGCTTCAATTCAAATTGTAGGAGCAGATTTTCTGTCTGAATAAAATCAAAACATCTATAGAGTGGGGTTTTTAACGAGGAATGTTATATAGACCAAAATAAGGATTATTCAATAAGATAAAAGTATTAAATTACAACGGGTAAGCACTAGCTTATATAAGGGGAAAAAGAGAGAACGAGAGAACAGGGAACAGGGAACAGGGAACAGGGAACACAAAAATGTAAGTGAAAATTTCAAATTGTAAAAATCTATAAAACGGCAGCCTCCATAACCAGAATAAATGAAGGCTTAGCGACTCAAGTGTCAGTTGCTACTCTCCAAAAGTAGCAACTCGTGAGAAACATCAATTGAATACGTGCAAGAATTTAGCTAGATACTCGGCACTCCACCCAACATAAGTGAGACAAGCTCATCGACTCGTTGCTGACGCTCATCCCTATTCTGTTCAGAATCAGTGAATCCTTGCGCTAACACGCGCCATGCAGGTGCTGCCATACGTGGATTAAACAGCGCGAGTAGCACCGACCCTTTTTCATGCTTATCTGCATCGACTCCAACAGTTGACAGGCCCGGGACTAAGCCCGCTTTGTCGAGAATCTGTGCATCACTCATTTCAGATTCAAGCGCGATACCAAACCCTAATAGCAGATCCGGTGAGTCATCGATTGAAACCAGATGATAGCCTTTGGCTTCCATCGCTTTAGTCATCGCCGTGCGCATAAGGTGAACAACATTATCATCATTGACTCCCTCCTCTGCGGCGACTCTGGCCAGTGATGGGTGCCATGCAAAACGGGGAGTGCTTTGTGACAGGAAGCTAAGATCACCACTTGTCACCATAGTGGCACGTGTCGGCTTAGTCTTAGACTTAGGCACATCGACAGTGACACAAGCGGTCAGAATAAATGTTAACAATAAACAGCTGAGTTTTTTGAACATGATGCAAGATTCCCTCTTAAATATAATCCAATAATAACCCGTTAAAGATTAACCTAAGCTGACTCATAAGTAATTACAATTAGTTAACCAAAAACGTCTGAGAGTCAGCGATATTTGAATACGGCTCACATCCCCCTGTAGCTCATCAAAAAATTCCGTTAAAATACAGCTTTATATTTCCAGCAGCGGATCTTCATGGAACTGGTTTTAACTATTGCACTTTTTGCATTCTCATCTGGCGTCACCCCCGGTCCCAACAACATCATGCTCATGACCTCAGGCGTCAACTTTGGTGTGAAGAGAAGCCTTCCTCACCTGTCCGGAGTCTGCATCGGTTTTCCTGCTATGGTACTCGCTATAGGATTAGGCTTAAGTACCGTATTTCAGGCGCACCCCATCATGCATTCGATCATCAAGTATGTGGGCATCACCTACCTCCTGTATCTTGCCTGGTTGATAGCCAAGAGCAGCAGTAAGATTGAGGGCAAGAACACATCCGCACCATTAAGCTTCATGCAGGCTGCCGCTTTTCAATGGGTGAATCCGAAGGCCTGGATAATGTCCATCGGGGCGATCGCTGCCTTCACAAGCGTTCAGTCGCCACTGCCGCCTCAAGTACTGACCATCGCCACCGTCTTCATGTGTGTCGCCTTCCCCACCGCTATCCTCTGGCTTGGATTCGGCGTGGGTTTAAAACGAATATTAAGAAACAGTCGCCAACAAAAAATCTTCAACATCTCTATGGCGCTCTTGCTTGTGGCATCTATCATCCCTATCATCGCCCCATAGGCCGATACCCATAGCGTAAGCAAGGCTGCAGAATTACACAGCCAGAGCCGGATCAAGAGAAGAGAAAATGACAGACCAAGAGCAGGACACTGAACTTAAAGCTATCGCCCAGCACACGCAAAACTGGGTCGAGCGAGTGATAATGAAATACAACATCTGCCCTTTCGCTCGCCGTGAAGTTGAGCGTCGCAGCATTCGTTATGCCGTTATCGATGAGAGTAAGATGCACAATGTTCTCGAGCCCTTGATAGCTGAGTGTCAGCACTTAGATGCTCACCCTGAGGTTGAAACGACCCTATTTATCGTCCCCCGAGGATTCGAAGGGTTTTACCCCTATCTGGATCTCGTCGATATCTCTAATGACCTGCTTATCGAACAAGGCTATGAGGGAGTATACCAACTCGCGAGCTTCCACCCCGATTACTGTTTCGATGGTGAAGCGATGGATGACCCATCCAACTACACTAACCGTTCGCCATACCCGACCATGCATATCATACGCGAAACCAGCATGGAGCAGGCTCTGGCAAATTATGATGACCCGGAATCGATTCCGGAACGTAACATAGAGTTCTCTCAGAAGAAGGGCAGCGATTTTTTTGCGAAATTATTGTCTGGCTGCATGGGGGAAAAAGGCTAGTTCCATAGTTAGTTTCTCAAGACTCAGTTAATCGAATATCTGGTTATTGCGAGTTAATGAGTAAGTATTGAACAGCATTCATCAGGCATGCAGATCATAAGAATATATGCCCAATACATAGATAGAAGAGATAACAATGGCAAAGAAGTTTTACGTAGTATGGCAAGGCAGAGAAACCGGGATCTTCACGACCTGGGATCAGACTAAAAAATTGGTCGATAAATTTCCGGGGGCACGCTATAAATCTTTTCCCAGCCAAAGCGAAGCGGAAGCGGCTTTTGGCAAGGGAGCGACATCGACGCTTGCCGGAAAAACGTCTCCTAAGCCTGCTTCGACGCTAAAGAAGGCCAGCGCGCCGCAAAACACCACAAAGTATGATGTAGAGATATATACAGATGGGGGCTGTGAACCCAACCCCGGAAAGGCAGGCTCAGGCATCGCAGTTTACCGGGGTGGTGAACTAGCAGAGCTTTGGTATGGACTCTATAACGCCTTCGGCACCAACAACACCGCAGAGCTAAATGCGCTACATCAAGCGCTGCTCATCGCTCAAGACAACCTTAAACAAGGCAAGAGTGTTCATATCCTGAGTGATTCCCAATACTCCATTAACTGTATCACCAACTGGGCCTATGGTTGGAAGCAGAAAGGCTGGAAGAGAAAAACGGCAGGTGATATTAAAAACCTTGAAATAATCCAGCTATCCCACGCCATCTATGAAGAGATAAAAGAGAAGCTCACCATCTCTCATGTGGCGGCTCATGTGGGCATTGAAGGCAATGAGTTAGCCGACAGAATGTCGATATATGCTATCGACCAAAAAGATACACAGTTTTGCCGCTACCCCGAACCGATTGAACTCGCATCGATTCTAAGCCTGAGAGCGGGCTAACATTCCATTTTCGCTAAACCTAATCTCCAACCCTTAGCTGATAAATCAAACATATGAGGGTTGGAAATCATTCCTCTCGATGATGAGAGGAATGATTTATATAGCGCTTCCCCGTTACCCCTGGGCGTTCGCTATCTTATCTTCACTCAAGCCCTGAGTAGGATCTTCATCATTAGCCAACATCTTCTTGATAAGCTTAGATGCGGCAAATGCCACACCCACCATGACCACAGCCATAATGGTCAATATACCGAAGTAATCACCATAGAGACTACGTACAACCTCCTGTGTGATGGCCTGTCCTTTTTCAACGGCGATAGAGGTTGAGAACACAGCACCGACGACACCACTGAGCGCCGTCGCGACCGAGAACAGACTTACCGAGAAGGCTTCGATATGCTTAGGCGCCACAGACAGTATGAAGGCGACGACCATGCTGCCGACAATCACTTCCGCAAATGCCAGAAAGAAATGGATAAGCAAAAATACTTCGGGGCGGATAATAACGTCACTACCTACGGTCATCACGGCTAAGGTCAATATGCCAAAGGCGATGGCGGTAAAGATAAAGGCAAAGCCTACCTTAGTCGCGATGGTAAAATGAATATTACGTTTCTCCAAAGCGGAAAATGCCAGCGCGAGCAATGGACCGGCTACCATACACCACATAGGGTTCATGGCCATCGATGCCTCCGGCGCAATAGGAATTACCCCGAACAGTTCGCCACGCATAGTGTTAATCGTCACTAATGTCATCGAGGTCATCATCTGACCGTAATAGACAAAAAATGCGATAGTCAGCAGCACCATAATTAATATGGTCCCCATTCTCAATGCCTCGCGCTTTTCCGATTTAACCATTATCGAAATAAAGTAACCGATGGCACCCAGACCTATGGCATAAACGATATTCTTACCGATATCCATGTTAGAGAACATAAAGAAGACCAAACCAATCATGGCGGCCGAACTGATTAAAAACAGCCCCCAGTTCTTGATACTGACCGGTTGTCGGTCTATCTCGGAGCTAACCTCAAGTAAGGGTTTGCGGGTTATCAGCATCAATGCAAAGGCCAACACTGCCATACCTGCACACAAGAGATAGCTGCCACTGAAACCTATGACTAACACGATCAACGGAAACAGGTATTGGCTGATAAAGGCACCAATATTATTGATCGAATAGTTAACCGCATACCCGCTCTCGAAAGCCTCTTCGCTTGCAAAGGTTCGCTTGAAAAGCGGTGAGTAAGAGGGGAACATTAAGCCTCTGGCATAACTGGCCAGGGCGATACCCGCCAGGCTAAGCGGCACATTAATTATCGATGCGCCCAGTACCAGCAAGCCATAGCCTGCGGCGAAACAGATAAAGGCCAGAGTCAGAGAGCGATAGGCCCCCAGAAACTTATCAGTGATGAAACCGCCGGCAATGGCGAACAGTGGACCAATAGCAGAAAAAGCACCGACAACCATCATGGTATCGGCCTCTGAATAGTTCAGATCTTCAAGAAAGAAACGGGTCAATATCACCATGACACCGTAAAAAGACATGCCAAACATCATTTGGCAAATCATCATCGAACTGTTCAACCTATTCCACATAACCACATCTCTTCGTATTAGTAACTAAATAAACTTCAATGTTTATCAACGTGCGCGGATATTACATGAAACAACTCATTGAACCCGCGTGACTGGTCGCAAAACCAAAGATACTGATTAAAAACTCTTTTGCTGCACCGTTACTATTTGTTTACACCTGAACCTTCCTATAGAGGGTCATGCGTGCTTACCTCAATGGAAAATTGAAAAGAGTGGAAACAAAATGAGCTCAATGGTCATTCCACTCACCCGCTTTCTATAAACTAGATTTAAAGAGTAGAACCATGACAATCTAAAGAATTACTTACACAAAGGAGAAACCTTTCCTATGCCAATGAGACTGCCTGTGAGACA
>Ga0316198_10001888_pt1 | contig 12527 bp, 12 predicted proteins | sample OudBieAanoxic_MG_FD_204935 | JGI IMG/M metagenome (GOLD analysis project Ga0316198, IMG submission 204935) | Coastal sediment microbial communities from Oude Bieten Haven, Netherlands - site A anoxic | ecosystem: Environmental > Aquatic > Marine > Coastal > Sediment | place: Netherlands... | reverse complement strand
CGGTGCCGACCGGTATCACCATGCGTCCACCGACGCTGAGTTGCTCAAGCAGTGATTCCGGCACATGCTCCGGCGCAGCCGTTACCATGATTGCCGGGTAAGGCGCCTTTTCAGGCCAGCCCCAGGAGCCGTCACTGTGTTTGGCATATATATTGTTCAGACGGAGTGCGCGGTGGCATTCACGCGCCTTGATCAACAGGCCATTAATACGTTCAACCGTGTACACCTTGGGTATGAGTCTCGCAAGCACAGCTGACTGGTAGCCTGATCCGGTACCGACTTCGAGCACCTTATCAGGAATACCGTTTTCAATAATGATTTCAGTCATGCGTGCAACACTAAAAGGCTGCGAAATCGTCTGTCCCTGCCCGATAGGCAAAGCAGTATCTTCGTAGGCACGGTGTGCCAGCGCCTCGTCGATAAACATGTGACGAGGCGTTGTACGAATGACTTCGAGCACACGCTCGTTCTCGATCCCTTTGGCACGCAGTCGTTCGACCAGCCGATCGCGCGTGCGCTGAGAGGTCATGCCTATGCCCTGAATGTGATTATTCATACTGAGTGGAGCGCTGCCTGTTAAGAGTTTATGCAATGCTTATGAATGACCCTGTAGCCAGTCTTCAAGATAATGCAGGCTATCATAACGGGTCAAATCGATTTGCAAAGGTGTTATTGAAATAAATTTTTGCTCAACGGCATAAAAATCGGTACCTTCGCCTGCATCCTGCGCAGCGCCAGGCGGCCCGACCCAGTACATGTCACCACCACGAGGGTCTGTTTGGCGGATGACACCTTCGGACTTGTGACGATTTCCCAGCCGGGTAATTCTGTAACCCTTGATTTCATCCCATGGCACATCCGGCACATTGACGTTGAGAATACTTTTTTGCTGTAAAGGTTCAACGCGCAAACGGTCGATAATACCCGCAATCGCCTTGACGCCGGTTTCATAGTGATGCGGATCATAGGATGTCATCGACACCGCAATCGCGGGCAAGCCCAGGAAACGCCCTTCCATGGCCGCCGCCACAGTACCGGAATAGAGCACGTCATCGCCCATATTGGCACCGGCATTGATGCCTGAAACGACCATGTCCGGCTCTTCATCGAGCAGGCCAGTGATGGCCAGGTGTACACAATCGGTCGGCGTACCGGTCACGAAATAAAAACCGTTTTCCGCCCTGTGCACTCGTAGCGGCCTTTCCAGCGTCAGAGAATTACTCGAGCCGCTGCGGTCACGCTCGGGCGCGACCACGGTGACAGTATCGGTTTCAGAAAGGGTCGTGGCCATGGCTCCCAGTCCGGGTGCGAGATAGCCATCATCATTGCTCAGCAGGATATGCACGTTAAACTTAAACTATTAATTACAACAGGCTAATCTTACAGCATACAGGCGCATGAACGACGAATCCGATAAAGATAATGAAGATGACAATGATCTGTTTCGACAGGCCATGCGCGGTGTCGCTCCACTGAAACCGGACAACAGGGTCAGGCATAAACCGGCGCCCAGAAAACCACCCGTGCAGCGTGAGCAAAGCGAACCCGCTATTTTCGAGCAGCGCTTCACACAAGCGATGCTCGAACAGGAATGCCCGGATCAGCTCTATTTCGAGCGCGCCGGTGGCGCGCAGAAATCCGTGCTGAAAAAACTTCGTACTGGAAAGCTGAATGTTGACAGCACCCAGGACCTGCATGGCCTGAGCGTCGAGGAGGCGCGGCTGCAGCTGGCCGGCTTCCTGGAAGAATGCAGGCAGTTTGGTTACCGGCACGTCATCATCATCCACGGCAAAGGCTTCCGCTCACAAAACAAACCGGTAATCAAACCCATGGTTAATCGTTGGCTGAGACAGGCCGATGAAGTGCTGGCGTTTTGCAGTGCACAGCCTAAAGACGGCGGCACGGGCGCCGTCTACGTTCTGCTTCGCAGAACGAGGGACGAGTAACGAGGGACGAGGGGCAAGGAACCGGGAACTGGGAAAAGTATTTTGCCACAGAGAACACGGAGTTTTTTATTGTTTCTAAAGCAACCGAAAGAAAACGCATCCCGGGCGCTCGTGCTTCGCATACCCGTAGGGTGGATTAGGCGCTAGCCGTAATCCACCGGATCCGATCGGTGCAATACGCTTCGCTATTGCACCCTACGCCACATACCCTTCTTATGGCTCAGGACAGGCTTCGGCGAGCTTGACGGGAGGAAAATTTTCCCCGTGAAGTTTGCCGAGGCATTCGGCTTTGGTAGGGCCAAAAAATAAAAAAAGATGGCCGACAGGGACGTCGAATTTAGTCCTGTCGAGCCCGGACGGCGAGTCAGGACGACCCGTAGGCAAAGACGAATGCCTCGGGAACCCGAAGGGCAAACGTTTCGGGGCGGCGTTCTTTTGGTTACTTTTCTGTCGCTGTTGACAGAAAAGTAACTCGCCAGCAAGGCGAAACCAAATGTGAAGAAATGCGATAAATATATTTACGCGACAAAAGTCATTCATGCGAAACGACACAGTGCGCCTGTAACGCTTCGCTTATGCAGGCCTACGAGTCAGAAATAAATGAATGTTGAAAATTATCGACACAGTGGTTGTTCGCGGCTTAAGCCGCTCCAACAAAACAACAAACAACCTCTATGTTCTCAGTGCCCTCTGTAGCAAAAAAATACGAGATTTTATGCCCTGCTGCCCGGGTCTTCCGGAAATATGTCTGGCTTGCCTTTTTCTTTTTTCGCCAGATCATGCACCGTCATGAAGTTTTCTGCCAGCGCGTAATAAATCGGTTTCTTGCAAATCAGTTTCGATGCGCCGGATGCAATCAATGAAGTCGCCATCAGGGCAAGCACCAGGTCCTGGTTATCCGTCATCTCCATCACAATCACAAATGCCGTGATCGGGGTCTGCACCACGCCGGAAAAATAACCCACCATACCCAGTATCACGATAGTCGATGCCAGCTCCGCTGGAAACAGCCTCGCAAGGTCACTGCCAAGACCGGCGCCGCTGGCCAGGGAGGGTGCAAAAATACCACCGGGTATACCGCTCAGGTACGAAGCCACGGTGGCCAGTATTTTATAGATCGGATACATCAGGCCTGTTTCAACAACACAGCTATCTGAGCCCGTACACGATACGATTTGCTTTGCCTCGATATAACCGGTGCCGAATGCATGGCCGCCACTAAGCAAGCCTATGAATGCGATCAACAGACCACATGCTGCAGCGACCAGCAGGTAATGTCGCTGCACGAGTGGGCGCAGTTTGCGCCCACCGTTGATCAGCACGAAGCTGAATGCGCCGCCCAGCAAGCCCCCGACTACACCACAAATAACCACACCGAGCCATACCCAGCTGAAATCAATATCGACCGGTGATGTTCCATAATAATTGTAATTGTCCTGGTGCACGTAGATCGCGGTCATACCCGCGAGGATGACGCCTATCAGTATCATGCTGCTGTTGCGACGGTCAAAAGAACGCGCCATTTCTTCAATCGCAAATACGATGCCGGCCAGCGGCGTATTGAAAGCGGCTGCGATCCCGGCGCCACCGCCGGTCATGATCAAGCCCCGTTCGAGGTATCGCGCCGGCAAATGCACATAACGACCCAGTGAGTACATAATGGCCGCGCCCAGGTGCACTGTCGGACCTTCGCGTCCAATCGATGCTCCGGAAAAAAGCCCCATGACCGTGAGCAGCACCTTGCCGATCGCAATTCTGAAAGACAACAGTTGCTCGGCCAGCGCTCTACCCCCCCGGCCCTCGATTGCAATCAGCGTTTGTGGAATACCGCTGCCTTCAGCACCGGCAAAGAATTTTCGCGTCAGCCAGACAATCAGCATCAATCCGGCAGGCGTGACAAGGAAACTCAGCCACGGATTTTGCGCGTATAAATCACGGTAGAAGTCATCACCTTTCTCCCCAAGCAGGGCAAAGATGGCTGCGACAATACCAACAAGAACGGCTCCGCCCCAGAATATCAGCCGGGTTTTCCATAATGTTGTCTTGAAAAGGCGGTGCCGTCTAAGGCGAATTTGTTGACGCATTCAATAAAAAAGCTGATTGATATAAGCCATGATTCTACCCGAGTTTCAGCGCTGAGAATAAAATGAATTATTCTTGATCTACATCAAGTTTTTGCGCTATAACATCAATTGCAGATATCGATGACACAGGCGTATTATCGATTTTATGGAGGATATCTGTGGAAATTTCAATTTTCATGGTATAAAACTATAATAACAGAGACAAACAACATGTTTATACAAGTCAGAAACCTGCCTTGCGGGACTACGATTGAAGATGTCTATGATCTTTTCTGCAGTATGAGCATCATAGACAGCATACACGTGCGCGATTCGAACGTGCCTGAGCACGTCGTTGCCTGGGTTGCACTGCATTGCAGCCAAACGGGCGCGAATGCAATTTCAGATATGCTTGACGGAAGATTCTTCAAGGGTCGTCACGTATCAACCTATACGGCGCTGTTCCTGCACTAGCCCGCATTTCTCACCGGGATTACGGCTAGCGCCTAATCCACCCTACTGGTTAAAGTTTTTCCTGCGAAACAGTAATAAACACCTCCGTGTTCTTTGTGCCCTCTGTGGCAAATATCTTTTCCTCGTCACTCGTCACTCGTAACTCGTCCCTGGTTTTCGCGGCTAAAGCCTGAACTGAGCGAAGCCGAAGGGCCACACCTACATTTAATAGCCTCTGCGCCCTCTCGATCAAAGCTGGCAGTTCGGTTTCCTGTTTTGTGCTCGTGCTTTACCGTAGGTCTCAAGTGCGCGCGGCATTCTTGCATTAAGGTCCTTGATGCGTGTTGCGCTTGAAGGGTGTGTGGACAGGAATTCCGGCGCCTGGCCACCCGCCCTGGACATGTTCTGCCACAGCGCAACACTTTCAACAGGATCGAATCCGGAACTTGCCATCAGCTCGAGTCCGATCAAATCAGCTTCAGATTCATGCGTTCTGCTGAAAGGTAAAATCACGCCGTATTGCACCCCCAGCCCGAGACCGGCGAGTATCAGCGCCTTGTTATCCTCGCTGGTATCGCTGGTACCGAGAGCGATCGCTGCGATAGCTATGCCGGCCTGTGCAGCCAGCTGATCCGATACCCTCTCATTGCCATGCCTGGCGACAACATGCGCCAGTTCATGACCCATCACTGCCGCCACCTGGTGCTGGTTCACCGCATACTTGAACAGGCCTTCGTAAACACCGATTTTATTACCGGGCAGCGCGAATGCGTTGGCCTGGTCATCTGCAAATACACGAATTTCCCACATGGCCGGATTATTATCTTCGTCGAGCTGGGGGATAATTGCGTTGGCGATACATTCTACATAGGCACGCATATTCTGATTCTTACTCTCAGGCGTATCCTGTTTGATTTGCTCAAAACTCTGCACGCCCATGCTGTCGATTTGCTCGTCAGGTAACAGTTTGAGTTGCGACCGGCCTTCGGGTGAAGTAGCGCACGCCGAGACCGCAATCGCGATGCAAACACTCGTTATCAGGCGAACAGTACAACCAAATTTTTTCATAAAGCTCATATTTCTCAACCTGGCATTCATCTAAATTTGTCTGATTTTCTCAAGAATTTCCCGGGCATGACCATCAGCATTGACCGCGTACATCACGTCCTGCAGAGCACCGTCCTTATTGATAATGAAGGTCGATCGAACAATACCCATCTTCTTCTCGCCATTCTTTTCCTTTTCCTGCCATACAGCGTAACTTTCACAAATTTCGCCCGTAGTGTCTGCCAGCAAAATCACATTGAGGCCATATTTATCGATGAATGCCTGGTGGCTTTCGCAGCTGTCCTTGCTTACGCCGATAATAACGGTATCAAGCTCGGCAAACTGGTCGGCGAACTCGGTAAACTGCCTGGCCTCTATAGTGCATCCCGGCGTATCGTCTTTTGGATAAAAATACAGTACAACATTTTTATTATTCCTGTATTCCGAGAGATTTATAAGCTTATTGTTCTGATCCGGGGCCGTGAAATCGGGCGCTAACTGATTTTTTTCTAACATTCTTATCTCCTGTGGTTACAGCTCAGCTGGTTTATCATCAATATCCTCATAAGCGTCATACGAGAATCTCGGCGTGCAGATCGCGAGGAAAATCAAGTCATCCGCACCGGTATTGGTAATGCGCTGGCGATACCCTGGCGGTATCAGCACAACATCGCCGACAGTCACTTCAGCCGGCGGCAGCGTACCAATCTCTGCACGCCCCCTGCCCTGAACAATAACATAACGCTCGGCAATTCCAACAAGCCGGTGCCAGCGGGTGATTTTACCGGGCTCGAGACGTGCGCGTGCAATGGATGCATCGGGATCATCCGCTGAGTTTGATACTTCGATGATGTGGCAACCTTCAGCAATATAGAATTCATCAGCGGGCTTTTGCCGACGTATACTCGGTTTCATGTTGACTCACCTGTGCTGCAGCAATTCCTTCAGTTGCCTGTCATGCAGCTTCGGCAGCAGCACCAGGGCAGCGACTGCACCAATCAATGCATAGCCCATGTCAGACTGGGTATCCCACTCGTAGCCTTGCGTGCCCAGGAAGGCCTCGGCTGCCTGCTCACTGAGCAGCGCGACCCACCATTCAAGCAGTTCATAGAATGCGCTCAGCGCCAGAGTAAAACAGATAATAAAAAAGTCACGCCAGTACCTGCCCCGTATAATGTCTAACCTGATAATCAATTCCCTGGCTATCATGGCCGGAACGAAACCCTGCATGATGTGGCCGATCTTGTCGTAATTATTCCGCTCGAAACCGAATACCGACTTCATTTCATTGAATAGCGGAACCTCGGCGTAGGTGTAATGGCCACCCACCAGCAGCACGACACAATGCAGCAGAATCAGTATATATAACAGCGATGTCAGCCTGAATGAATGATACGTGGCGGCCAGCACAACCACGCCTATGATGACCGGAAACACTTCCAGGTACCAGGTAGGCCGGTCCTTTGGCTCAATTGCAGACCAGATAAAAACGCCTGCCAGTATCGCAATCCAGATGAGTTGTTTGTACATGGAATAATTTTGTTAACGACAGCTCATCAGACGCAACCCATCAGCGTATTGCCGGCTATGCACATTTTTTGTGATGGGCAAATACCAGTCCGACTATTATCGAAACGACAAGCGCCAGCACTGCAGTGATAACAATATCGCGCATGAATATCGTATCAAAATCGGCAGCCAGATCGCCTGTCAGCATCCAGGTAATCAATGTTGCGAACAGTACACTCACCGCATTGGCAACAACGCCTTTTTCAACCATATAATGACTGAAGAACGATGTAATTGTAGAAACAATAATTACCAGTTCCATGACAGACGACCATTCAACCTCTTCGACAGAGTGCTCAAGCCACAACCCCGGCGCAAATCCGAACCGTGCGATATGTGGGTCATTTTCGATCACACCATAACACGGTCGCGTCGCTTTGTAGAGTTCAATCATATCCGCGGACATGTTCAATAATTAATGCAAAGTAACTTCTGATCCGGCGACAGCGCAGTGTCACAGGAAAAAGCATCGATAGCGTTGAGCATGTATATATTCGAGGCTAGCGCACTGCTGTCCCGTTAACTGTAGGTTAATTTGGCCAGAAGCCATATTAATAAAATCATGGTGGCCGCATCGAAGCGTGGGAGACACGAAAATCAAAAAACAGTCCCGTCATTCCGGACAGCGTTTTTTGCTGATCCGGAATTTATCTCATTCAGCGAATTACTGGATACCGGGCCAAGCCCGGTATGGCGAATTTTAGTTAACGGGGCAGTATTGAGGCTGGTGCTATTTATTCATGACGACGATTCAGGCGATCTGCGATATTCAGACAACGCTGCAAGTAACACAGTTTGACGCATGAAACACGCATTGTTATCTGTATTGATTTTTCAGCACTCGGTAACACTTACGGCAAGGCCACCAAGCGATGTTTCCTTGAACTTCTCCGACATTTCCTTACCGGTTTGTTTCATCGCCGCTATACAGCTATCCAGCGGCATGAAATGCTGACCACCCCCTCGTATAGCGAGCGAAGCCGCAGTATACGCCTTGATGGCACCAAATCCATTGCGCTCGATACAGGGTACCTGTACAAGCCCTTTGACCGGGTCACAGGTCATACCCAGATGATGCTCAAGCGCAATTTCGGCTGCATTTTCGATTTCTTCAGCGGTGCCTCCACGAACGGCACACAGACCGGCCGCAGCCATTGCGGCCGCAGAACCAACCTCCCCCTGGCATCCGACCTCGGCGCCTGAGATCGAGCTTCGATGTTTGATAAGACCACCGATTGCGCTGGCCGTGAGCAGAAACTCCCGGACCTGCTCATTACCCACCTGCTCGTGGTTGACAATATAATAGAGCACCGCCGGTATGACCCCGGCGGCGCCATTCGTGGGCGCAGTAACCACCATGTGTCCGGCCGCGTTTTCTTCATTCACTGCCATGGCATAGGCACATAACCAGTCATTGAGGTTGGCTTCTTCAGGGCAATCCTGCAGCTGTAAATACAGCGTCTTTGCGCGCCGGGGCAGATCAAGCCCGCCGGGCAGAACACCTTCTGCAGCCAATCCCAGTTCTACACAACGCCGCATCGATCGCCAGATATCATCGAGGCCATGATCAAGCGCCTGCTCTGACAGGTATTCGAGTTCATTGATTCGTTTCATCGCAGAAATTGACAGGCCACTGTCTATCGACATCTTTAACATCGAACGCGCTGAATCAAACGCATAAGGACATGATGCGGCGGATTCCATCTTGAGTGGCGCAACCAGTTGATTGATTTCAGCAAGCGTGCTGACAAAACCACCGCCGATGGAAAAATAAGTTTCTGACTGCAATACTTCACCGGACTGATCGAGCAGCTCGAAAATCATTCCATTGGGATGCTGCGGCAGGCTTTCCGTCTTATCAAAGATGATATCCAGATCCGGTGCGAACTTGATAGCCTGGCAACCTTCCACGGCTATGGCTTGCTCGCTCCAGATATGCTCGATCAAATCGTCCATGTTCTGGCCAGCCAGGCTTGCAGGACTGTAGCCATGGAGCCCCAGCGCGACTGCACGGTGAGTATTATGGCCCTTGCCGGTAAATGCCAGAGAGCCCTTGAGAACGCATCGGATTGAACTGCCCGCATCGGCGCCATGCTGTTTGTAATACCTGCTGATATATTCCACAAAGGCGCCTGCAGCAATCATCGGCCCCATAGTGTGAGAACTGGAGGGCCCTACCCCGATTTTAAAAAGCTCAAGCACACTAATAAACATCGGACATCTCTTTAATCATCCAAAGAAACCGGTAAATCAACCAGCCACAGCAGCTTCATGTATAAATAATGCCAGCTTGCAGCTCATACAAAAAAAGTCTGCTGTGGCGCACTGCCATGCCATCAAATCCTGGATTGCAGTGTTGACGTTAACGCCTCCCCTGAACTGGTTTTTCCGTCCAGGTCATTCTGCTGTTGTTACTGGTGAATTCAAATGCGAACAACCATTCTTTAATACTATCGACCATTGCTGTTTGATACTGTTTCATTTTTATCATTTGCGCAATGATATTTTTCTACTGACAGAGATAAAAACAGGTCGTCAGATAATGCCGTTACATTTATCAAACAGCTTTCGTGTTGATGATGCTATCCGCTAAAGAGATTCAGTACTAACCCGCATTTCTCACCAGGATTTCGGATTCAGGTGCATCTGTTGTGTTTCTGAGTGCGCGTCTGGACTGAAAAGCATAGCAATAGCTATGGTTTGAAGGACTAATTCGCCCGGAGCGAATCAGGATGCCTATGCACCCGAAGGGTGAAACACAGGGACGTGTTTCATCAACATGCGTACGCAGAGACGCTACAGATGTGCATGAAACGAAATAGCGCCCCAGCAAACAGACTGTGTAATTGAAATCGAGCTTCGGGTTTTATTATCATGCGGTTACTCGGGTTATGCAGCGGCCTGGTGAGAAATGCGGGCTAAGGCTTTTCAACCCGGGCGTGTCACCTGGCATGAAGCTGCACTGGATCATGCCATCAAGGCATTCTGTTAAGATGAAAACCCGTGTTATCCGAATATCATTCATTGACTGCCAATTCATTCAGCCTGCCATGGCGGTGTAGGCGATGATAAAGTAGCGAGTAACCAAGGTTGATATATTGCCTGGAGGATTCAGCACATGAAAAGTCTCTGGTCTGACACGACTGCGAAAGATCTTGCAGACAGCCCATTGCAACTCAGGGTCTACAGCTCACGACTTCTTGGCCAGCAATCCGACCTGGTGCTTCACGGTGGCGGCAATACCTCTGTGAAGATCACCGAGAAAAATCTCTTTGGCGACGATGAAGAAATCCTTTATGTAAAAGGCAGCGGCTGGGACCTGGGCGATATCGAAGCTGAAGGATTTGCACCCGTCAGGCTGGAGATATTGCGACATATGGCGGGCTTCGACCAGCTGACTGACACGGACATGGTGCGCATGCAGAGAGCGGCCATGACTGATCCCTATGCCCCAAATCCGTCAGTCGAGGCGATACTGCACGCGATAATTCCGTTCAAATATGTTGACCATACCCATGCAGATGCCGTCGTCACCATAACCAACACGCCAGACGGTGAGGAAAAAATCAGGGAAATATACGGTGAACGCGTGCTGATCGTACCCTTTGTCATGCCGGGTTTTATTCTGGCGAAAAAGATTTACCAGATGACAACAGGAATCGACTGGTCACAATATGACAGCATTGTATTACTTCACCATGGCGTGTTTACATTCGATGATGATGCCAGGCGCTGCTATGAAAAGATGATCGATACCGTTACCCGCGCAGAACATTACATCGAAAGCCACGTCGAGCCGCAAAAGGCCGTATCGAGACCTGATACTGACAATGATGCTGAAGTGGATCTGCTGATGCTTGCAAAGACAAGAAAACAGGTTTCCGCAACCAGAGGCACAGCCGTTTATGCGCTGCTCGATGACAGTGTCGAGGCTTGCTCATTTGCCGGTGTGAATGATGTTGATACGATTGCAACTCTTGGTCCGCTGACGCCTGACCATATTATCCGCACCAGGCAGTCGCCGCTGATTATCGAAAAGGAAATCGATGATGATGACACCGCGGTCGAAGACTATGCCGCTGCATACCGGGCCTATTTTGACAGGAACGCAGTTGAGCAGCAGGTTTGTCTCGATCCTGCACCAAGATGGGCGGTATGGAAAAAGCATGGCCTGGTCTCGTTCGGATCGACATTGAAAGAAACCGGCATCATCTCCGATATCAGCCGTCACACCATCAAGGCAATCCAGTTGGCGGAAAAACTTGGCGGCTGGCGGGTTCTTCCAGAGAAGGACCTGTTCGACATGGAATACTGGGAACTGGAACAGGCGAAATTAAAAAAGATGAAGGCCTGCCCTGAATTCCAGGGCAAAATCGGGCTGGTAACAGGCGCCGCCAGCGGTATAGGCAAGGCCTGCGTAGAGGCGCTGGTTGAAAAAGGCGCTGCCGTTGCTGCTCTGGATGTTGATCCTGCAATCAACGGCATGTTCGGCCGGGACCAGGTTCTGGAACTCGGCTGTGATGTAACCAGTGATGCAGAACTGAATCACGCGGTACTGGCGACTGTCAGGCGATTCGGCGGGCTGGATATCGCAGTCAGCAATGCCGGCATTTTTACCGCAAATGAAACCATCGAACAGATGAAAGATGATACCTGGCGCCGGAGCATGGATGTCAACCTGGACAGCCACCAGCGTTTGTTGAAGCACTGCATACCCTTCCTGCGGCATGGCATCGATCCGGCCATCGTAATCATTGCTTCGAAAAATGTACCGGCTCCGGGACCGGGAGCCGGTGCTTACTCAGCCGCAAAAGCAGGGCTCACACAACTCGCCCGGGTCGCGGCTTTTGAACTCGGCGCTGACAATATCCGTGTAAACACCATTCATCCGAATGCGGTTTTCGACACCGCGGTGTGGACGGACAAAGTGCTTCAGGGCCGCGCAAAAAGTTATGGCATGAGCGTGGATGAATACAAGGCAAACAACGTATTGCATACGGCGGTGACTTCGAAAGATGTCGCCAACATGGTGTGCGCCATGGCGGGAAAAACATTTGCCAAAACTACAGGTTCACAGGTACCGGTGGACGGCGGCAACGACCGGGTCATTTGAGAATGAAAGTCGAAGGCAGGGATTATCGGACTGTGTGGATGGAAGGCGATACGGTTTGCCTGATCGAGCAGAACCTGCTGCCGTTCGAGTTCAATATCTTCAGAGCCGCAAATCACAGGGATAGCTGCAGGGCAATATCGAGCATGGTTGTCCGGGGCGCCGGTGCGATCGGCGCCACTGCCGGTTACGCCATGGCACAGGCATTTCTTGAGAATGGAACTGACCGCGACTACGTGGAAACTGCACGACGACAAATCGAGAATACACGCCCCACCGCACAGAACCTGTTCTATGCCGTCGAGCGTGTGTACAACGCAGGCCGGCTTTCAATTGAAC
>Ga0316198_10001886_pt1 | contig 12533 bp, 12 predicted proteins | sample OudBieAanoxic_MG_FD_204935 | JGI IMG/M metagenome (GOLD analysis project Ga0316198, IMG submission 204935) | Coastal sediment microbial communities from Oude Bieten Haven, Netherlands - site A anoxic | ecosystem: Environmental > Aquatic > Marine > Coastal > Sediment | place: Netherlands... | reverse complement strand
CACAAAGCCCCCAAATAAATCAAGAACAATAACAGTTTTGATGTTTATTAAACTTTATTTTCCTTCGTGCCCTCTGTGTAGCAAAGCGGCTTCGTGGTGAACGGCTTTTTCTGACTTTTCAATAGCGACAAAAAAAGCGATCAATGATCGCTTTTGAAGGTTGACTGAATTGGTAAAAATTATTTTTTAATATCAACCAAGGTAAAATCCATTGTACAAACGTCACCAAACTTAACCGTAGACTCAGCACCGACTAATACTTCATGCACACCAGTGATTGCACCAGAGCAACATAAAGAACCAGCAGGTAAGGTAATACCGCGCTCAGCACAACAGTCAATCATGAAAGCTAATGCTGCCATTGGACCATTTAAAATACCATCTGTAGGAGCAGTATTAATTAGCTGGTCATTAATAGTGACACTCGTTTGCATATTAGCAATGCTGTTCTTCCAATCACTAATAGCGCTGCCCACTACCACACCGTATTGGTTACCAATATCTGCAATGATTGCCGTTGGACCATAACTATTTAGGTCAACAACAGGGCTACTCGCAATTTCGATACCTGCATAAACATCCTTAACAAGATGCTCGACACCGTCAGCAGTATTAATGCTACCAGGAGCGATATCTTGATTAATCTCTATCACTAATTCTGCTTCAATGGCAATAAAGCCAGCAGCAAATACAGGTAACTCAAACTTTTCACCCGATGATTGTTGCTCATTTAGAGGCACATGAACATTGTTAAAAATAGGCCCAATAACACGCTCAGCGCCCAATTCTTCACGCAACTCAGGAGGAATCATCCCCACTTTCCAACCAACAATCGCTTGGTCAGAAGCTTCAATTGAACCATCTTGAACAACATATGCCTCTTTTAATGAAGTAGGAATAGGACCTGGAAAACTATCTAAAATACGAACATCTTTACGAGCACTAGAAAGTGCATGTGCTAGCTCGCTAATTTGCTCACTAGTTAAAGGGGTAGCTGACATAAAATACTCTCACAATGGATTTCATAAGTTGATGGTGAAGATGGCAACAAGTAAGTGCAAACTTGAGCCCTGAAAAATTAGTATAAACGTCCTATAACAGCAAACAAAGTGATAATTAACTGTTTAATCAGGAAATTGATAGATAATTTTTTATATAGAAAAGAACAAGAATCAAACAATAAAATGCACTAGCATCTCGTATTGCTCTGTTTAATTTGGTACATTAAATAAATTAACGTTATATTATAACAATTCAGCACTCAGATACTGATACATCATAAACAACGGATTAATCATGATTAAATTAACTAACCTAACCTTTGCTTGGCACCAAAAAGCGGTTATTGAAATTGAAACATTACACATTCAAAAAAGCCAACACCTTTTTATTGAAGGTCCTAGTGGAAGTGGAAAAAGCACATTGTTAAATTTATTAGGTGGTGTATTAACGCCTCAACAGGGTTCCATTTCAATACTTGGGCAATCACTACAGCAGCTGTCATCTAGCCAAAAAGACACTTTTAGATCCAACCATATTGGTTTTATATTTCAACAATTTAATTTGATTCCTTATCTCAGCGTATTAGATAACATCACCCTCCCCTGTACTTTTTCAGCATTACGAAAAGCGAAAGTCTTAAAACGCAGCGAGAGTTTGAATACTGAAGCAAAACGTTTATTAACTGCCCTAGGGTTAACTGATCCTGCTTTATTACAACGTAATGTGAATGAATTGAGTGTGGGGCAACAGCAACGAGTTGCGGTAGCACGAGCAATGCTAGGTAGCCCAGAAATCATTATCGCCGACGAGCCAACATCAGCATTAGATGCAAATCATCGCCAAGCTTTCATTAATATATTGTTTGAAGAGTGTAAAAAAGAAGACATTACATTGATTTTTGTCAGCCATGATACCAGTTTAAAAAATCATTTTAATCAACATATTAACCTACCTGAAATTAATAAAGCGAATGCTAACCTAGTAACCCAGGAGGCAGTATAATGGCTATTTTATCACTAGCATTCAAAAGCTTACTTAACCGTAAACTGACTTTTTTTATCACTCTATTCTCAATAGCAATCAGTGTAACTCTATTATTAGGCGTACAAACATTAAAGACTGAAACCAATAATAGTTTCCTAAAAAGTATTTCAGGCACGGATTTAATTATTGGTTCTCGCGGTGCTTCTTCTCAATTGTTATTAAGCTCAGTTTTTCACATCGGTAATACCACCAATACCATCAAATATGATACTTACCAGAAAATCAGTAAGTCACCTGCCGTTGAATGGGCAGTCCCAATCTCACTGGGTGACTCGCATAAAGGTTATACAGTAATGGCTACCGATTTGAGTTTCTATGATCACTTTAGTTATGCAAATAAACAACATCTAAGCGTTGAGTCAGGAAAAATTGATAATGATATGTTTGCCGTTGTAATTGGCTCAGAAGTCGCTACAAAATTAAATTATAAAATTGGTGATAAGGTTATCGTGACACACGGAGGTGGTGAAATAGAAGGTCACCATCACGACAATATCCCTTTTTATATCAGTGCTATTCTTGCCCCCTCTTTTACTTCAATCGATCAAACATTAGTTATTTCGTTAGAAGCAATGGAAGCAATGCATACAGATAACCACAACCACTTTGGAGCACTACCTGGAGAACAGGTCCTACCGAGTGATGATCATCAAGAACATGCTGATCACGATGAACATGAGCATCATGACGAAGCGACTCATGAAGAACATGCTGACCACGACGAACATGAACACCATGACGAAGCGGCTCATGAAGAACATGCAGAGCACGACGAAGATGATCATCATGACGAAGCTACTCATGAAGAACATGCTGACCACGACGAACATGAGCACCATGACGAAGCGACTCATGGAGAACATGCTGACCACGACGAACATGAACACCATGACGAAGCGGCTCATGAAGAACATGCTGACCACGACGAACATGAACACCATGACGAAGCGGCTCATGAAGAACATGCAGACCACGACGAACATGAGCACCATGACGAAGCGGCCCATGAAGAACATGCAGAGCACGACGAACATGAACACCATGACGAAGCGGCTCATAAAGAACATGCGGAGCATGACGAACATGAGCACCATGACGAAGCGGCCCATGAAGAACATGCAGAGCACTACGAACATGAACACCATGACGAAGCGGCTCATAAAGAACATGCGGAGCATGACGCACACCACGGTCACCAAGATACTCAAGATCAACGTGTTGCTCGATTATTGAAAATAAAACCACAAAACATTAATGCAATCTTTGTTGGCCTAACTTCTCCACAGGCAGTATTAGGTATGCAAAATTATGTTAATAACTTTAAAGAAGAGCCATTAACAGCAATTATTCCTGCGCTGGCACTACAGGAACTATGGCAATTCTTTAGTATTGCCGAAGTTGCATTGAACATTGTGACTATTTTTGTTGTCCTAGTTGGTCTATTGGGTATGTTGAGTATTATTCTGATGAGTTTGAATGAACGTCGTCGCGAAATGGCAATCTTACGCTCAGTAGGTGCAAGGCCAGGACATATATTTGGGTTGATTATTGGTGAAGCAGGATTTGTTTGTTTTGCTGGTATTTTATTGGGCGTTGCATTACTTTACATACTACTTCTCATATTACAGGCTCCACTGGCATCGTATTATGGGTTTTATTTGGATATTAATATGCTAACGGCTAACGATTTACTTATTCTAGCGATTATTCAAATTAGTGCATTGTTAATAGCATTAATCCCTGGTTGGTTAATTTATAAGTACTCATTATCGGACGGCATGAGTATTAAGTTTTAGGAAACAACATGAAAAAATATTTATTAATATTATTAATAGGTTTAACCTCCGCAATGTTTGTTCAAGCCCAACCAATGCAAATTGGTTGGCAAGACTTGCAAGGAAAAGTTGCACCTTACCAAGACCCTTTTAGTGATTTGACAGAGGATCAGCTTTATAACCTTTCTGTTTATGGCCGAGTAACGGAAATGAAGAAAATGTTTCCCTCTTATGATTTATCAGAGTCAATGATTAAAGAAGCTGAAGATGCAAAAGCACAATTAATCAAAGAAAATGTAGATATCGATGAGATGTTTGCTCAACGTAAAATCATTATGGAAAAGCGTAAAAAAGCAGCTTTAGTGACCAATGATTTGTTAGCCAATAGAGAAATTGAAATGTCGGGTTACATGCTGGCTCTTGAATTTGATAATGGTGAAGTGTCTGAATTTTTATTGGTCCCTACTATTGGAGCCTGTTCACACAAACCGGTACCGCCTGCAAATCAACTTATATACGTGAAAGCAAAAGAAGCAATTAAAACAGGTTCACCTTATTTGCCAGTTAAAATAACAGGCACTTTACGTATTACCCCATCAACTCAAGACCTTTATTTAGTTGATGGGAAAAGAGAAATAAGCATGGCTTATAGTTTAGATAATGCGATTGTAGAGCCGTATATTGCAACTCATTGATATAATTACTTAATAGATTTACATCGTTAAGTTTTATAATAAAGCAGAATAAACCAAAGCCGTGATAAGTTACTATCACGGCTTTTTTATTTGCGCTGACTCTAGATAAGGAGTTTAACTAATTCATTATTTATGATTATTTGGGTTATTTAAGTTATTTAAGTTATTTAAGTTATTTAAGTTATTTAAGTTATTTAAGTTATTTAAGTTATTTAAGTTATTTAAGTTATTTGTCTCATGATAATCATATTCACTGACCACTTTGCAGTGCTAAAGCATTAAATAAAAATTTAAACATTTATGTATCCATTATTAATTAATAATAATTATTTTTAACTTTTAAAGTTTCATTTCAATTAGCTTATCTATCATGGCACCTATCAAACTCAAGCGATTGATTATCTTCTAGTTTTTAGTTTGTTATACAAGAGACAAAGCAAAATACAACACCACAAAAACGTGACGCAAAACACATTAAAATATGTAAAAAGTTACATTCAAGATAAAAAAGCGATCTAAATCACTCTACCAATCAATCGCCAACCAATAAAAACAATCATAGATCACAAACTGAAGCTGTAATTTTTAGCTGGATCACAAAATAATTCCATTAAGTAAAGTGAATATATAAAAAGCTGTTAACGTCGAATAAGTAAAAAGCGCTGTCATAAAACTGTAATAAACTCGTGTTGGTATGCCAGCAACATTAAAACGATCAACAGAAAAAGGAAATAATCATGAAAAGCAATAAAAAACTTACAAAAGTAGCCATTGCATTATCTCTAGGACTTGTAAGTAATCTTAGTTTTGCGGAATCTAAAATTAAGAATGTGATTTTAATGATTGGTGATGGTATGGGCCCTGGCCAAATGAGTCTATTGGAAGAGTATGCAACGAAGGCGCCTAACTCTATCTACAATGGCCGTGATACTGGCATGAAAATGATAATTGATAATGGTGCGTTAGGGATGTCAATGCACAGTCCATTCAATGCCCTAGTTGTAGATTCAGCAGCTTCAGCATCGCATCTTGCTACTGGTGTTGACTCTCCTTCCGAAGGTATTGGTATCGATAAAGATGGTAACCCAGCGGATACCGTTTTAGAAATTGCCAAAAAACTCGGAAAAGCGACAGGGTTAGTTTCAGATACTCGCTTAACCCATGCAACTCCGGCTGCTTTTGCAGCACATCAACGACATCGTTCACTTGAAAATGAAATCGCAGAAGATATGTTAGCGACCGGTCCAGATGTTATGTTATCAGGAGGTTTACGCTATTTTATTCCTGAATCAGTTAATGAAAAAGGTGCTTTATATAAGCAACTTATGGAACAAACTGGCGGTACAATTGAAATAAAATCTAAACGTCAAGATGAAAAAAACTTATTAGCAGAAGCTAGCGAAGCAGGTTATTCACTTGCCTATACACGTGACAGTTTAGCAGATGTCAAAGGTGATAAAGTACTTGGTTTATTTGCTTATTCAGGCATGCAAGATGGTATTACTTACAGCCAGACTAAAGATTCAGACAAACGTACGATGCCAAGTCTTAAAGAAATGACCATGAAAGCACTGGATATACTTGCTAAAGATCCTGATGGCTTTTTCTTAATGGTTGAAGGTGGTCAAATTGATTGGGCATCTCACAGTAATGATGCAGGTACAGCACTACATGAAATGCTTAAATTTGATGAAACAATACAGTATGTTTATGAATGGATAAAGGACCGTGACGATACATTATTAGTAGTAACAGCCGACCATGAAACCGGTGGTTTTGGATTCAGTTATTCACGTGCTAATACACCAAAAGCGACAAAATTAAGTGGCTCTACATTTAAAGATCATGACTATAAACCAAACTTTAACTTCGGAACATTACCGACTTTAGATAGGTTATACATGCAAAAAGAAACCTTTGGCAACATGCTAGCAGAATTTGATAAAGGTGATAAAACACCTGAATCATTATTAAAAATTGTTAATGCCAATAGTGATTTCAAAATTGACTTAGCGCAGGCTAAAAAAATCCTAGAAACAGAAGAAAACAAGTTTTATGATCCTGATAATACTTACCTAAAACTTAAAACCTTCCCTAAAGTTGACGACTTCGAAGCCTTTTATGTATACGGTCAAGATATTCGTGGTGATTTAATTGGACGAGCACTAGGTCAGGAACAAAATATTGTTTGGGGTACAGGAACACATACTAATACACCTGTTGCAGTTGTTGCGGTAGGTCCTAAAACATTCGCTGAGAAATTTTCTCGATTATCACACCATACTGATATTGGTAAATTACTTATTGAAGCAGTAGAAAAGTAGCTCTTGTAAATAAACAAAGACTATAATAAAAATAGTATTAAAGGCCATGTCAGTAATACCTCTTACTTTCATGGCCTTTTAAGCATATGAAACTAAATAATTTTTAAATCAATTAACAGTTATAACCGTAAATTCTTTACCTCCGGCGGTACTTAAATCAACAACAACATGCTGACCGGAAAAATCATGTAAATTACATTTTGCACTCACCACTACTTTTCGTATTTCATCAGATAACTCAATATTACATAAGCTACGCGTAAATGGTTGCTCGTTATCGTGTGGATGCAAAAGTTTTCTAGAGCCTAAAACATTGCCTTCTAAGTCAGCAACTTGCCACTCATCTGCATAATGATCCCACCCTTGATCATTATGTTTAACTTGAGTGTTAAAACACCAACTACCATCTTTACTTTGTACCACATCTACTTGTTGCACTTGTGCATAATCCAAAGATGTTTTGAACGGTTTAGGATCTGATCCTGCTTGAACAACTGAAGAGAACAAAAAAGGTGCGAGTAATAAAATATATTTATTCATAATACCTACCAACCAGCCATTAATATATTTATCCAAGTTAACATATAAAGCATTATTTTTTAATAATATAGATCTTAAAACAACCAGTTAACGTATTAATAAACAATGCAATGTAAAGGCCATTTTAAAGGCTATTTTAAAGAGTTTTCAGGAGTTTATTATCAACATTAAACATTTTGATCAGCACAACTTAAATGAAATGCCTAGCAGGGAAAAAGCACTATTTATTAACAGTTTATCTGGATTTAAAAGTGCCAACCTAATAGCGACGCAGGATAAACAAGGCAATACTAATGTCGCTATGTTTAGTTCAGTCGTTCATCTCGGAGCTTCTCCTGCTTTAGTAGGGTTTGTAATGCGCCCTGATAATAACGATAGACACACATTAGATAATATTATCAATACTTCTGAGTATACAATCAACCAAGTATCTGCTGATTTCTATCAACAAGCACATCAAACCTCTGCTCGTTATCCTAAACATCAAAGTGAGTTTGAGGCGACGGGCTTATCGACGCATTTTATCGATCCCATAAAAGCACCTTTTGTAAAAGAGAGTGTTTTAAAATATGCCGTTGAGCTGAAGCAAATAATCCCTATTCCACTCAACAATACACAGTTTATTATTGGTGAGATAAAGCTAGTTGTATGTGCCCAGGATGCAATTCAAGAAGATGGTTATATTGATATTGAACAACTTCATACCACGTCGATATCTGGACTGGATAGCTATCACACTAGTCAGCGCCTGTCTCGTTTAAGCTACGCTAAACCAAGTAAAAACAGTAGCAAATTAAGTGTTAACGGTGATTAGCTATGAGCGATATAAACAAAGCAGATAAGGCTGTTGAAAAAATATCTACTTACTTAGGTTATTTAGGATTATTACCTTTTTATATTTGTTTGCTGCTTAGCCAAATAGTAAATAACGAACAATTGGAACCTCACTCTCTTATTGTTTCGATACAACAAGCTTTTGTTTTTTATAGTGCCATTATATTAAGTTTTATGTCCGGCACGTTATGGCAAAAAGAAACATCGAAAAAACAGGTTAAATTACAACTACTTAGTAATGTGCTTTGTTTAATTGCCTTTGCTTGTTTATTAATGCCTGTTTTTTATACGTTAATTATTTTGCCTATTACTTACGCAGGGCTGCTGTTGACAGAATACCGACTACGTTTCCAACAACAAATAACATTAACAGCAAGCTATATAAAAATGAGGCTAATACTGACACTTTTAGTTGTTCTTTCACATATTACTGCTCTTCTATTATGGTACTAACAACAGGCAATGTCAGAAGTTTAGATTCCAATAATAAGGATAAGAAGATGAGTTCAAAAGAGTTAACGATTTTTTACGATGGCAGATGTCCATTGTGTAGTTTAGAAATGCAAAGATTAAAGGAACAAGATCTCACTGATAAAATCAGTTTAGAAGACCTACATCAGGATAATTTTGAAGCCCGTTTTCCTCATATCAATGTAACTAAAGCACTCTCTATTTTACATGGGGAATATCAGGGAAATCTCTTACTAGGTTTAGAAGTTACACACCGAGCTTGGACATTAGTAGGTAAAGGTGCACTCGTTGCTCCCTTGCAATGGCCCGTTATAAAGCAAGTCGCCAATGCATCTTACTTAATACTCGCTAAATATCGTTATCCTATTTCTAGCTTTATATATCGTCGCTTTGGAATAGGTATCAACACATGTGAACAAGGAACCTGCTATGAAAGACCAAACAACACTAATCATCGGCGCTAATAGTGATATTGCAAAAGCGCTTGCAGTTGAAGTAATAAAAACTAACCAGTCCCATTTAATGGTGTTCACCCGTGATAGTCACTTTTATCAACAGGATATGTTTAACAATAGTGATATTTTCTCAGTGGCCGATTATCAAGAATCGACGATACAAAAAGCAATAACAGACTTAGATAAAAAACTTACGGCACCATTATCACAGGTATTTATTTGTCATGGTTTATTACATAGTGAACAAGTGACACCGGAAAAGCGCTTACAAGCATTAACAGAAAATGCATTTAATAAAGTGATGACAGCCAATGCGCTTACTCCTATGTTATGGATAAAAAACTTAATCCCAACTTTGAAACACAAATTGAACCAAAAACAAGCCTGTAAAATCGTTGTATTTAGTGCTCGTGTTGGCAGTATTTCAGATAATAAAATAGGAGGTTGGTACAGCTATCGCGCATCAAAAGCAGCGCTAAACATGTTAATTAAATCCGCCGCGGTGGAATTCTCAAGAACAGTTAAAAACGTTAAATTAATCTCTTTTCATCCTGGCACCACCGACACACCACTCTCTAAACCTTTCCAAAAAAATGTGCCGGAAGATAAATTATTTAGCAGCGAGTTTGTTGCATTACAACTTCTAGAAATAGTGAAAAATACTAACATCGATGGCGAAGCAAGTTTTCTTGATTGGCAAGGCAAAGCGATACCATGGTAGCAGCGACGATTGTTCATTAACCACTTGCCACAGTGTTCCCTGCTAAGTTTTTCTTTAAAAAGAAGAAACTAAGTAAGTCTCTATACTTAAGGGTATTTATATTTAAGGGGCATCTACTATTCCTTATCAAAACTGTCCACCACTATTGCCCCCATTGAAGCCGGCATCGTAATCACAATAATGCGTTTAATAGCGATCAATGGGTCATCGAAGAAGGGCAACTTATTTAAGCAAAAGAGCACTAATGCGACCACTAAAGCTGTCATAATATAAGCAATGATAATACGTGAGACAAAAACTAACTTTCTAGACTGTATATCTTTTTGGAAAACACTTTCATAGGTATAAAGCGTTAAGAATATAACAGATAAGGTTAATAACATTAACAGATTAGTATGAGGTAAAGTTTCACCTAAGCGCCACGCTTCTTCAGAAAAAGAGATCGGTACAGCCAGCGCAAAAGCACCTACAAATATTTGACTCGCATCTTCAAAATTAAAGCTAAATTTCATATCGACCCTAAGCTTATTGCCTATTAAAACAGATAAAGAAATATCAAGTTATAACATACTTGAACAAAAGTCATCGCTTTACTTATCGATAACAACTTAGCGTTCAATGATTTCGCTAGGCTTTATTAGGTACTTATGTCCATAAAATAGCAGCAAAAAAGATTCAATATTTATTTTTTAGAATCTGGCAAAACAAGGAATTACTTCTAGAATATGAGCATATTTTATATTTGACAGGAGTCATCATGAAAGTTTCCGCCAAGGTTGTGCTTACATCCTCATTGGTTTTAATCGTAGCCATCAGTTTACTCTCTATTTTTCAGTACAAAGTAATGACTGATACATTACGCCATAACTCAAGCAGTGCTATCAAAGAATCCAGTAATGCACTTGCATTGCAAATAACTAATTGGCTGAATGGTAAATTAGAAATAATCGATTTAACCTCACAATTAATAGATGTTGATTTTAGTTCAGAAACCATTCAACAAAGTTTTGACGCCCCATTGTTAAAAGAGTCTTTTATACTTATTTTTGGTGGGTTAGAAAGTGATGGCAAAAGGATCACCAATGATTCTAATTGGAACCCTGATAATTGGGATGCACGAAAAAAACCTTGGTACACACTAGCTAAATCCTCGGAACAAGCACAAATTACAGAACCCTATCCTGATGCAGTTACAAAAGAGATACTAATATCTGTCACTGCGAATATTACAGATAAAGGCCAGTTCAAAGGTGCATTTGGTGGCGACTTAAGCTTAAAAACCGTATCAGACTCCCTTAATACGCTGACTTTCAATGATGCAGGATATGCCTTTTTACTAACTAAAGACGGTAATATCATAAGCCACCCTAATATTGAAAATAATGGTAACAATTACCAACAGTTATTTTCGGGAAAAACACTCCCGCTGCATAAAGAGATTCAAGAGATACAGGTTGATGGCAAAACTCTTTGGGTGCGCTTTACACCACTGCAAGGGTTACGTGGAATGGATTGGTATATCGGTGTTGTACTCGACCGAAGTATTATAATGGCCGACGCTAATAAGATGGGAATGAATACCTTAATTGGAGGAACAGTATCAGTGTTACTGAGTATCCTTTTATTAGGCGCAACAATGAGAAAAATATTACAACCTGTACACTTCCTCTCTGAATCATTAGTTGAGATAAATAGCGGCAATGGTGACCTGACTAAACGTTTACCGATTATTTCCCGTGATGAGTTTGGTGAGGTAGCCACCCAATTTAACCTTTTCATTGGTAATTTACAGAATATTATTGTTAATGTGAAAGATCTGGCATCGGATATTGACCAGAGCACGCAACAAGTAAGTTCTGAATCAGAGAAAGCATCAAAAGAGCTAAACCTACAATTAACAGAATTAGATCAACTTGCTACAGCAATGAATGAAATGGCTTCTAGTGCAATGGAAGTGGCAGGAAATGCTCAGATAGCAGCTCAGTCTGCAACATCGGCAGATCAAGAAACCGCCACAGGTGTACAAATATTCTCTAATGCAGCATCGTCAATCGACAAACTATCGATACAAATGGATATCACTGTCGGCTCTGTCATTGAACTTGCTCAATTTAGTAATAATATAGAATCAATATTGACCGTAATAACTGGTATTGCAGAACAAACAAACTTACTTGCTTTAAACGCTGCAATTGAAGCCGCAAGAGCAGGTGAAACAGGACGAGGTTTTGCAGTAGTAGCAGATGAAGTGCGTTCTCTTGCTTCAAGAACACAAGAGTCGACCAGCGAAATACGCGCCACGATCGAACAATTACAAGCAGGTGTGCGACAAGCTGAGGTTAATATTAAAGAGAGCCGTGAAATAGCGACAAGTACCTCTGAAGAAACTAGTAAAGCAAATGGTGCACTGGAAAAAATTCGTAATTCAATCGCTCAAATTAGCGATATGAACTTACAGATAGCAGCGGCAGCAGAACAACAGTCGGCCACTACTGAAGAGATAAATCGTAACACGACTAATATTAGAGATATCAGCCAAGATGTATCTGAAGGCGCTTTACAACAAGTTAAATGTGCGCAACTGATGAAACAGCAAGTACAAGAACAAGATAAGCAATTAACGCAATTCAAGGTGTAATGAGGTAGATCTTCACTTCGCCCCAATAATGATG
>Ga0316198_10001885_pt1 | contig 12539 bp, 12 predicted proteins | sample OudBieAanoxic_MG_FD_204935 | JGI IMG/M metagenome (GOLD analysis project Ga0316198, IMG submission 204935) | Coastal sediment microbial communities from Oude Bieten Haven, Netherlands - site A anoxic | ecosystem: Environmental > Aquatic > Marine > Coastal > Sediment | place: Netherlands... | reverse complement strand
AGCGCATCCAGCAAGCCCTCGATGACCACCGGCCGACCGGCTTCCATCACTTCGTCGATCGTGATCGAGTGCGCGGGCAGCCGCTCGATCTCGGTGCGCTCACCTCGACGTCCGGCGCCGGTGATCCTCGTCACGAGATGGTGGACGAACCAGATCGGTGTCAGGACGACCAGCAGCCCCGACAAACCGACGGTGAGCACCACGGCTCGAGCCCGCTTCACTGGTCGAGCTCCGGGTTCGACGGCGCGTTGTCGATCGAGGTGATCTTCACGGCCACTTCGTACATCCCCCAGCACAGATAGTCGTAGGTCACGCGGTACTCCTCGCAGAACTCCTGGAACGCCCTGAATTCGTGCTGCTTCCAGTTCGGATAGTTGAAGTACTCGTTGAAGACGATGACCGATCCGGGCTGCAGCCGGGCAGCCAGTCCGCGCAGGATCGTCCGGGCCGAGCTGTAGATGTCAGAGTCGATGTGGACGAACGAGACATGGCCCGGATGGTCGGCGACGAATGGGCCCAGCGTGTCGTCGAACCAGCCGACGTGCAACTCAACGTTCGGTTCGACCTTCGGCAGACCTTCCCCACCGAAGCCGCCGCGGTCGATCGTCCAGCCGGTCCAGGGTTCGGGCAGCCCCTCGAACGAGTCGAAGCCGTGGACGGTCACCTTGGGTCGTCGGCGTGCGATGTGGTTGACCGACCGACCGCTGCGCACGCCGAACTCGAAGTAGAGCCCATCGGTGGACGCTTCGTTCAATGCGCCGTTGAGCACGGCGATGTCGTCACGCTTGATCATGGCGCTGGTCATGTGTTCACCGATGTAGTCGGCGGTCTCGTCGAGCGCACGTTGCAGCAACGCATGGTGCGGGTGCCACCGGTTCGAGTAGTACCAGCGACCGTAGTAGGCGGTGCTGGCACTGCTCACGACACCGCTGATGACGCGCTTGGCCACGTGTTTCGAGCGGTCGGCGAAGGTGGACACCCTGGTGAACATCGAGGTGATGGTACCGACCGCAGCGCATGGCGAGCCCAACCGCTGGGAACTGTCACGGTCGGTCTGGCACCGTGTGCCGTTCAGCGTTCGAGCAGCTTGTTGCGCACGATCTCGGTCTCGGGCGAACTCAACGGGCGGTTGGTCTTGATCCGAACCGTCACCGTGTCGGCCGGAGCGTCGGTGTCGGGCTCGCGCTCGTGGGTTTCGATGTCGCGGAGGAACACCACGCCGGTGAGTCCGACGTCGTTCGATGCCACGGCAAGCCGATCGGCGGCGGACTGCTCGTCGGCTCGTGCCCAGTCGTCGAGAGGCACTTCGATGTCGCTGACCGCGGGCAGCTGGGACAGGTTGGTCACCGCTTCGACCGAGTGGTGGCCGGCGTGCCAGGTGGCACCGTCCGACGTTCGAAGCCGGATCGAAGCCGATCCGATCAGATCGACCGTGCCACGCACCTCGTTGCCCGACACTCGCAGGATCACTTCGTCGCCGACTGCGTAGCGGTCCTCGAGCAGTGCACGCGTACCGCCGAGGAAGTCCTTCACGAAGTCCTGGGCGCTCAGCGCGATCGCCAAGCCGACGAAACCGGCGCTCGAGATCGCGAACGCAAGGTTGACGCCCAGGATCTCGAGGGCGGCGAAGAGTGCGAACATGAAGATGACGACCGTGACGAGGCGACCGAGCATGCGGGCCACCGCGTCCGCCCGCTGGCGCTTGCGGACATCGGCTTGACCGTCGTCTCCGAGCCGGTCGAGCCGAACGCGCCAGCTCCCCTCCGAGCGTTGCGCCTGGCGCACTGCGCGCCGCGTCAGCCGGCGAATGGCCGTGCGGGCGAGCCACGACAGCGCGACCGCGATCGGGAGCATGACGATGGCCTCGGAGACCGAAGCGAACCAGGTGAGCATGATGTTCCTTGCTGGACAAAATATTACGGTTGCGTTACGGACTGCATCATGGCGCGTGCGGAACCATCCGCGACGTCACCCCCGAATCAGCACCTGTGACATTGCTCACTCCGCCTGCCCGGCGACCCGCACACGCCGTGCGATTCGTGGTGTCGACGAGGCGGTAGCGTGCGCTGGTGCCTCCGGCCAAGCGCCCCGAACCCATCACGATCGGTTGGCGCGAGTGGGTGTCGATGCCCGAGTGGACCGTCGCTCATCTCAAGGCAAAGGTCGACACCGGTGCCCGCACCTCGTCGTTGCACGCGTTCGGCCTGGAATGGTTCGACCGTGACGGCAACCCGTGGGTCCGCTTCGAGATCCATCCGTGGCAACGCTCGACGGCCGACGCGGTCATCGCCGAAGCCGCCGTGGTGGCCACACGCGACATCCGCAGCTCGTCGGGGGACGTCGAGCACCGACCGGTCGTGAACACCTCGATCGTGGTCGCCGGACGAACAGTGACCGCCGAGGTCACCCTCACCCGACGCGACGCGATGGGCTTCCGCATGCTCATCGGACGAGAAGCGCTCCGCAGACGCTTCCTGGTCGATCCGGGGATGTCCTACCGCGGCGGCCGGCCGGACAAGTCGATCCGTCGTCGCAACCGAGGCGACGGCGCCGCGACGCCTGCGACCGCCGCTGCATCTCGCCCGTCCCGATCCGTGAAGGGGTCACCGTGAAACTCGCCATCTTGTCCAGAGCGCCCCGCTCGTACAGCACCCAACGCCTCAAGCTCGCAGCGCTCGATCGCGGACACCAGTGCAAGGTGCTCGACACGCTTCGATTCGCGATCGACCTCTCGCACCACGAGCCCGACCTGCAGTTCCGCGGCAAGCCGCTGTCGGACTACGACGCCGTCATGCCGCGCATCGGCGCATCGATCACCTACTTCGGTTCTGCCGTCGTCCGACAGTTCGAACAGATGGACGTGTTCACTCCGAACACGGCGAACGGGATCACGAACTCGCGCGACAAGCTCCGGGCCATCCAGATCTTGTCGCGCCACGACATCGGCATGCCCAAGACGGCGTTCGTGCGCAACCGTCAGGACGTGCTTCCGGCGATCGAGCGGGTCGGTGGAGCACCGGTCGTCATCAAGCTGCTCGAAGGCACCCAGGGCATCGGTGTGATCCTCGCTCCGGACAAGAAGGTCGCCGAAGCGATCATCGAGACGCTCCACAACACCAAGCAGAACGTCCTGATCCAGCAGTTCGTCGCCGAGAGCAAGGGCCGAGACATTCGAGCGCTGGTGGTCGGCGACCGGGTCGTCGCGGCGATGCGGCGCACGGCCGAGGGCGACGAGTTCCGCTCGAACGTGCACCGCGGCGGATCGGTGGAACGCGTCGAACTCGACCCCGAGTACGAGCGCACCGCCGTCCGGTCGGCACAGATCATGGGCCTCCGGGTAGCCGGGGTCGACATGCTCGAGGGCAACGACGGCCCACTCGTCATGGAGGTGAACTCGTCACCGGGGCTCGAGGGCATCGAACGTGCGACCGAGCTCGACGTCGCCGGTGCGATCATCGACCACATGGCCAACCAGGTCGCATTCCCCGAGCTGGATGTCCGTCAACGGCTCACGGTCAGCACCGGCTACGGGGTGGCCGAACTCCTCGTACGCGAGGCCAGCGACTTCGTCGGCAACACGATCGGCGACTCCGGCCTGCGAGATCGCGACATCACCGTGCTGACGCTGCACCGCGACGCCGACGTGATCCCGAATCCGCGCGACTCCAGAGTTCTCGAGGCCAACGACCGACTGCTCTGCTTCGGCAATCTGGAAGAGATGCGCGACATGATCCCGGCTCGACGACGACGCCGAGCGCGACTCCGCAAGCTGCCCGAGCATCCGCTGCCCGAGTCCGAGTGAGCCGCGCGGCCTGAGTTGCCGAACTATCGTTCCGACGTGGCTGCCAGCGTCGAACTCGACGACATTCGGGCCGCCCGCGGCGCGATCGCCGAGGTCGTCAAGCACACCCCGGTGATCAGTTCGCTGACGCTCTCAGCGGACATCGGCGGAAACGTGGTGCTCAAGGCCGAGAACCTCCAACGCACCGGCGCGTTCAAGATTCGCGGCGCCGTCAACAAGGTGTCGTCGCTCGGTGAGACTGCGTCGGGCGGGGTGGTCACCGGCAGTGCCGGCAATCACGCCCAAGCGCTCGCGTTCGCTGCCCAACACTTCGGCGTGCCGTGCGAGATCTTCGTGCCGGTCGGTGCTGCGATCACCAAGATCGACGCCTGCCGCGCCCTGGGAGCGACCGTGGTCGAGCACGGCGCAGCGCTCGCCGAGGCCGTGCACGCAGCAAAGGAGCGTTCGCTTTCCACGTCGATGACCTTCTGCGCCCCGTTCGACGACGTCGCGGTGATCGCCGGGCAAGGCACGCTCGGGCTCGAAGTGGTCGAGGACATCGCCGACCTGAGCCTGGTCGTGGTGCCGCTCGGTGGCGGTGGGCTGATCAGCGGGACCGCCATCGCGATCAAGTCCCAGCGCCCCGACGTGCGGGTGATCGGCGTGCAGGCAGCGGCGTGTGCGCCGTATGCCGGCGGCACCCCGGCCGAGGGCCCGGTGCTCACCCTGGCCGACGGGATCGCCGTGAAACACCCGGGCGAGATCACTGCACCGCTGGTCGAACGGTGGGTCGACGACGTCGTCACCGTCGACGAGGACGCGATCGCCGATGCCATGGTGCTCCTGATGGAACGAGCGAAGCTCTACGTCGAAGGAGCCGGCGCGGTCGGCGTCGCTGCCCTGCTCTCCGGAGCGGTGTCGCCCAGTTCCGAGGGCTCGACGTGCGTCGTGTTGTCCGGCGGCAACGTCGACCTCGGCGTGGTGCCGAGCCTGATCCGCCGCCACGAGAACACCGCGGGCCGTCGGCTCTCGGTGGTTGCCCGCATCGACGACCGGCCCGGTTCGCTCGCCCAACTCCTGATGGTCTTCGCCGACGGCGGCGCCGATCTCATCGAGGTTCGACACATCCGTGAGGGCCTCGACCTGCACGTCCGCGAAACCGGGATCCACGCGACCTTCGCGGTGCGCAGCAGCGACCGGGCGGCAGCGCTGATCGATGCGGCGAGCGACGCCGGCTACGACATCCGATCCAGCAGTTGGTGAGTCAGTCGCAGGCGACGCATCGCACGTCGTCGGGAACTCCGCCGTCGACAAGCGTGGTGAGGAAGTCGACCAGGCGGACACCCTCGACCTCCATCTCGTAGATCTCGTCGCTGCCGAGGATGGTGTGGCCGTCTCCGGGTGCGATGTACGAGGCCACCGGGACGCCCGCCGTTTCGATCTGCGTCTCGGTTGCCTCGATCATCCCGAGCAGGTCGGAGGCGTCGACGCCGAGCAGGCCGGAGAAGAACGTCTGCACCCCGTCGAACGCGTTGTCGAACCGCGCAAAGGTGATGTCGGGATGCTGTGTGCCGGCCTGCACGTAGAGCCCGGGGAAGCTCCACTCCTCGGGTGCGAGGCCTTCGTTCACGGGCCAGTCCGGCACGTTGGCCAGGACACCCCACTCGGCACCGACTTGCGCATTGAGTTCGGGGACGTCGGGATAGGCGCCCGACGCATCACCGAACGCGACGATCTCGGCGTCGGGCAGCGCGTCTGCGGCCAGGCCGGCAAAGGCGGGCGCCGGAATCGAACCAGCACTCGATCCGGCGACCACGAGTTGCTCGACGTCGGGATAGCCGGCGATCACGGTGTCGAGCCCCTTCGACGCGTTGTCGAATCCGGTGTGGCTGATCGTCAGGGAGTCGGAGTACTCGTTGACCCGGTCGCCCAGGTGGACGTCTCCGGTGCAGTACGGCACGTAGACCACCGAGTAGCCGGCGAATGGGTTCTCGGGGTTGTCGGCGTCGAAGACGCCGCCACTTCGCGGCTCCTGGCCGAGCATCAGGCTCTTGGTGTACACGGGACTGGACGGGTCACACGTCTCAGCGCTGAAACACGCACCGCCGCCCTCGAGGAACAGCAACACCTTGGTGGGGTCGGCCGGGCGTTCCCACAGCTCGAACGGGCTGCCGTCGGAACACTCACAGCCGTCCCCACCCGGGATCGACATCCACTCGCCGACCATCACCGGCGTCTCGGTGGTCGCCGGGGCTTCGGTGGTGACAGCTCCTGCGGTGGTCGATGGTGCGCTGGTGGTCGATGGTGCGCCGGTGGTCGATGGCGCGCTGGTGGTCGCTGGTGCTGCTGATGTGGCGGGAGCGGACTCGACGCTCGTGTCGGCGTCGGAGCCACCGCAAGCCGCGATGACGAGGAAGGCCGCCAGCAGCAGCGCCGAGGTCTTGAGATGCATCAGCGCATCCTGGCGGCTGATTCGCTCGCCGACCACTCCGGCAGTCAGAACGCAGGTGTCAGGTTGCGACGTAGGTCGCGTCGAGTCGGGGCGACGACGACCCCTCGACCGCGACGTCACCATCCGCGACGAGCTTGACCAGGTGCGCGAGCACGCTGCGGCGAGCTGGCTTGTAGAGCTCCCGGCGAACACCGACGTAGAGCTGCTCGACCATCTCGGCGATGCTCCCGGTACCACCGCGCACCACAGCGAGTACTTGACGTTCGCGTTCGAGCCGGTGCGCAATCAGATCGGCGACGAACTGCGACGGATCGGGAATCGGCGGGCCATGGGTGGGGATCGCCACGTGATCGGCACGACCGGCCACGACGCGCAGCGAGTCGAGGTATGCGGCCATGTCGCCATCGGGCGGCGACACCACGGTGGTACTCCAGCCCATGACGTGGTCGCCGGTGAAGATCGTGCGAGTGGCGCCGTCATCGAGCGTGAAACAGCTGTGGTTCGACGTGTGCCCGGGCGTGTGGAGTGCCGTCATCCGCCAGCCATCGCCGGCGACCACCTCGTCGCCCGTGCCGACCACGACGTCAGGGGTGAACGCCCGGTCGGTCGACTCCTCCATCACCGGCTCGGTCGCAGCCTCGTCGTCTCCGCCAGCAGCAGCCTTGCGCTCCGCTGCCTCACGTGCTTCCGCGGCGAGCACCTCGGGCGGGTCGCTCCCGATGTCCCACGTGTCGTCGCCGTGGGGACCGAACGCGTACGTCGGCGCCCCGGTCTCGGCTGCGAGCCAGGCGGCCAGCGGTGAGTGGTCGGCATGGCAGTGGGTGACCAGGATCGAGCGCACCGTGCAACCCTCGAGTGCGGCAGCGAGTGCATCGCGATGGCTGTCGAGGCGTGGGCCGGGGTCGATGACGGCGACGTCGCCACGCCCCGTCGAGTCGCCGCCGACGATGTAGGTACCGGTGCCGTGATAGGTGAACTTCGACGGATTCTCGGCGATCACCCGACGGACCAGTGGCGCGACGGGCTCCGAGGCACCGTAGGTGAACGACTCGCGGTCGAGCGTCAGGAACTGCACGGCGTCCACTCCAGTTCCTCGATGCGCCCAACCGGCTCGCCGTGGCCGAGTACCGGCACCGCAACTCGCTCGACCGTCGTCGCCGCCGTTGCGGCGACGCCGACACCGACCGCTCGCAAGGCAGCAGGCACGACCGCTTGACGGGCATCATCGCTGCCATCTGCAACCTTGTAGGCAACCGCACGTCCGTCGGCGAACGCCGCGGCCATCACCCCGGCAGCGCCCTCTTTCGCGACCAGCGTCGGCAGTGCCTGCATCCACAGCGTGACATCTCGCGTCGGACCGCCGACCAGTTCGGGATGCGAGGTCATCGCCCTGGCGACAGCCGACTCGGGAACGGCGATGATCGCAAATGCTCCGGCGAGTTCACGCAACGAGAACGCGTGGGTCGGTGCGCCACAGCCATCGACGCCGATGTGTTCGACCACGGCACCGAGCGACTGGATGCCGACGGTGATCGCCACCTGCACCGGGTGATCGCGGTCGAGGTAGCCGTCCGTCGGCCAGCCGTTGATGCGGCACGTGGCCAGCATCGCGGCGTGCTTGCCGGAACAGTTCTGCTGCAACGGCGATGGTTCGACACCAGCGGAACGAGCCGCGGCGCGCGCCGCGGCGTCGCGGGGACGCGCCGGGGTGTTCGCGAGGTCGGACTCGTCGAGGCCGTACCGGTCCAGGATCGAACGGACGACGTCGAGGTGCGTCGGCGAGCCGTCGTGGCTGGCGCAGGCGACTGCGAGTTGAGCATCGGTGAGGTCGAGGCCGATGCCGACCATGGCGTCGGCCTGCAGCGGCTTGAGACACGAGCGTGGATACACGACCAGGTCGGGGTCGCCGATCGCAGCGACCACGGTGCCACCCGGATCGAGTGCGACACCGGCGCCGTGATGAACCGACTCATCGAAGCCGCTGCGAGTGGCGACGGCGAGCGGCGCCACCATGGCGTCGAAGCGGGTCATGTCGCGTCGGGCGGCGCGTTGTCGGGCGGTGCGTTGTCCGGCGGCGCCTTCGGGCCACCGTTCGATCGACCCGATTTCGGTTCGGGCACCGACGTCAGGTGGCTGTCCATCACGTCGTACCGATTGCCCCACTCGCTCGCGAGCGCCTGCACCATCGCAGCAGCGGGCAACGCGAGCAGGGCGCCGACGAACCCGAGCAGCGATGCGCCACCCAGCGCTGCACCGAAGGCCACCGCTGGGTGCAGTTCCATCGTTCGCGCCGTGATGCGCGGGGCGAAGAAGTAGTTCTCGATCTGCTGGTACACGACGATGAAGACGATCACGATCGCTGCATTGAGGGGCGAATCGAGCAACGTCAACAACACCGGCAGAATCCCGGCGAGATAGGTGCCGACGACAGGGAGGAACTGGCTGACCAGACCCACCCACAGCGCCAGTGCGATCGGGGCCGGTGTGCCGATCGACTGGAACACGATCCAGTGGAAGAACGCCGACAGCAACGCCAGCAGGGCACGGGAATAGAGATAGCCGCCGGTCTTGGTGATCGCCAGCTCCCACGCCTTGAGTACCTGTACCTGACGAACCGGGTTCAGGCGCGAGCAGATCGACCGACGCATGCGTGGGCCATCGGCGACGAGGTAGTAGGTGAACAGCAGTACCGACAACGCCTGGAAGATGACGCCGACCACGGCGACGGACAGCCTGACCGCCTCGTCGCTCTGCGACTGGATGAACTCCTGGACGCGCCCGTCGGGGTCGTTGAACTCGTCGATCACGTCCTGCGGGTCGATGTTGGATCCGAAGTTGTCGTTGAGGAAGTTGACGGTGTCGGTGATGTACAGGTCCGATTCGGACAACAGGTCCGCCACCTGGGTACCGACGAGGGTGCCGACGGCGCCGGCGAAGATCAGGAAGGCGGTGAGCACCCCCATCAGGATCATGATCGTCGCCCGGCCGCGGCGCCAGCCTCGCGCCGCCAACCGGTTGACCCCCGGTTCGATCGCCAGTGAGAGGAAGACCGACACGAGCAACAGCACCAGCAGCGACGACAACCGATGGAACACGTGTCGGCCGGTGATGGTGAGCAGATAGCCCACCCAGAACAACACGATGGACGGGAGCACCCATTTGGGCATGGAGCGGTCGATGGCCCGTCGCTCGATCGGTCGACCCGATTCGTCGGTCGGGCGACCGGCCGTTTCGGATCTCGCGTCGGGATCCGGTGAGGATTCTTCGGGCACATTCGGATGGTACTCACGAGGTCGTGGCACGATGAGCCAATGGCCGACGACGTGCGCTCGTGGGTGGGCGAACAGGTCCGCGGAAGGGTCATCGGCCCTGACGCCTCGGCACGCCGGGCCGAGCTGCTCGACACGACTGAGCCAGGGTGGTTCGACGACGACGCACCGATCCGACGGGTGCACGCCGACGCGTCGATGTTCATCGGTGGCTTGCGGGCGATCCTGTTCCAGTCGCTGCACCCCGTGGCGATGGCCGGTGTCGCCGACCACTCCGACTATCGCCGGGATCCATGGGGTCGGCTCCAGCGGACCGCCGACTTCCTGGCGGCCACGACGTTCGGTCCGGCATCGCAGGCTCAGCAGGCCGTCGATCGAGTTCACCGCGTGCATCGCCACGTTGTCGGCACTGCGCCGGGCGGCGAGCCGTACGCTGCCAACGACCCGCACCTGCTCGAGTGGGTGCACCTCGCCGAGATCGACAGTTTCCTCGCCGCCCACGACCGCTACGGCGAAGATCCCCTGCACGGCACCGAACGCGACCGCTACGTCGCCGACACCGCCGTGGTGGCGCGGGCGCTCGGTGTGATCGACCCTCCCGAGACCGAGGCTCGCCTGCGTGCCCGGCTCGCGGCGTTCCGCCCGGAATTGCGGGGCACGAGGCCAGCGAGGGCGGCCGCGCGCTATCTGCTGCTGCAACCACCGTTGCCACTCGCAGCGCGAGCGCCGTACGGGTTGATCGCCGGCGCAGCCGTGGCGCTGATGCCCGCCTGGACACGGGTGCCGTTGCGCCTGCCGTGGCTCCCGGTGTCGGAAACGGTCGTGCTGCGACCGGCCGGGGGCGTCGTCACCCGCGCCCTCCGATGGGCCACCACCGCCTAGCCAATTCACGTTTGCATCAGGTTTCCGGCGGGCTGGGTCCCCGAAACTGCACACAAGCATCTCAGGACGATGTGCCCTGCTTGCACCTGGGACCAGCCGGTACCGTCGTGGCCATGAGTCCACGCGTCACGTCTGCCCGTCACCTCGCAACGATCGGCGCCGTCATCGCCCTCGCCGCAACCGCTGCTGCCTGCGGCAGTGACGACCCGACCCCCGAACTTCCCGAGGGCGGCACCGGAAGCGCCTACAACGACGCGATCATTCAGTCCGACTCGCATGACGAGGTGCTGCTCGGCGGTGGCACCGGCGAGATGGTGGTCGCCGTGCAGTGCGATTCGGACCTCGGCGGCAACTTGGTCACCGTGGTTGCCGAAGGCCTCGACCCTGCGGTCTACACCGGCGTGTTCGAGCCCTCGACCGGTGTCGACGTGAGCCTCGATGCCACGATCGGCGGCCAGGTCGTCGGCGGGGCGCAGATGACCCTCGACGCCGAGGAGTACATCGTCACGTTCGCCGACATCGACGGCGCCGAATTCAATCTGCGCGGCTGTCCGGGCTGATTCCGTCGACGACGGCTCGTTCGAGCGCGAACGCCAGATCCCCTCGTCCCGCCACCACGATGCCGGCGTCGAGCCCGAGCCACCCGGCAAGTGAAGCGAGCTCCTCTGCGAGTTCGTCGGCGACGTCGGCCTCGTCGATCCCCGGCTCGCCGTATGCGCTCTGCACCAGGAGACGTCCGGCCGTGCGGTCGGCCTTCAGATCGACGCGTGCCACCAGTTCGTCGCCGAGCAGGAATGGCAACACGTAGTAGCCGTACTGCCGTTTCGGTGCAGGGACGTAGATCTCGATTCGATAGTGGAACCCGAAGAGCCGTTCGATCCGCTCGCGGTTCCACACCACCGGGTCGAACGGGCTCAACAGCGCCCGTGCGTTGACCTGCCGGGGGACGACGGCGTCCGGGTGCATGAAGGCCGGCTTCGACCACCCCTCGACGGCGACCGTCACCAACCGACCCTCCTCGACGAGTTCGGCGAGCAGGACCCGCGTGTGCGAGAGGCGGTGGTAGTCGGTGAGATCCGATGCGGTGCCAACACCGTGATGCCGTGCGGCCCGAACGAGGAGTTCCTTCCTGGCGTCGTGCGCGTCGGGCGCCGGCGCGGCGAGGACGTCGGCGGGGATCACGCGCTCGGCGAGGTCGTAGAGCCTGGCGAAGTCGTTCGGTCGGCGGCGGGCCGCCACGTCACCGATCCGGAAGAGGTGCTCGAGTGCGAGCTTGCCGTCGTCCCAGTCCCACCAGGTGCCTTTCGGGCGTTCGCGCATCTCGAGGTCGCTCGCCACGATCGGCCCGTCGGAGCGCACTCGATCGAGCACGTTCGACACGAGACGTTCGTTGTCCGCAGCCCAACTGCGAAGTGACTTCCATCGCGCGTGGCCGTGCATCGCCCAGCGCTGGAGGGGATACAGCTCGATCGGCACGTGACACGCCTCGTGCACCCAGAACTCGAACAGGTCGCCCGCACGGGTCGCGTCGTCGATCAGCGTGCGGGGATGCGGACCGAGACGTGCAAACAGCGGCAGCTCCTGGCTGCGCACCAGCACGTTGACCGAATCGATCTGGATGAGGCCCATCCGGTCGACGACCCGGCGCAGATGGCGTCGATCGACGCGCCCGGTCGGGCGGCGGTCGTTGAACCCCTGCGCGCCGAGGGCGACTCGTCGGGCTTGCGAGTTCGAGAGCTCAGCCGTCACCACTGCCGCGACTGTAACGATTGGCGTCTGACACCAATCGCTACAGCCCGGGCTGTTCAGTCGTCGGCGACGGTGATCTCCACCGAGTTGATCACCACGTCGGTCTTCGGCTTGTCGCCTCCACCGGTGGCCACGTTCTGCATCTGGTCGACGATCTCGAGACCCTTGACCACCTGACCGAACAGGCTGTACTGCGGGGGCAGCCCCACGCCGGAGGGACCGGACACGATGAAGAACTGGCTGCCGTTGGTGTTCGGACCGGCGTTGGCCATGGCGACAGAGCCGACCTGGTACTCACGCGGCTTGGGGAGCTCGTCCTCGAACCGGTAGCCGGGACCACCGCGGCCGGTGCCGGTGGGGTCGCCGCCCTGGCACATGAAGCCGTTGATGATGCGGTGGAAGATCA
>Ga0316198_10001884_pt1 | contig 12539 bp, 9 predicted proteins | sample OudBieAanoxic_MG_FD_204935 | JGI IMG/M metagenome (GOLD analysis project Ga0316198, IMG submission 204935) | Coastal sediment microbial communities from Oude Bieten Haven, Netherlands - site A anoxic | ecosystem: Environmental > Aquatic > Marine > Coastal > Sediment | place: Netherlands... | reverse complement strand
TATGGAATGTTACCTGTAACATAACAAGACTCGTTAATGGATGCCACAACATTAATCAACTTGGCACGGACAAATAATAAAAAGTGTTAGCCGGTAACAAAAAATATCAAGTATGCAGTTTAAGGGGGAATAAATTAAATTCACTTCTAAAAGAGATTCAAAAAAGATAAGTGATTATAGATTTTAATGATTTTAATATTATAAATAGAATGATAATGAAATTGGATCGTATTTTAATGAGCTAGCGCACTGTTTGCTTGTTGCAAATTTGTTAAGTGCTTATTTTGTTTGAATTAATAGTGTAATTGTAATAGTTTTTTAAACTATTCTATGTAACTATATTTTACTCTTGCTATGCATATATAGGTGATTTTTGCGTTCTTTTCTTATTTTATACTGTGGGTCGTGTTGCTAATTTTTATATAAAATAGAGGTCGGAGTGAAGAAAACAGATCAAGAACGATTTCATTACATAGAAAATATCGTCTGGTGGGAAGGACAAATCAATGCATCTAACTTAATGCAACACTTCCAGATATCGCGCGACTCTGCTTCTAGTACGTTAAAGAGCTACGATCATTGTTTTCCTGATAATTTAGTACACGACCTGTCACTAAAAGCTCGCATAATGACTAGTTCCTTTAAAGCAATGAGTGATCTAAGTAGTTTTGATCATTATCTAAAATTACAGCAAAAAAATGACCAAGACCTGATCGCTGAAAGTATCGAAGAAGTGGAAGCGCCCCTCAGAAATATTAATGCACAGTTAGTTCGACCTATTTTAAAAGCAATACGTGAAAAACTCGCAATAGATATTGGTTACATTTCCCTCAGTAGCCCCGATTACTTAGACCGTATTATTGAACCGCATACCCTTATTTTTGATGGTTTACGTTGGCACGTTAGAGCTTATTGCCGAAAAAACGCCGCTTTTCGTGATTTTGTTTTATCACGTTTTAATGGTATCGCTGAATTTGAAGGGGCAGCATTGAATACAAAAGAGCAAGACAACCTATGGCAAACCTATACGGATATCGAAATAATGCCAGATCCGCGCTTTACTGAAAAACAACAAGCGATCATTGCACGTGATTTTCAAATGACAAACGGCAAAAAAGCGATAAAAACACGCCTCGCCTTAGTCAATTACTTATTGTTACGCTTACGTTTAGACCATTACAAAAATACCGCTGAAGAACAACAAATCATGTTATCACCTGAATGCCGCAAAGCGATAACGCCTTATTTACCTCAACCTACCTAAATTCCTACATGTGCGAAATTACAGTGTTGTGCCGTAACGTATTCAGGATTAACGTACTTAATAATTGATAACAATATCAGCAAGGTAGAGTGTAATGAAAGATTTTTCTCCGTCAGATTTAAAAGCTATTTTACATTCTAAGCGCGCTAATATTTATTACCTTGAATATTGCAGAGTCATGCAAAAAGATGGGCGTGTTCTATACCTAACTGAAGCAACAAAAGAAAATCAATATTTCAATATTCCGATTGCAAATACCACAGTGTTATTGTTAGGTAATGGCACATCAATCACCCAAGCTGCAATGCGCATGTTGGCGCAAGCAGGTGTATTAGTTGGTTTTTCTGGTGGTGGCGGTACACCTCTCTATATGGCCAATGAAATAGAGTGGTTAACACCACAAAGTGAATACCGCCCAACTGAATACCTGCAAGGCTGGGTTAGCTTTTGGTTTGATGATGACAAACGTTTACAAGCCGCAAAACAGGTACAAGCTGCGCGTATTGAATACTTAAGTCAAGTTTGGATAAAAGACAAAGACTTATCGCAAAATGGCTTTGAACTTAGTGGGATAGAAAAGGCACTTAGTACTTTTACGCAGCGTACAGAAAATGCCACGAAACAAAGCGAATTATTGCTAACAGAAGCGCAACTAACAAAAGCACTCTATAAATTTGCAGCGAACAATACCAAGTTAGAAAACTTTACTCGCCAACATGTTTCAACTGACCTTGCGAACGACTTTTTAAATCATGGTAACTACCTAGCTTATGGTTTAGCAGCGAGCACATTATGGGTCTTAGGTATTCCGCATGGTTTTGCCGTAATGCACGGGAAAACAAGACGAGGTGCGCTTGTTTTTGATGTTGCTGACTTGATAAAAGATACATTGGTCTTACCTTGGGCATTTATATGTGCTAAAGAAAATGCGACAGAACAAGAGTTTAGACAGCAAATATTACAAGCGTTTACTGACCATAAATCCCTCGAGTACATGTTTAATAAAGTGAAAGAAATAGCGCTAGCAGACTATGCGAATAAAGATCAGGATTCATCACTATGATGGTCACCTTTATTAGCCAGTGCGAAAAAAATGCCCTGAAAAAAACACGCCGTGTACTCGATGCCTTTGCCAACCGCATTGGTGATAACACTTGGCAAACACTGATCACTGAAGACGGTTTATTAACCGTTAAAAAAATGCTTCGTCAAACCGCAAGTAAAAGCACAGCAGTAAGTTGTCATTGGATACGAAGCCGATCACGCAGTCAGTTTATTTGGGTGGTGGGAAATAAGCATAAATTTAATGCAGAGGGCGTAGTGCCTGTAAATAGTACGAGAAAAAATTTGTTAAACAGTGAAATAGAAAATGATTGGAAATATCTACCGTTAATTAAATCACTCACAGCGCTATCAGCGTTACTTCATGATTGGGGAAAAGCGTCTCGTTTATTTCAAGAAAAATTAAACCCTAATAGTAAAAATAAATTCAAAGGTGATCCGTTAAGGCATGAATGGATTTCTGTTTTATTACTTAATGCCTTAGTAAATAGTAAAAGTGATGCAACATGGTTAACCGAGTTAGCACAAAATGGTTTGACTGAAATACAGTTGAAAGAAACGATTAAAATACAAAATTCAACACCATTAGATAAGTTGCCTAATGGCGCTAAATTGCTAGCTTGGTTAATTGTCTCTCATCATCGCTTACCTAATTTTTCACATAGTGCAAAAGAAACTAGAAGTGAGTGGTTAGGCGAAAAATCAGAAACGCTCGATGTATTACTCAAGCGCATAACTCAAAAATGGGGTTATGAAAACAAAATAGATCCCGCAGAATATGACAAACGCGTAAAGCATTGTTTTGAATTTCCCAATGGGCTGCTATCAGAATCAACACAGTGGACTCAAAAAATAAAACGTTGGTCAACGAGCCTACTCAACAATTTGCCTTTGCTTGAATCAGCGATGAAAGACGGAAGTTATCGTTTGGTATTACATCATGCGCGCTTGTGTTTAATGTTAGGTGACCACTTTTATTCATCACAAGTTGCGGCCAAAAACTGGAAAAATAGCACAGGGCTATTCGCTAATACCGATCGTGATACTAGCGAGCTAAAGCAAAAGCTTGATGAGCACTTGGTAGGCGTGGCAAAAAACGCCTTAGATACCGCACATTTATTACCGGCATTTGAGAAAGAGCCACCTGTGGCAACTGATATTCAAGCATTAAGGAGGGTAAGTTCAGACCCTAAATATAAATGGCAAGATAAAGCTGTCACTAAAATTAATGAGTGGAAAACACAGCAAGACAAAAAAGTAACAGGTTTTTTCGCGGTTAACATGGCAAGTACTGGTTGTGGTAAAACCTTTGCCAACGCTAAGGTTATGCGAGCGTTATCGGCTGACGGCAAAAGCCTGCGTTATATTCTTGCGTTGGGGTTACGTACATTAACGTTGCAAACAGGTGATGAATATCGTGACCGAATAGGCTTAACCAATGCAGACCTTGCAGTATTAATCGGCTCACGGGCAGTTGCTGAATTGCACAACCAACGAGAAATTAAACAAGATGAAATAACTAATGAGGTTTTAGGATCAGAGTCACAAGAGGCTTTGTTAGAGGAGTTTATTGATTATGACTGCGAAATACCTGAAGAAGGGCTAAGTACCGTATTAAGGTGCACTAGAGATAAACAGTTTTTATATGCGCCGGTACTAGCGTGCACCATTGATCACTTAATGGCCGCAACAGAAACAAAGCGTGGTGGACGTTATATTTTACCGAGTTTACGGTTAATGTCGTCAGATTTAGTGATTGATGAAATAGATGATTTTACTGGCGATGATTTAATCGCCATTGGCAGGCTTATTCATCTAGCAGGCATGCTAGGCAGAAAAGTCATGATTTCATCGGCAACCATTCCGCCCGATTTAGCGTTAGGTTACTTTAATGCCTACAAAAAAGGCTGGCAAATATTTACCCAAAGTCGAGACCAAGCAAAAGCTGAGATAGGCTGCGCATGGATAGACGAATTTACCACACACGTGCATAGCGTTAACGTTACACAAAGCAAAGTAGTACAAAGTGACGTAACACAAACTAATAGCGAGCTTGAACAATATCAGGTTAATCACACTAACTTTATCGATAAACGTGTTAACAGTTTAAATAAACAAGTAGCTAAACGTAAAGCTGACATTCTGCCTTGCCCACTAATACCGATAGAAGTAACAACACCAGGAATTGTATGTGAAGAAAGTAAACAATCTCATTATTTTTCAGCAGTAAAAGAAGCTACTTTAACCAAACATCAACAACACCATAGCATTGATAGCAAAACAGCAATCAATGTTTCATTTGGCGTTGTTCGCGTAGCTAATATTTCGCCCTGTGTTGATTTAACCAAATACTTACTACAAGCAGACTACCCACAAGATACCCAAGTAAAAGTAATGGCATATCACAGCCAACAAGTTTTATTACTGCGTCATGAACAAGAAAAACACCTTGATGAGGTGTTAAAACGAAAAGAAAAAGCAGGAGATCCTCAACAAGCATTTTCCAATCCCGTGATCCGCAAGCATCTAGACTTATGTGCAAAACGATCATGCGCTAAAAATAATAGCCAAATTAATAATGTACTATTTATTTTAGTGGCGACGCCTGTTGAAGAAGTCGGGCGAGATCATGATTTTGACTGGGCAATTATCGAACCCTCATCTTATCGCTCCATTGTACAGCTGGCTGGGCGCGTACGCCGACACAGAACAGAAGAAGTAGCATTAGCCAATATTGGTGTAATGCAATATAACCTCAAGGCATTTAAAGCCAATGATAAGCAAGGTAGTAAGTACTTCATTAAACCTGGTTATGAAGATGGTTGGGCTCAAACACTACACAGCCACAATCTTAATAACTTAGTGAATGAAGCACGTATTAACAAAAGTTTAAATGCCATACCTAGGATAAAAATACCTATCCAAGCAGATAAGCAGTTATTAGCGTTTATGGAACATCAAGCAACCGCGCAACAACTCACAAACTTTTCTGCATTTGGCGCAAACACTTTACAAGGGTATTTAGCCGAAACATGGTACTTAACAGCTTTACCACAAGTATTAACCCCTTTTAGAAAAAGTGAAGCGAGCATTAACTTATTCCTCTTTTATAACGAAAATGAAGATGCATGTTATTTCACCGAAAAAGATGATGCAGGTAAGCCTTTGTTAGATATGAACTATCAGGCCATTAATCGAGAAAATATACACAATATTAAGCAAGTTGAATTAACAGAAAAACAGCAACAAAACTTATGGTTTGAGCGTAATTACCAACAGTTATTAGCGAATTACCTCAGTGAGCCATGGTTAACAACACGAAAGCGAGTGTCATTGCGTTACGGGGAAATAAATATGGTAGAGCGTGAAAATGCGCAGTACGAATATAACGACCAGTTTGGGTTAGTTAAAGTGAACAAAAAAGGAGGTTAATAATGTTAGATCCTGCAATACAGAATTACTTTTCTGAGCGAAAAGAAGCATGGTTAAAAAAGAATACCAAAGCAGCTATGCAAGAGCATGAGTTACAAGAACTAGATCAATTATGTGAGCAACAATTTTCATTAAATGAATGGTTGCCTAATGCAGCGAAAAGGGCAGGACAAATATCTATGTCTACTCACCCGTGCACCTTTAGCCATCCTAGTGCCAGAAAAAATAAAAATGGTTATGTTTCCTCTGTTTTAGCTGAAATAGACAGAGTTGATGATGGTTACTTAAAAACAGGTAATGTGACTGTTGCTACTGATGCATTAGGTAATGCTGCCGCATTAGATGTCTATAAATTTTTAACTTTGGTAATGCAAGACGGTGATAATTTATTAACACACATTCAACAAGAAACAGACTTAGCACAAACATTATTAGCAATTAAATCTTCTAATTATCAAGAGCTAAAGAGTGGTTTTCTAGCAATGGTTGAAAGCGCAACGGAAAGTATTACTAGCTCTAAAATAAAACAAGTATATTTCCCCGTTGACGATGATTATCACCAACTATCACTACTAACTAATTCGGGCATGGTTTATCAATTGCGTTCTCGCTTAGATAAATTACGTTTTTCTGAAGAAGTTAAAGAACTTCGTGATAAAAAGCGTAAAAACGAGTTTAGCGAGCAAGGTTATAGTGAAATATATGGCTTAACCACCATAGGTTATGGAGGAACAAAGCCACAAAATATCAGTGTTTTAAATAATCAAAATGGCGGTAAAGCGCATCTTTTATCGTCACTACCACCGAGTATTGAAAAGCGAAATGTTCACTTTCCTAAAAGTGATTTTTTTATCGAGTCATTTAAAAAATATGAATACGCCGATAATTTCAGAGCACTGCATAAACTATTTCAGACTGATTATAACAATATCAAACTTCGTGCTGCGAGAGATCGTAACCTTCAACAGATCGTAGATTTACTGATTGAGAAAATGTGGGCGGTTCGTGCAGTTTCACAAACGCAATACCACGCTGAAACGTCTTCACTATCAGGTATTCAACGAACTTGGTTACATGATGACTTTACAGATGAAAGAGAAAAATCAGCACAATGGCTGAATTCACTCATCACTGAAATATCTGCATGGTTAACGCGGAGTTATGAAAAGGTATTAGATAAGAAAGCAATCAAACTAGGCGAAGCCGAACGTTTACACTTTGCTGAAGTGATTGAACGTAATAAGGAGTTTTTAAAATGAACGAGTTAAAACGATTATTGCTATTGCCCCAGATAAAAGTACACAACGCTAATGCACTTTCTAGCCCGTTTACTATTGGCTTTCCTGCCATGACCGCATGGCTTGGCGCGGTACATGCGTTACAACGAAAGTTAAATGGGCAAGGTTATAGTGATATTAAATTTAATAGCGTTGCTGTAGTTAACCACCAATGTGACTTACAAACCCATAAAGGTGTTGATGACTTCGTACATTCAATTATTGGTACTGGTAACCCGTTAGATAAAACAGGGGCAAGAAGTGCTTTTATCGAAGAAGCACGTTGTCATTTAACTGTGTCATTAGTCATTGAATACACTGGCATTGAAAAAGATGATGAAGCAACTTTGCAAGAAAAAATCACGTATTTACTTAACAGCAACATGAAAATGGCTGGCGGTGATATTTTAACGTTTAAACCACCGCAGTTTTTCAAGGTTGAAAATGGTAATGACACTGACCTTAGTGCGTTAACACGTAAACTCATGCCCGGTTATGCATTAATTGAGCGTCGAGACTTAATGATTGACGCAATGAAAGCAGGGCAAGACGCAATGGATGCGCTGTTAGATAATCTCGTTATTCATCATAATTGTGATGAACCGTTACCTGAAAGTGATGAAACTTTTAAATGGACAAGCAAGCGAAAAAATAAAGGTTGGATTGTACCCATAGCAACAGGTTTTCACGGTTTAACAGAATTAGGTGAAGCCAAAAATCAACGAGACCCAAACACCTTGCACCGCTTTGCTGAAAGTGTTGTAACGCTAGGGGAGTTTAAAATGCCTCACAACATTAAATCAATCGACGAAATATTGTGGCGTTATCAAATAGATCAAACCAATAATTTATATCTTTGTACTCAAAATCAAAAAATTGTTCAAACCGAAGAAGAAATTGAAAACGCTTATTACGCATAACTTAATTTATTAAAAGGAAATTATCATGGCTAAGAATCAAGACACCGCATCAGTATTGGCATTTGAAAAAAAACTAGTACCGTCAGATGGTTATATGTACGGCACACAATGGGAAGATCGGAATAAAAGCAGCAACCAAATTTCGTTAAAACTCATTGAAAAGTCAGTGCGCGGTACTATTTCAAACCGCTTAAAAGCAGCAATTAAAAGCGATCCTGTAAAATTGAACGCCGAAGTAGAAAAAGCTAACTTACAAACAGTTGATAGCTGTGCACTTGCACCAGAGCAAGATACCTTAAAGCTGCACTTTACTCTAAAAGTGTTAGGCGGCGTACAAACTCCTTCAGCCTGTAACAACGCATTATTTAAAGAAAGTTACAGTAAAGCGGTAGCAGCTTATGTTGAAAAAGAAGGTTTTAAAGAATTAGGTAAACGCTATGCACTTAACTTAGCTAATGCACGTTTTTTATGGCGTAACCGAGTTGGTGCTGAAAATATAGAAGTGCAAGTAAACGCATTAAATAAAAATAGCAAACAATCATGGGTATTTGACGCTACGCAATTTAGCACTCGCCATTTTAATCATGATGACCAACAAGTTGCTGAATTGGGCGAACGTATCGCTGCTGCGTTAGCAAGTACGGATGATTTTTTAATGTTGGAAATTAATTGCTTTGTGCAAGTAGGCAAGGCGCAAGAAGTCTACCCAAGTGAAGAGTTAGTGCTTGATAAAGGTAAAGGTAAAAAAAGTAAAATCCTTTATTCAGTGAACGACATTGCTGCTATGCACTCGCAAAAACTAGGTAATGCACTGCGCAGTATCGATACTTGGTATCCAGAATTTGATGATGCAGAAAAAACAGCAGGCCCTATTGCAATAGAGCCCTATGGCGCAGTAACTAATTTAGGAAAAGCTTACAGAACCCCTAAAGATAAACAAGATTTCTACACGTTTTTTGATAAATGGGCGCGCGGCACAGAGTTAGAGCGAGTGGAAGATGAGCATTATGTTATGGCCATTTTAGTGCGCGGCGGTGTGTTCGGGGAAAGCGACAAGTAATTTTTATTTCATATAGGAAGAAAGAAAATGAAATATTATCTCGATATAACCTTGTTGCCTGAAGCCGACATCACCCTTGGTTTCATTTGGCAAAAAATATACCAACAAGTGCATATTGCCTTAGTTGATAACAAAGTAGCAGATAATGAGTCGGCAATTGCCGTTAGTTTCCCTCGCTATAATGCTGAAAAAAGTGCTGAGCAAGCATTTCCGTTGGGCAATCAATTAAGATTACTGGCAAATGCAGAGTCGCAATTAACTAAGTTAAATATTGCTAAGTGGCTTAATCGCTTTGCAGATTACGTGCATATAAAATCAATAAAACCCGTACCAGACAAGGTGACACATGCGAGTTTTGTTAGAGTGCAAGTAAAAGGTGAAGCGCGTATAGAAAAAGATATGCTTAGCAAGGCAAAGCGTTGGTCTGAAAAATCAGGTCAACCGCTTGATGTTTGTTTAGTCGAGCTTGAAAAAAGCAAACCTAAAGCGAATAGCTGCGCACCTTTTATTTGGTTAGAAAGCCAAGAAACTAAGCAACGTGATTTAGCTAGCAGTAGAAAATTTCCACTGTTTATCAAAAAGGTAGACGTTGCCGAGCAACAATTTGGGAAGTTTAACTGTTATGGCTTGAGTGTAAATCATAATGATAAAGAAAAATTGGCAAGTATTCCCCAGTTTTAACCTTTATTTTTGCTCTTTAAAAATAAAACAATAAAACAACAAGTTATAACAGGCGATAAAAATAAGGTAAAAAGTAATATTTTATCTTAATTGCTTGTTGTAACTTATTTTTTGGTTGATATTCTATTGTTCACTGCCACACAGGCAGCTTAGAAAATCATAACCTTCATTAACTAAACGCATATAGAGTTCACTGCCACACAGGCAGCTTAGAAATATCATTGAACCGGTCCACTCTTTACCGAACGGTTCACTGCCACACAGGCAGCTTAGAAATTTTGCTTTTTTTGTGTCAATTCTAAGCCTATGTTCACTGCCACACAGGCAGCTTAGAAAAGACGTATTTATCATTTTTAGTGAACGGGAAGGTTCACTGCCACACAGGCAGCTTAGAAAGAATCAAGCCGAGCTACAATTGCCGATGCTTCGTTCACTGCCACACAGGCAGCTTAGAAACAGAGTTCTTTAAGCGATGCGGTGTAGGAGTTGTTCACTGCCACACAGGCAGCTTAGAAATTGCCGGTTAAAGTTGAACGCCTTAACCACTCGTTCACTGCCACACAGGCAGCTTAGAAATGCATGGCGAAATGCTTGTGTATCAGTAGGACGTTCACTGCCACACAGGCAGCTTAGAAAAGCCGTTGTTAAAACAATAATGCCCGTGTCAGGTTCACTGCCACACAGGCAGCTTAGAAAAAAGTATTCTTTTGTTAACTCCTTTATTTGGCGTTCACTGCCACACAGGCAGCTTAGAAATGCAATGGCATATCCCGTCGGACAATATCAAAGTTCACTGCCACACAGGCAGCTTAGAAAAATAGGACGCAAAATGGATATCAAACTAAACGGTTCACTGCCACACAGGCAGCTTAGAAATGACTATCCGAAAGAGTCCGACTTTCAAATGTGTTCACTGCCACACAGGCAGCTTAGAAAATTGAACGAGTTGAATATTTCATCATATTCGAGTTCACTGCCACACAGGCAGCTTAGAAAATTGAGCCCTTGACGATATCAAGCATTTCAATGTTCACTGCCACACAGGCAGCTTAGAAATAACTATGAGAAAAACTGGCAAGGATTTGGTGGTTCACTGCCACACAGGCAGCTTAGAAAATTTTCACGATATAAGAGTGAGTTAGTATCTAGTTCACTGCCACACAGGCAGCTTAGAAAAAAGTCACCAGTTGATGTGGTTAGGGGAGTAAGTTCACTGCCACACAGGCAGCTTAGAAACTCATTAAGTAATCGCATGTAAAAATCAAATAGTTCACTGCCACACAGGCAGCTTAGAAATAAATTTCACCACTTCAGATACTTGCAAAACAGTTCACTGCCACACAGGCAGCTTAGAAAAAGTAAATATATAAAAGATGATACTTACGAAAGTTCACTGCCACACAGGCAGCTTAGAAAAAACACCTTTTACATCCAAAGCATAAGCTTCAGTTCACTGCCACACAGGCAGCTTAGAAATTTAATTACATTTACGGCAGGGTCTGGAAATCGTTCACTGCCACACAGGCAGCTTAGAAATTGCAGAATATACAATCAACTAAAAACGATAAGTTCACTGCCACACAGGCAGCTTAGAAAATGTGCCCCAAATGTAAGCAGGCGGTCGAAACGTTCACTGCCACACAGGCAGCTTAGAAACATAAAAGCTAACGCTGTTATCAAGTCTGTGAGTTCACTGCCACACAGGCAGCTTAGAAAGCAATTGGTACAGGCATAACTGAAATGCAAACGTTCACTGCCACACAGGCAGCTTAGAAAATGTTCGTGGCCCTTTATGCTGCCACTACTTCGTTCACTGCCACACAGGCAGCTTAGAAAGATATGATCAACCAGATTGCCCGTTACTTGCTGTTCACTGCCACACAGGCAGCTTAGAAACGTGGAAATAGAAGGTAACAGATACACGATTGGTTCACTGCCACACAGGCAGCTTAGAAATGCTAACTGTTGAACTATCTCAAGAAGTTGAAGTTCACTGCCACACAGGCAGCTTAGAAAAAAATGAAACTCCTGTGTAACCCTGCTTGAACGTTCACTGCCACACAGGCAGCTTAGAAATAGATATTCGTTTACCATTTCTGTGCATATTGGTTCACTGCCACACAGGCAGCTTAGAAATTAATATTTTAAATTAACGCCTAAACCTACAGGTTCACTGCCACACAGGCAGCTTAGAAACTTTGATGCAAGTGATATTGAATGGAGAGTGCGTTCACTGCCACACAGGCAGCTTAGAAATTTGCGTGAAATGACCAGTGCGCCAAACTTCAGTTCACTGCCACACAGGCAGCTTAGAAATCTCCATCTACGATAGCGGAATTGCTGTTTAAGTTCACTGCCACACAGGCAGCTTAGAAAATTTGTGGAGCGGGTTGCTGTTGAGGTGAAGGGTTCACTGCCACACAGGCAGCTTAGAAAGTATCACCCGCGTGAAGGTCAGTTTAGCGAATGTTCACTGCCACACAGGCAGCTTAGAAATGCTGGAATAATAGAGGCAACTACAGCATTATGTTCACTGCCACACAGGCAGCTTAGAAAATTAGGCAACCCCTCTAAAACTGGTGGTATAGGTTCACTGCCACACAGGCAGCTTAGAAATACAGAATGCAATTATCAATGTTGCGTCTATTGTTCACTGGTAAGCGTCTAGCGAAGCACACCTAGTATCGATTTTCTGATTGTTTAAAAATATCTGCTTAATAATAAATTCGGAGCAGATAATGGAAACTTACAGAACAAACGCACAGTGGCAACAACTCTTTCAACAACGTAGCCATTTCAGTGGTACTAATGTTGAATTCTGCCAACACCATAATGTCTCTATT
>Ga0316198_10001882_pt1 | contig 12541 bp, 6 predicted proteins | sample OudBieAanoxic_MG_FD_204935 | JGI IMG/M metagenome (GOLD analysis project Ga0316198, IMG submission 204935) | Coastal sediment microbial communities from Oude Bieten Haven, Netherlands - site A anoxic | ecosystem: Environmental > Aquatic > Marine > Coastal > Sediment | place: Netherlands... | reverse complement strand
GGCCGGCCGAGGACGACATCGACGCGCAGGTGCGTGAGACGCTCGACCGCTGGGAGCGCGACGAGGGCATCGAGTTCGTCGGACGCGACGGACCGCGTCGGTTCGCCGTCACCCGCGACGAGGCCGATAGCGCCGTCGACCACTTCGTCGACCACCGGCTGGGCCAGTTCGGTCCCTACGAGGACGCCATGCTTGCCGACGACCCCTGGATGGCGCACTCGTTGCTGTCGGTGCCGCTGAACCTGGGACTGCTGCACCCTGTCGACGTCGCCAGGAGCGCCGAGCGCGCCTACCACGACGGACGAGCCGACCTGGCCTCGGTCGAGGGCTTCATCCGGCAGGTGATCGGCTGGCGCGAGTACGTCTGGCACGTCTACTGGCACACCGACAAGGGCTATCGCGACCGCAACGAGCTTCAGGCGCACGAGCCCCTGCCTGCATGGTTCGACTCGCTCGACGCCGACGCGATCACTGCCCGCTGCCTGTCATCTGCGGTGGCCGGGGTGCGCGACGAGGGCTGGGTCCATCACATCCCGCGGCTGATGCTGCTCGGTTCGTGGGCGCTGCAGCGGGGCTACGACCCCGCCGAGCTCACCGACTGGTTCCGTCGTTGCTTCGTCGACGGCTACGACTGGGTGATGCTGCCCAACGTGGTGGGTATGTCACAGCACGCAGACGGTGGGTTGATGGCGACCAAGCCGTACACGTCCGGCGGTGCCTACATCAACCGCATGAGCGACTACTGCGGCGACTGCGCCTACGACCCGAAGGTGCGGGTGGGGGAGCGAGCCTGCCCGTTCACCGCCGGGTACTGGTCGTTCCTGCACCGCAACCGTGATCGGCTGAACGGCAACCCGCGGATGGCCCGTCAGCTGCGAGGTCTCGACCGACTCGGGGACCTGGCCGAGCTGATGGACCAGGAGTCGGCCCGCGGGGCAGCCGCGCCATGACCGACGAGCTCACGCTGCTGGAGGCCGCGCTGGTCGTCCTGGCCGGTTTCGGGGCCGGGGCGCTGAACGCCGTTGTCGGCTCCGGCAGCCTGATCACCTTCCCGACGCTCGTCGCCGTCGGTCTGCCGCCGCTGACGGCCAACGTGAGCAACACCGTCGGCCTCGTCCCCGGGGCCGTGGCCAGCGTCTATGGCTACCGCCGCGAGCTGAGCGGACTACGTCCGACGCTGCGCCACCTGCTGCCGGCGACGGTGCTCGGCGCGCTGGTGGGCGTGGTGCTGCTGCTGCAGTTTCCCGAGACTGTGTTCGAGGCCGTCGTGCCGATCCTGGTGGGGGTCGCCGTCGTGCTCGTCCTCGTGCAGCCGCTCGTGGCCAGGCGTGCGGCGGTGACGGGGCCGAGGTCGGGGTCCGCGCGGTGGCTGTGGGCGGCGGTGGGGATCACCGGCGTCTACGGCGCCTACTTCGGTGCCGCCCAGGGTGTGTTGCTCATCGGCGTGCTCGGGCTGGGGACGGCGCTGCACCTGCAGCAGGCCAACGCGGTCAAGAACGTGCTGGCGGGCACGGCGAACCTCGTTGCCGGACTCGTGTTCGCGTTCGTGGCTCCCGTCGAATGGACAGCGGCGCTGCTCGTGGCGCTCGGGGCGTCCGCCGGGGGGCTGCTCGGTGCGCGGTTCGCCCGTCGGCTGCCCGTTCCTGTGCTGCGGGGGGTCGTCGTCGCCGTCGGGGTGGCGGCCCTGGTCCTGCTGCTGGCTGGCGGCTGATGAAGCGACTGAGGCGGGATCGAGGAGTGGTGCGAGCCCGAGCCGCTCTACGCTGAACACATGGGCCTGAAGTCAGCGTTGGCGGCAGCCAACTGGCGCGACAGGGCCGTCTCGGCTGAGGACGCCGTCGCCATGCTTCCCAAGGGAGCGCACGTCTTCGTCAGCGGAGGCTCCGCGACACCGGTCACGTTCGTGGCCGCCCTCGAGCAGGCGTCGGCCGCGCATCCGGGTGTTCGGCTCTACCACTACCTGACCCGGGAACGCCCTGGGCAGCCACGCAGGCCCGCGCTGAAGCATCGGACGCTCTACGTGTCCCACGACCTGGTGCCGCTGGTCGCGCAGGACAGCGTCGACTACATCCCCATCAGCCTGCGCGATGTCTCGCGTATCCAGCGCGAGGGCCGACTGCACATCGACGTCGCGGTCGTTCAGGTCTCCCAGCCCGACGCGGGTGGGATGTGCAGTCTCGGGACGTCCGTGGGGCTCGGCCGGGCGATGATCGAGGCGGCGCCACTGGTGATCGCCGAAGTCAACACGGCGATGCCACGGACCCGCGGCGACACGCTGGTGCCCTTCGACCGGTTCGACGCCGTGGTCGAGGTGGAACCGGTGATGCTGGAGTACGAGCCGAGCCGGGAGATGGACGGATCAGTCTCCGACCTGGCCAAGTACGTGGCCCGGCTGGTTCCCGACGGTGCGACGCTGCACACGGGGCCCGGGCTGCTCATCGCCGAGGTGCTGGCCCGCCTCGACAAGCACCGCGACCTGGGCGTGCACAGCGACGTCATCACCGACTCGGTGCTCGACCTGGTGGAGTCGGGGGTGGTCAACGGGCGCGTGAAGTCGATGTCGCGGGGACGCGTGGTGGCCAGCTATGCGCTGGGCACGCGGCGGCTCTACGACGCGATCGAGGAGAACAGGACGTTCGCGTTCCGAAGCGTCGAGGAGGTCAGCGACCCGGCGGTGCTGATGCGCCAGAACCGCATGGTGTCCATCGTCCACGGGTTCTCCGTCGACCTGACCGGTCAGGTATGTGCGGAGTTCCGCAACGGCACCCAGTACGGCGGCGTGGGGTCGACGGCGGTCTTCCACTACGGCGCCGCCCGGTCGCCAGGAGGGCGCGCCATCGTGTGCGTTCCCTGCCGCAACGTTCTCGGGGAGTCGAACATCAAGCCGTTCCTGGGTCCCCACGAGCCAGTGACGATCCCTCGCTACGAGGCTCACTGGGTGATCACCGAGTACGGATCGGCGTACCTCTACGGCTCGACGACCCGGCAGCGGGCGATCGCGCTCATCGAGATCGCCCATCCGGACGACAGGGAGGCGCTGCTCGCCGAGGCGAAGGAGCTCGGACTGGTGCACGAGCACCAGGGCATCCGTAGCCGGCGCTCGTACCCCGTGGACGAGGAGCGCACGATGGCGCTCAAGGACGGCAGCGAGGTGCTCATCCGACCGACGAAGAGCACCGACGTCGGGCTGCTGCAGGACCTCTTCTACCGCCTCGACCCCGAAGACGTGCGCACCCGGTTCTTCCGCAACCTCTCGGCCATGACCCACGAGATGGCTGAGCACTTCACCAGCGTCAGCTACTCGCGCGAGATGGCCTTCGCCGCCGTCGTGGGCGATGCCGAGGACGAGCGAGTCGTGGCGACGAGCTCGTACTACCTCGACCTGTCCACCAGGTTGGCCGACGTCGCCTACATCGTCGACCCTGACTTCCAGGGCAAGGGGCTGGGGACGGCGATGCACGAGCGCACCATCCAGTACGCCATGGCCAACGGCGTGCGCGGCTTCACCGCCGACGTGCTGGACGAGAACGCCGCCATGATCGAGGTGTTTCGACGGGGGCCCGGAACCCTGCACACCAAGACGCGATACGGAGTCGTCGAGATTCAGCTGGACTTCGATGGGCTCGACTCGGTGGCTGCCGGTCTGCAGGTCGAGGTGCCGGGCTGAGACATGGCTGAGCACGTGCGGGTCGCCTCGGCCGACGACCCGCGCCTGGACGACTACCGGGACCTGCGTGACGTCACGTTGCGCAAGAGCCTGGAAGCCGAGCACGGGCTCTTCCTGGCCGAGGGCGCGAAGGTGATCCGCCGGGCCGTAGGGGCCGGCTACCCGGTGCGATCGCTGCTGATGGCACCACGGTGGCTGGAGTCGCTGGCCGACGTGCTCGACAGAGTGGACGCGCCGATCTATGTGGCGCCGGAGTCGTTGGTGGAGTCGGTCAGCGGGTTCCACGTCCACCGCGGCGCGCTGGCGTCGCTGCAGCGACTGCCGCTGCCGAGCGTGGCCGAGGTCCTCGACGGTGCGCGTCGGGTACTCGTGCTCGAGGACGTCAACGACCACACCAACGTCGGCGCCATCTTTCGCAACGCCGCCGCGTTCGGCTTCGACGCGGTGCTGCTGAGCCCGCGCTGCGCCGACCCGCTGTACCGGCGGGCGATCAAGGTCGCGATGGGTGCAGTGTTCTCGGTGCCCTACACCCGAGTGGGGGAGTGGTCCCGCACCCCGGACGTGCTGCGCCAGCACGAGTTCCGGGTGCTGGCCCTGACGCCAGCGGACGACGCGGTGGACATCGGACAGCTGGGTGCATCCGATCGGGTGGCCCTGCTGCTCGGCTCGGAGGGGCACGGCCTGTCGCAACGCTGGTTGAAGGCCGCCGACCTGCGCGTGCGGATCCCGATCAACGTGCACGTCGACTCGCTCAACGTTGCCTCGACGTCGGCGGTGGCCTGCTACGCGATCTCGGCGAGCGAGGCTGGCCGACTGGCCACTCATCTTTGACTAATCAGACAACCCAGGGCACCCTTGCCCAATCTCTCCGAACAGAGGACCGTCATCATGGGTCGTTCCACCCGCTTCGTCGCTCTCGGCTCCGCATGCGCACTGGCAGCCGCCACCTTCGCACTGACTGCTGCACCAGGGTCGGCGCAGGAGACGCCTGAGCTTGAGAAGATCGCTCTCGCCAACGAGTACCTCGTTATCGACACGAGCACCGACACCGTGACCTACGGTGGCCTGCCCGAGGAGAGCCAGTCGATCATCGAGGGCTGCTCGCTCGACGATGTCCTCACGGAAGGTCCGCTGCTCTCGGTCTCACCTGGGAGCGGTCGGGACAAGCTGGGCTTCGGCAAGAACGGCATCGGTGTCTCGGGCAAGAAGGACAAGAACGGCACCAAGTGTGCCGACGTCGACTTCGAGTTCGGCCAGTCTCTGGTCGTCTCCCTGGGCAGCGCGGTGGGGGTGGCCGTTCGTGCCGACCTTGACCTCGAGTTCAAGTTCGGTGGCGACGTCGAGGTGAAAGCCTTCGTTGGCGGCATAGATGGCGAATCGGTCGACGTGGACACCAATGGTGGTCCGAGCGACGCATCGGACAACGGACCCGACTCCGGGGACGGTGACAACTACCGGGTCATGGTCGAGTCTGCGACGGCCACCGACGCCTTCGACACCCTCGTGCTCACTGCGACCTCCGGATCGTTCTCGCTCGAGGGCGGCGGCGACGGCACCGTGGAGAGCGACCTGCTTCCCGGCACGAGCGGGTCGGTGTTCGAGGTTGTCGTCGCCGACGGCCCTCTCCTGTGCGAAGAGAACGATCCAGATGGGGTCACCGAGGACGACGTCAACGTGGTCTTCACTGACTGCCAGGACGGAGATCGAGTCCCGTACCTGCTGGACCGGATCACTGAGCAGGTGGGCGACACGACTCGGGACCGCGTCCTGCTCAGTGTGCCCGAGAGCGCGACCAATAGCTACATCGTGACGATCCCGTGGGCATCCGAGCCAGCGGTGCTTCCGTTGCCGCGCACCGAGGCTGCCTTCTTCCAAGAGGTCGACGGTCCGTTCGTCTACGACGTGGACCTCGAATGGTGCGGAGGCTCCGAGAAAGACCCGGTGCTCGAGGAGGACATCGACTCTCTCACCGAGGGCAACCAGGGGGCTTGTCTGATCAGCCAGACGGCCACTATCGGCCCCTCTACTGGACTCATCGAGGTTACCGACAAGATCCTCCTCGTCGGCGACCCCGCGTTCGGTCGCCTGCGGTAGGGCTCAGCGGCCCACAGCGGCAGCGAGAGAGGCGATGCGCTCCGAAGTCACGCCGAGGGCTTCAAGAGCTGCCATGACGGCTTCAAGACGGGGCCGGTCCACTGGTTCGCCCCTCGCCAGTGAGAGCTCGGCTGAGGCGACACCGAGAAGGGCGTGCTCGTAGTCCAAGCCCGCTGCCTCGGCAGTGGCTGTCCCGTTCGCCACGACTGCGTCTGCCTCGTCGAGACGGCCGAGATGAATGAGCGCCCGTGCCCGCACTCGCAGCTCTGTTGCGGCGTACACGCCGGCTTCGCCATCAACGGCCCGTAGTGCGGCATCGAGGATGTCCACAGCGATTGCCGGTCGACCGGCGTCAACCTCGAGCTCGGCGAGGGCGCACGCCGGGTCCACCGCGAGCGCCGGGTGGGTCTGTGTCAGCTGATCCACCAGCTCCTCCAGGATGGCCCGTGCGTCGTCGACCTCGCCGCTGACGGCCCTGATCCGGCCGAGCTGGGTGCGAGCGAACGCGGCGCCTTCGGTGTACCCGACGGCCTGCAGTGTCGCGATCGCGTCGGTCAGCACAGTCACAGCCCGGGCCACCCGGCCCTGCGCCACCAGTAGCTCGCCCTGGTTGGCGCGGGCCAGCGCAGCCTGCACCACGTTCCCTGCACGCTCGGCAGTGTCCGCTGACTCGCCGTAGAGCCGCTCGGCTTCGCTCCAACGGCCCTCGAACCACGCCATCCCGCCCAGGTTGCCGGTCAGAATCGACTGGTTGGACAGATCACCCAAGCGCTGCTGGATGGTGAGGGCCTCAGACGCGGGACCGGCGGCATCGCCCTGGCCCAGCATGATGCGACTGGTTGACAAGGCCTGCAGGGCTCGGGCCTGGGACTGCTCGTCGTTGGCCGCGCGTGCCGTCTCGAGAGCGGTCCGGGCCGCTGTCTCGGCGGCGTAGTAGCGGTTCTGTGCCAGCAGAATGATGGCACGGTGCGACAGCAGACTGGCCGAGACGACGCTCACGCCGTCCCCGGTCGTGCCTTGCAGAATCCGTTCGGCACGGGTGACGTCGCGATGTGCGGCGGAGTACAGGCCGGCACGCTCCCGCGCTCGGGCCATCATGGTGAGCAGCGAGGCCTTGGTGACGGGGTCTGCGGCTAGCCGGAATCCCTGGCGGTACGCCTCGAGGGAGGCCTCGAACTGGCCCGATTGATCGCGGACGTCGCCCAGTGCCTGCCAGGTCGCGACGACTTCCGTTGTGCTGACGTCCGGTAGGCGCCGAGAAGCCTCCAGCGCGCGTTCGAACTGTGCGGCGGCTGCTGGGTTGGCGTACGCGGCTCGAGCCTTGGCGGCGGCCACCCGTGCCCAGTGCCAGGTATTGGCCTGATCGGCAGCCATCGCGTAGTGCAGCGCGAGGGAGTCGGAGTACTCCTCCGGGTCGTTTCCTGCCCGGCGCAGGGTTGAGGCGGCGGCGGCAGCGTGATACCCGCGTCGGCCCTGGTAGGGGAGGCTGTCGTAGGCGGCGTCGCGCAGCAGGGCGTGGCGAAAGCGAAGGCGACCCGGTCCGTCGGGCTCGAGGATGTCGGCGAGCTCTCGAAGGGTGGCGTCGTCGAGGCTGGTGTCGTCGTCGAGGAGGTCTCGCAGGACGGGCGTGCGGAAGGAGCGACCGAGGACGGAGGCGCGGCGCACGACACGGCGGGCGAGGGGTGGCAGGGCATCGATCTGGGCTGCGACCATGCCTTCCAGGGAGGAGGGCAGGGCGTTGATGTCGCCGTGCTCGCGCAGGTTGCGCAGGGTTTCTTCGAGGAAGAGGGGGTTGCCCGCGACCCGGGAGACGACTGTTTCGGCCTCGTCCGGACGCAGGGGGGCTGCCGCGGTTGCTTGGTGGACGAGCGCGAGCACGGTGTCGTCGCTCAAAGGGGTGAGGGCGAGAGTGGCCCCGCTGGTGGGTCGATAGCCGGAGTCTTCGTCTCGGCGAGCGGCGAGGAAGAGCCACGGTCGGTGGACCGTCTCGCGTTCGAAGCGCGCGGCAAGCCCGGCGGTGGCGTCGTCGGAGTAGTGCGTGTCGTCGAAGACCACGACCAGCGGACCGGCAACAGCCGCGGCGATGAGACGGACGACGACGTCCGCCGTTCGATCGGGCCGGAACCGTGGGTCGAGGTCTCGGGTTGTGTCGGTGGGGTCGACCGGGATGCCGAGGACATCGCCGATCAATGGCGCCCAGGGTGTGAGCGTCGGGTCGAGGCGGTTGATGGACAGGACGAGGGTCTGGGCGAGGCCGTCCTTGGGTCCCACCGAGAGGCCGAGAAGCTCGCGCAGTGGGTCACGGACAGGCCGGTACGGGGTGGTAGCGCCGTACGGTTCAGCCCTGGCCTCCAACGTCGTGACACCGTCGGCGGTAGAGAGCGCTTCGCGAAGCAACCGGGTCTTGCCCGTCCCGGCCTCACCGACGACAGTGAGGACGCCGCCCAGCTCGGCATCCCAAGCCGGGACGGCGGCGGTGAGGGTCGCGAGCTCGTTCTCGCGGCCGAGGAAGGGCAGGGTGCCGAGGCCGCGGGGTGGTCGGGTGCCGGTCTCCTCGTCGACGACGTAGGCGGTGACGGGCCTGGCCTTGCCCTTGACCATGAATGGTTCGACGGGTTCGGTGCGGAACAGCGTCTGGGCGTTGTCGAGGGTGGCGGGGGTGGCAAGTACCTGGCCGGGGTCGGCTTTGGCCATGACGCGGGCGGCGAGGTTGACGGTGTCGCCCATGACGGTGACGGTGGCGCGCTCGGCCGAGCCGATCGCCCCGGCGAACACGTGGCCGCGGTTGATTCCCGCACTGACCGCCAGCGGCCACTGCTCGTCGACGCTGCGGCGAACGATCGTGTGGGCGGCGCGCAGCAGACGCCCTTGGTCGTCGTCGGCGGTGGTAGGAAACCCGGCGACAAGGATGACCTTGCCGCCGTCCTCAGCGAGGTCGGTGGCCAAGAAGGTCACGCCCTCGGCGTCGGCGCAGTCCTGGGCGGCCGACACCAGCAGGTGCAGGGCGTCGGCGGCGGCCTGGTGGCCGTCGTTCTCGAGCAGGCTGTCCATGCCGGTGTAGTGGACGAAGCACACCCCGACTGTGCGGTGTTCCGACTCGGGATCGCCGGCGGAGAGCAGTCGTCGCTGGGCCGTGGGGACGAACGAGGCGACGTCTGTCTCAGCGATGATGCTGTCCCGCGATCGTGGCGTGTCCGCATGAGGACGGCGCCACCGGAGCAGGTAGCCCGAACCGATGGCGGCTCCGACCGCGTTCGATGGCAGCGCTGAGGCTGTGGCCGGGCTGAGCAGGATCTGGCCGGCGCTGGCGGCCGTCTCCATCTCCGCCACGGCTGTGGTCGCCGGTCCGACGATGACCAGCTCGCGGTGGGACGTGCCGACGAGGAACAGGTCGACGTTGCCGGAGTGCACGCCGACGGACATGCGCAGCCGTAGCCGTCCCGCTGGGCCAGGGGTGGTTGCTGTCGCAGCGAGCGCCGAGCGCATCTCGACGGTCGCGCATGCTGCCTGCACCGCATGATCAGGGCCGGTGAACAGCAGGAACAACGCATCCCCGCCGAACTTCAGCAACGACCCGCCCCGCGCGGCAGCGAGCCCGAGCATCGTGCCGAACACCGCGTTCAACACGTCGGTCAGCTGCTCGGCGCCGACTTTGCCGCGCTGGGCGAGGCGCTCGGACAGTGCGGTGAAGCCGGACACGTCGACGAACACCAACGTGCCGTCCACATGTCGATGCAACGGAGCCGGCGCCAATGCATCCCCAGGCCAGCGCAACGCGGCCCCAGGAACGTAACGACCCAGCCCCATCACACGCCTACTCTGACCTATCCCAGCCGCACGGGCAGTGCGATACAACCAGAATTGGACGAACAGTCCCCGACCGTGCCCGTCTCCCTGAGTGTCAGGCACGCGCTGCGCCGTCGTCCCACTACAGTCTGGTGACCGTGACAGCAGGCGATGTCTCGATGGCGGTCATCGCCGACGCGATCAGCACGTCTCCGCAACGCTTCCCGAGCAAGTCACTATCCCAGGGCGACTACCTGGTCAGGAACGGGGAGACCGAGCGTGAGGCCTTCTGGGTGACCTCTGGGCGCCTGGAGGTGCAGGCGCCTGATGGTTCGGTGCTCGGGCAGATCGGGCCGGACCAGCTCGTGGGGGAGTACGTGGCCCTCGTGGGTGGGGAACGGACTGCCAGCATTCGCGCAGTCGAGCCGTCGCTGGTGCGCGTCGTGGATGCCGAGGCGTTGGAGACGCTCCTGGCCGCCCACCCCAAGCTTGCGGATGCCGTCAGGGCTGAGTCGGCTCGACGGATCCAGGACACCCGCATGAGAGAGGTTCTCGCCGAGATGCTCGGCGGCGAGGCCACGACCGTCGTCGACGAGTTCGTCGGACGCGGAACCAGACGTCGTCTCGAGGCCGGGGACGTCCTGTTCGCGGCGGGGGAGCTGGCTCGCTCGGCCTACGTCGTGGTGAGCGGACGCCTACGTGAGGTATCGGCGAGTGATCCGGCTCGGTCGACCGGCTATCTGGCTGCCGGCTCGATCGTGGGGGAAGAAGGACTGGCCGGCGGGCACCGACGCGTAACGATCGAGGCGGTTCGCGACTCCGTCGTGCTCGAGGTCAGTGCCAGGGACTTCAGCGAGATTCTCGTCGAGTACCCGCGCGACGTCGCCCCCATCGCCCTCGGCCTCGCCGCCGGGGTCCGGCCTCCCCGCCGCCTGCTCGACCGCACCGTCGCTGTCGCGGTCACAGCCGAGATGAACCCCCGACAGATCACGAGCCGCATCGCCGACCGGCTGGCCGAGCTCGCCCCGACCAAGCACCTGTGGAGCGCTCGGGTCGACTCGATCCTGGACCACTCAGGCCTCGCGCAGGCGGTCGACCACGGCCCGGGGGAGATCCGGCTGCTCGACTTTCTCGCCCGGGTGGAGCATGACACCTGCTACCTCGTGCTCGAGCCGGACACCGCCATGACCGCATGGTCGCACCGCGTGCTTCGCCAGTCCGACGTGCTGGCCTTGGTCGCCAGCGCTGCACCGGGACCGGACGAACAGGAGCGGATCGACGACCTCTTGCGCCACTGCGGGCCACGGACGCTGCGTGTGCTCGTGCTGATGCAGTCCCCCGACGCGGACCGGCCGCACGGCACCAGCGAGGTGATGGCCCGTTTCAACGCTGACCACGTGCTGCACGCCCGCGCCGGGTCGGTCCTCGACATGGCCCGGGTCGCACGAACCTTGGCCGGGCGGCCCGTCGGGCTGGTGCTCGGTGGTGGAGGAGCGCGGGGCTTCGCCTGCCTCGGGGTCTACCGGGCGATGAGCGCGCTCGGGATCCCGGTCGACGCGGTGGGGGCCACGTCCATCGGAGCGCCGTTGGGGGCCGGCATCGCGCTGGGTCTGCCACCTGACGAGGTGACCGCCGAGTCCGAGCGGCTGTTCCACAACATCCTCGACTACACGCTGCCGCTGGTGTCCCTGCTCAAGGGCGAGCGGACGGCCGAGGCGATCCGTGCGCGTTTCGCCGGGTGGGAGATCGAGGACCTGTGGCTGCCCTACTTCTGCATGTCGACCAACCTGACGCAGGGGCGTCCCCAGATTCACCGCAGCGGGGACGTGCCCACGGCGCTGCGGGCATCGGTCGCGATCCCGGGTGCCTTCCCTCCGGTGCCGTTCGGTGACGACCTGCTCGTGGACGGAGGCGTCACGAACAACCTGCCCGTGGACGTGATGCGTCGCCTGTACCCGACGGCTGAGATCGTCGCGGTGCAGGTCGCCCCCGCCAAGGGACCCAAGGCCAAGGCCGACTACGGGCTGTCGGTGTCGGGCTGGCAGGCCATGAAGTCCAAGGTGGGTCGCGGCCCTCGCTATCCCGGGCTGATCGCCGTGCTGATGCGATCGATGATCACCGGCTCGTTGGACCAGCAGGAGGCGGCCATCGCGAGCGGTGCGGCCGATCTGCTGCTGGACGTCGACATGCGTGGCGTCGGGCTTCTGGACTTCGAACGCGTCGCGGAGGTCGCCACCCTGGGCTACGACGCAGCCATGCCGATGCTCGAAGCCTGGCTCACGCAACGCCGCGAGGCGGGAAGGGACGTGCCTGGTGTGGCTTCTCACCATCCGTGACCTGAACTTTCGAGCCGTCCGCTTCGGCGTCGTCACCCTGGGTGTGGCGCTGGTGCTCACGCTGCTCTACCTGATGACCGGCCTGATCGAGCAGTTCAACAAGGAGCCCTTCCTGACCACCGACCAGCTCGGTGCCAGCCACTGGGTGCTGCCGGAGGGCGTGTCGGGCCCCTACACGTCGTCCTCAGCGCTGTCGGCCGAGCAGGTGGCCGCGGTCGAGGCCAGCGGCGCCTCGGCGGAGGTGGTCGTCGCCCGCGGCACGCTCACCATCGACGGTGAGGAGGGCGAGGCGATCGTGATCGCCGGCGACCCGGCAGGGCTCGGCATGCCTGAGCCGGCGGAGGGCTCGCGTCCCCAGATGTCCGGCGAGGTCGTGCTCGACCGGAGCTCGGGGGCCGCGGTCGGGGACGAGGTGCAGCTCGGTGACGACACCTACACCGTCGTCGGGCTGACGGACGACACCACGATCCTGGCCGGACTGACGGGGACCTTTCTCAGCATCGACGACGCCCGGGACACGGTGTTTGGCGGCGTCGAGGTCACCAGCGCTGTTCTGCTGGACGCCGAGCCAGTGTCGGTGCCGGACCAGGCCCAGGTGATCACGACCGAGGATGCAGCCGAGGACGCGCTCGGTCCACTGGAGAGCGCGGTGGCCTCG
>Ga0316198_10001881_pt1 | contig 12546 bp, 9 predicted proteins | sample OudBieAanoxic_MG_FD_204935 | JGI IMG/M metagenome (GOLD analysis project Ga0316198, IMG submission 204935) | Coastal sediment microbial communities from Oude Bieten Haven, Netherlands - site A anoxic | ecosystem: Environmental > Aquatic > Marine > Coastal > Sediment | place: Netherlands... | reverse complement strand
CACGATTCTCACCAGTTCATCCAGACGCAGAAATCCCTCTCCATAGCCGGTGAAACCGTACCGCTCGATCAGGGACTCGATGTCACCCGAGTCGGCGAGACTCGCCGAAGGCTGCGCCTGGCCCAGCAGCAGCGGCAGGTCGCTTTCGAAGCGGCCGTCCGCCAGCAGGCCCGCTATCGCGTGGCGTCCGCTGGTCGACAGGATCAGATCGACCTGGCCAAGGTCGACGCGGCGATATGTCTGGCCATTCAATTCGCCGCGCGTCGTGCTGAACCCCGCGCGCGCCTCGACCCGGTCGAGCATCGCCTCGAGCTTTGCGGCATCGATAATCTCGACCCGCAGTGCGGGCAAGACACCGATACCGTAGATCACCGAACGGGTTACCGGTTCGATACCCAGTTCGCGCACCTTGGCTGCGGTATCTCGACCTTCGAACTCGCGGAACAGGGCCTCGAGGACATCGAACAGGCGTTCCGCCTGGCGTGCCATCGGCGCCGCCTCCTCGGCCTGTTCCATCTGTTCGCGCAGCTGGGCAAAGACGGGCCCCTGGGCCGCAAGCTGCGCGGCATAGTAATCCGCCAGCCGATCGCGCAGCCCGTCCGGCAGATGCCGGCTGGTCACGAAGGCGTAGGGGGTATCCGCCGGTACACCTTGCAGCAGATCGATCTTGGTAGGAGGCTCGGCCTCACGTGTGCATGCGGCGAGCAGCCCGAGCAGCAGAAAGACGACGGGGATACGCGGAAGACGGGGCATCAGATTCGCTCCAGGTTCAAAATGCAAGATTACTCGGCACGCAGGCTTTCGATTACCGGTCCGGTATCCGGCTGCACCCCGCGCCACAGACGGAAGGACTCTGCGGCCTGCTCGACCAGCATACCCAGGCCGTCAAGGGCTCGCGCTGCGCCGTGGTCCCGGCCCCATGCGACGAACGCTGTCGGCGCTGACCCATACAACATGTCGTAGGTCCAGCCACCCTGCGCCAGACAGTCGTCCGGGATCGCCGGGACTTTAGCCTCCAGCCCGGCCGCGGTCCCGTTGATGATCAGGTCGAAGCGTTGTCCGGCGAGTTCGTCCAGACCGCATCCTAGCACCGCCCCTTTGGCGACTGTGCCGGCCAGTGCGCGCGCCTTGGCAGGCGTGCGGTTCGCGATCACCAGACGTTCGGGCCGCTGGTCGAGCAGCGGGAACAATACGCCACGCACGGCGCCACCGGCGCCGAGCAGGAGTACCCGAGCGCCGCGCAGATCGAAGCGGTGATTGCAAGAGAGGTCGCGCACCAGGCCGACACCGTCGGTATTGTCGCCCCGCACCCCGTCATCCACTGCAATCAGGGTATTGACCGCGCCGGCCGCAGCGGCGCGCTCACTGAGCGAATCGGCCAGCGCGAAGGCACGCTCTTTGAACGGCACCGTGACATTCAGCCCTCGACCACCAGAGGCCAGAAAGGCCGCAACATCATTCTCGAACCCTTCCAGATCTCCCAGAATCCGTTCGTAGCGGATGTCCTCGCCGGTCTGCTCGGCGAAGGCGGCGTGGATCTGCGGTGAGCGAGAATGCTCGATGGGATTGCCAATCACGGCATAACGGTCTGTCATCAGACGCGCGCCCCGCCTGTAGCTTGAACAAGAGCGCAGATTGTACGCTGCATTCGGTTGATTTGGCCCGTCCGGGCGCCCGTTTCCAGCGCATCCGCCGATCCCCTTGCCAGCACCGCATCCGGCTCTGCTTTTAACGTTAAAACAGTGACTTAGGCATGCTTTTCCGGTCTTATTCGCGCGCGTGTCAAGAATTCGATAGCGCAGCCGATGCAATTCATACCAGGCAGTCAGAAAGACGTGAGATTGACATGCGCCCAGAACCCCACCGGCCAAGGAGCAACTGCCTGCCTTGGGTAGGCGTCATCCTGTCGTTTATGTGGGCCCCTGCCGGTATGGCGCAAGAGCCCAAGTGTCTGTTCGTTTCCTCCTACCATCAAGGCTACGCCTGGTCCGACGGTGTCGAACGCGGACTGCGCAATACCCTGCAGGACAAATGCCATATCCGACAGTTCGACATGGACACCAAACGCAAAAAATCACCGGCCGAGAAACGGGCGGCGGCGACTGCGGCAAAGGCACTGATCGAGAGCTGGCGGCCTGACGTGGTGATCACCGCGGACGATAATGCGGCGAAATACCTCATCCAGCCCTACTACAAGGGCAGTACGCTCCCCTTCGTATTCTGCGGCGTCAACTGGACGGCCGAGGAATACGGGTTTCCATACAGCAATGTGACCGGGATGATCGAGGTCGCGCCGGTCAAGGCCATGATCAGCGAGGCCAGGGCCCTGGTACCGCGTGCCAGCCGCGTAATCTATATCGGTGCCGACACCTCGACCGAACGCAAGAACGCCGACCGTGTCCGCGAAGCGGCGCTCGAGCTTGGGCTCGATTTCCAGCAGCGCTTCGTCGGCGACCTGAAGGGCTGGATAGCGGCCTACCGGGCCGGACAGTCTTACGACTTCGTCATCGTCGGCAGCAACGCCGGCATCAATGACTGGGACAATGTCAAAGTCTTCGAGGCGATCAAACCGGTTACCGAAAAACTCAGCGTAACCAGCCACGGATGGATGATGCCGGTCACTATGCTCGGCATGACCAAGGTCCCCGAGGAACAGGGCGAATGGGCCGGCCATGTTGCATTGGAGATTCTCAACGGTGCGGCCCCCAACAGCATCCCGGTAATCGCCAACCGCAAATGGGATCTTTTTCTCAATCCGGAGCTGATCGATGCGGCCGGACTGGACCTGCCGGACCACCTGCTCAGCAAAGGAAAGGTCTACCGCCAAAACTCACCATGACACTGGCAATGGCATACGTTAGCAAACGCAGGCTGGCCGCCGCCCTGTTCGGGGTACTGGTGGTCCTGCTTGCGCTGCTGGTCGCGATACGCAATGACTTGGTCCAGGCCGACAAGGCGTTCGTCGAACTCAGTCACGAGATTGAAATCAGCCTGACGCGCAAACTCGACGGCCTGAACGCTACGATGCGCTCGCTCAGCGGCATGCACCATGCCATGACCCTGTTGTCTCAGCAGGAGCTTTCGGCATTCGCCCACGAGATCGAGCGCAGCCACCCTTCGGTCAAGGCCATTCTGCAGCTGCGTCTGATCGACGTGGAGCAGAAACACGCCTACGAAAGCGGGTTTCGCGAGTCCGGTTTCCCGACGTTCAGCATCACTGCCAGCGACCGGCAGGGAATCCTGAGTCCCAGTGCCGACAGGCCCGAATACATGTCGCTGAATTTCATCGAGCCGCTCACCCCCAGGCTGGCACGCTATCTCGGTCTGGACTTCTATTCCAGACCCGACCTGCGGATGGCCATCGACCGCGCCATCCATTCAGGCGAAGTGTCCGCGGCGTCGGCCGCGCCGCTCGAAAAAGATACATTCCTGTTGTTCAAGGCAGTCTACAAAGGCTTCTTTGCCCCCGAGAGCACCAAAGAACGCCAGACCCAGGTCGATGGCATGTATGCGCTGCTGGTCGACGCGCCCGCCTTCGTCGATGACATCATCGACGGGCATGACAGACTGGGCCTGCGGCTGTCGACCTGGAACGATACCAACCCGACCACGCTGTATGCACAGGCGACGCCGCCAGCGACCGACTTCATCGGCAGATGGTTACCGCGCCAGCGCGCCGATACACGTATCTCGCTGACGCCGACACGCTTCCATATCACCATGGAAAGGCCGTTGGACGGCAGTGATTTCGATCCGTTTGGGTGGCTTGTCCTGATAGTGACCTCCGCGGGACTCTACCTGGCCGGTGTGCTCGTGGTGTACACCCGCCTGCGTGCCGCCGAGGCCGCGAAAGAAGCCAAGGAACAACTGTTCCAGGAAAAGGAACGCGCCCAGGTCACACTGCAGTCGATCGGGGAGGCCGTCATAACCACAGACCCGTCGGGCGTGGTCGATTTTCTCAACCCGGTCGCCGAGCATCTGACGGGCTGGCGCGCCTATGATGCGCACGGACGTCATCTCAACGAGATATTCTCACTGGTATCTGAATCGGACGGCACTGCCCTGCCGGATCCCATTGCGCGGGCGTTGCGTGATCACGACGAATCAGAGGCGGCCGCGATCATGGTGCGTAGTGACGGCGCCACCATTGCGGTGATCGAGAATGCCGCGGCAATCCGTGACAGCGAGGGCAACTTCACCGGCGCAGCGCTGATCGTGCGGGACGTCAGTCGCGAGCGTAACCTGCTGCGCGAAATGGCATTCCAGGCCACCCATGATCCGCTCACCCGCCTGATCAACAGGCGCCAGTTCGAGCGTGAACTGAGCGCCGTGGTCGATGACGCGCTGACCTCCGATAACCGCCATGCGCTGATGTATATAGACCTCGACCAGTTCAAGGCGATCAACGACAGCTGCGGCCATCTCGCCGGTGACCAGCTATTGAAACAGGTCGCGGTCCACCTCGGTGAAAATATCCGTCGCCTCGATCGCCTGGCGCGCCTCGGCGGCGACGAGTTCGGTGTCCTGTTGCGTGACTGTTCTATCGAGAAGGCGCTCGAGGTTGCCGAGGCCCTGCGCCACGAGATCAAAGACCTGCGCCTGCACTGGGAAGATCGCAGTTTTCGCATCAGCCTCAGCGTCGGCGTGGTAGCAATCACCACGGACAGTGGCAACCTCGATGAGGTCCTGCGTGCTGCCGACGCGGCCTGTTACGTGGCCAAGGACCAGGGCCGCAACCGGGTCCATTTCTATCAACCGGACGACGAACTGCTGGCACAGCGCAGCACCGACATGCAATGGTTGCACCGACTGCGCGAAGCCATCGACTCCGATCAATTGATCCTCCACGGCCAGTCGATATTCCCGTTGGGACACGGTAGTGAACAGCCGATGATGTGCGAACTACTGGTGCGTATGCTCGACTTCGATGGCCGACTGGTACCACCGATGACCTTCATCCCGGCCGCAGAGCGCTTCAATCTGATGTTCGATCTGGATCTATGGGTGATCGGCTCGGCCTTCCGCCAGATCGCCACGCTGTGCAAGGAGAATCCCCAGGACAAAAGGATCTTCACGATCAACCTCTCCGGGCAGTCGCTGGATCATCCGGACCTGGAACTGCTCATCGAGGGACTCGAGCTCAAGTGCCGCGTCGACCCGCACCGCGTCTGCTTCGAGATCACCGAGACCAGCGTCATCGCAAACATGGACCGCGCATTGGGGCTGATGGACCAGTTGCGCCGCCGCGGCTTCCTGTTCGCTCTGGACGATTTCGGCACCGGGCTGAGCTCTTTCGCCTATCTCAAGAAGCTGCCGGTCGATTATCTGAAGATCGACGGAGAGTTTGTACGCGACATCCTGCACGACCCGGTCGACAAGGCCATGGTAGACACCATCAAGCGCATCGGTGACGTGCTTGGCATGATGACCATCGCCGAGTCGATCGAGGATGATGCGACCTGCAGCCTGCTGACCGCCATGGGCATCGACTACGGCCAGGGCTATCATCTGGCGAGACCGGCAGCGGGTAAATTCACACCCACCGAATCAAAGGTCGTTCCGCTTATCCGCCGGCACTGAAAAGTCCGGCAGACTGCTAATGCCAACGCTCAGGGTAACTGCCCGCCTCCAAGAGGTTGTTGCTGACCAACGCCACCAGCATCAGCGCCAGGGCGCCGACCACAACCGGAAAGACGTAGGCCCAACCCATCCCGCGTATTGCCTCGGGCCCGATCACCGCGATCAGGGCGGTCGCACCGCCGGGAGGGTGGACCGTACGGGTCAGCATCATCAGGGCGATGGCCGTCGCTACCGCCGCGGAGGCCTGGATGAACAACAGATCGGGCAGATAGCGGAAACAGGCGACACCGACGATCGCTGAAATCATATGGCCGCCGATCAGATTGCGCGGCTGTGAAAACGGCGCCCGTGGCGCGGCGAAAAGGAGGACTGCGGAGGCGCCGAAAGAACCGATGACCAACAGCTGCATGCCTGGGAAAAGCTCGACCAGCAGCACCACAAGAGCAATCCCCGCAAAGGCCCCCAGCCAGGCCACCAGTACCTGCAGCGGCCTCACGCGCGGTGCACGCGCATGGCGCGCCAGCGGGCCCGTACGCACAGGGGCGGGATGATCGGCGTCGGCAACCGCTTGATCGCGCTCAGGCTGCCGCTCAGGCATTCAGCCACTGCGCGGCGCGCTTGGCGAAGTAGGTCAGAATGCCGTCCGCACCGGCCCGCTTGATGCACAGCAGTGACTCCATCACCACGGCGCGCTCGTCCAACCAGCCGTTCTGCGCCGCCGCCATATGCATCGCGTACTCGCCGCTGACCTGATACACGAACGTGGGCACACCGAACTGGTCTTTCACCCGCCGTACGATATCCAGGTAGGGCATGCCAGGCTTGACCATCACCATGTCGGCCCCCTCGTGCAAATCCAGCGCGACTTCACGCAGGGCCTCATCACTGTTGGCCGGGTCCTGCTGGTAGGTGTACTTGTTGCCGGAACCAAGGTTGGCAGCGGATCCCACGGCATCACGGAATGGGCCATAGTAGCTGCTGGCGTACTTCGCCGAATAGGCGAGAATCCGGGTGTGGACATGCCCCTCGGCCTCCAGGACATCACGGATATCGCCGATACGCCCATCCATCATGTCCGAAGGCGCGACCACGTTGGCACCCGCCGCCGCATGAGACAGGGCCTGCTTGACCAGCACCTCAACGGTCTCGTCATTCATCACATAACCGGTTTCGTCGATCAGCCCATCCTGCCCATGGGTGGTAAACGGATCCAGGGCGACGTCGGTGATCACGCCCAGTTCGGGCACGGCCTGCTTGACCGCACGTACTGCGCGTTGCGCCAGGCCCTCCGGGTTGTACGCCTCCGCCGCGTCCTCGCTCTTGGCCTTGGCCGGGGTGACCGGGAACAGCGCCAGCGCCGGGACACCCAGCGCATGCACCTCCCTGGCCTCCTGCACCAGCAGGTCGATACTTACGCGCTCGACACCCGGCATCGAGGTTACCGGCTCACGCTGACCCTCGCCCTCGAGCACAAAAACCGGATAGATGAAATCGTCCGGCGTGACACTGGTTTCGCGCATCAGACGGCGCGAAAAATCATCCCGGCGCATACGCCGCATACGGGTGAACGGATAACCCGAAAAGGCTTGGGTGTCTTTGCTCATGTCTCTGACCCGGTCGACATCGAAGCCGGCATGTTACCACCGACGCTCGGCCTGCCCATTGCTCGAACACGGTGTCCGCGTTCGTGCAACTGCCAGTTCAATCCGCAGCACGCAGGATGCGCCGGACCTCCGGCGCGTGGCGGCGGCTGACCTCGACCGCCTCGTCACTGCCGCGCAGCAACAGCAGCAACTGCCCGGCCGACCCCTTACGCAGTTGGCGCATCTTGTCTGGCGCAACCAGTGCGTTACGGTGAACACGCAGAAACTGTCCTGGCAGCCGTTCCTCGATCATGCGCAGCGATTCTTCGGTCAGGGCCATACCATCGGCGTGCCAGACCTCGACATACTTACTGTCGGCACGCAGGAAGATCACCTCGCCGACCGCGATGCGCTGGATACCGCCGCGGTAACTGGCGCTGATATAGGCGAGATCCTGCGCCAGGGCATCGCGCTGATCACGGCTGAGAGCGCCGGCCTTGTCGAGCGCCCGCAGCAGGCGCTCAGGGCGCACCGGCTTGAGCAGATAATCGACCGCGTTGGCCTCAAAGGCGGCCAGGGCGTGTTCGTCATATGCGGTCACGAAGATCACTGCCGGAGGATCGGCGCGTTCGGCCAGCATCAACGCCGCCTGAATACCGTCCATACCGGGCATACGGATATCCAACAGGACCAGATCCACCATCTGAAGATCACACGCAGCCAACACCTCGCTGCCGTTGGCCGCCTGTGCGACCACCTCATAGTCGCCGCCGGCCTCTGCCAACAGCGCCGTCAGGCGCGCCCGCGCCGGGGCCTCGTCGTCCGCGATCAGGATCTTCACGACGATGTCGCCGGAAAATGCAGGCGCACCTGGTAACAACCGTCGACCTGACCCAGTACCATGCCCGCCGCGTCGCCGAACGCGGCGTCCAGGCGCTGGCGCACGTTGTCCTGCGCCATCTGGTTGCCCGCGCGCGCCGCCGCGGAGGCGCCCTGTGGCAGCGTATTGCGTACCGCCAGATTGACGACGCCGTTGCGGAAACGCCCGCTGATCGTGATCTCGCCACCCGAGGGCGCCGGTTCGATACCGTGATACACGGCATTCTCCAGCAGCGGCTGCAGCAGCAATGCCGGCAGGCGTACGTCCAGCGGCAGCTCTTCGACGTCCCACTCGACCCGCAGCCGCTCACCCAGGCGCTGACCCTCGATTCGCAGATAACCCCTGGCGAGATCAAATTCGCGCTCCAGCGTCGACGCCCTGTCGGCGTCCGACAGGGTGGCGCGGAAGAGATCGGACAGATCGTGAACGACCTGCTCGGCGAGGTCCGCATCGACCCTGGTCAGACTGGCGATGGTGTTCATGCTGTTGAACAGAAAATGCGGTCGGATACGCGCCTGCAGTGCCTGCAGGCGTGCCTGCGATTCCGCCAGCTCGCGTTGGCGCTCGCGGTGCTGCTCATACAGGTAGCGCAGCAGCACGGCACCGACGATGCCGGCGATCGCCAGGTGCTGGGCCAATGCCGGCATGACCGGCGATTCACCGCGCAGATTCAGCCACTGAGCGGCCATGAAAACGCCCAGGGTTACCAGCAGAATCATGCACCAGGCGATGATCCCCGCGTACGCATGCGACAGGCGGCCGAGCGGCAGACGCAGGCCACAGTAAAGGGCGCTGACACTCAGCGCGACCCACTGGACGTAAAGGGATCGCCGGCTGAGTTCGTCCCAGAACATGTCGGCAGCGGGAAATGCGCCCAGGGTCAGCACGATCGCCAGCAACTCCGCGCTGACCACGACGGCGAAGACCATGCGGATGGCGCAGAAATTGGGAAGGAATGCGCGTTGTGCTTCGTCAGCCATGAGCGGAATTATATGGGATCGTCGCCAGGCCGCCCCTGAAATCACTCATACGCTGCCCGGTAAGCGAATATAATCACGTCCTCACAGAAACCCGGTGCCTGTTCCATGACCGACAAAAAACTCTGGGCCGGCCGCTTCGCCGAAGCGACGGACGCCTTTGTCGAGGCCTTTACCGCCTCGGTGGAGTTCGACCAGCGCCTCGCACCCTACGATATTCAGGGTTCGATCGCTCACGCGAACATGCTGGCAAAACAGGGCATCCTGAGCGGGCCGGAGCGCGACAGCATCGTCGCCGGCCTCAGCAAGATCCTGGCGCGGATCGAGTCGGGAGAATTCGACTGGTCCGTGGCACTGGAAGACGTGCATATGAACATCGAGGCCGCATTGACCGAGGATATCGGGATCGCCGGCAAGAAACTGCACACGGGACGTTCACGCAACGACCAGGTCGCCACCGACGTACGTTTGTGGCTGCGGGCAGAACTGGCCGGGATCGAGACCGCCATCCGCCGCCTGCAGGACGGGCTGCTCGATCTGGCGGAGCGCGAGGCCGAGACCATTCTGCCCGGCTTTACCCATCTGCAGACTGCCCAGCCAGTCACCTTTGGTCACCACATGATGGCCTGGTTCGAGATGCTCGACCGCGATCACCAGCGTATGCGCGACTGTGCCGGGCGGGTCAACGTGATGCCGCTGGGTGCCGCCGCGCTGGCGGGGACGACCTACCCGATCGACCGCTTGTTCACCGCCGAACAGCTGGCCTTCGACCGGCCGGCGGAAAACTCCCTGGATGCGGTCTCCGACCGTGATTTCGCGATCGAATTCGCCGCCGCTGCCAGCATCCTGATGATGCACCTGTCACGCATGAGCGAAGAACTGGTGCTCTGGTCCTCTGCCCAGTTTCATTTCATCACCCTGTCGGACAGCTTCTGCACCGGCTCTTCCATCATGCCGCAGAAGAAGAACCCGGACGTGCCAGAGCTCATCCGTGGCAAATCCGGCCGCGTGTTTGGCCATCTGATGGCCCTGCTCACCCTGATGAAATCGCAGCCACTCGCGTACAACAAGGACAACCAGGAGGACAAGGAGCCGCTGTTCGACGCCGTGGACAATGTGAAAGGCTCGCTCAAGGTGTTCGCCGATATGGTGCCGGCGATCACCTGCAACCCATCGGCGATGCGCGAGGCCGCGCTCAAAGGTTTCGCCACCGCCACCGACCTGGCCGACTATCTGGTGCGTAAGGGAACCCCGTTCCGCGATGCGCACGAGGTGGTGGGAAAATCCGTCGCCTACTGCGTCGACAAGGGCTGCGACCTGGCTGACCTGCAACTTGCCGAATTGCGCCGATTCTCAGACAGCATCGATGAGGACGTGTTCGACCACCTCACGCTGGAAGGCTCGGTTGCCGCACGCGACCATGTCGGCGGCACCGCCCCGGCACAGGTCCGCGCCGCGATCCAGCGTGCGCGCGCCCGGCTCAGCGGAGACTGAACGGCACCTTACACCGAGTTCCTCCCCCCACGTACGCTGCTCAGACGGGGGGCCATGGCCGGGCCCCGAGCTTCCTCCACGGTGACCTGTTCCGCTAAATATCCGCAACGGTTGGCCGCTACGCCCTCTAGATCGTCGGGAACAACAAAAATTGCCGGCCTGAACTGCAACGCCGCGGTACTGAGAGGAACAACATGCTGACCAGGATTCTGCGTGCGCTAATGGTATTCGGCCGCCAGGAAACAGCGTAAAAAGCCGCGCCATGAGCACATCCAGTCCCTCAGGTACCCGCATCATGGTCATGCTCGCGGCTGTATTCACCATCCTCTATATCTTCGCCCTGACCGGCCTGATTCATGTCGGCCGATCCGCTTTGCACGCCATCCTGCTCGAGCAGCAGCAGAGCGGTGCCGAGCTGCCGCAGATAGCCAACCACCTCGATCTACTGGGTTCGCCATTGATCGTCGGTGCCGTCATCCTGCTTCTGCTTCCCCTGCTCGCCGGCGTCACCTACCTGCTGCGCCTGAGCAGACATAATCAGGCCCTGTCTGTGCAGTGCGAGGAAACCTCGTCGGAGGCTGCGTTGTTGCAGGAACAGAACCAGCACCTGCAGGACGAGCTGGAAAAGCGCGCGGCATCCGAAAAACAACTCACACACCAGGCAAACTACGATCAGTTGACCGGCCTGCCAAACCGCAACCTCGCGCTCGACCGCCTCGCCCAGTCGATCAAATGGGCAAAGCGCGATGGCCGTAGCGTGCTCATCATGTTCCTCGATCTGGACCGTTTCAAACAGGTGAACGATACGCTTGGCCATGCTGTCGGTGACGAACTGCTGCGCGAGGCCGCGCAACGGCTGCAGTCCGGCGTACGTGAGAGCGACACGGTTTCCAGACTGGGCGGTGATGAGTTTCTGATTATCTGCCCGGAAATGGCGGAAAAAGCCGATTGGAGACACTTTCCGGCAGATGTGATCAAGCTTCTTTCCGCGCCCTTCTATCTGGGCGGTCGCGAACTGTTCATCGGCGCCAGCATTGGGGTTGCGGCCTATCCGCAGGATGGGCGCGACCCATTGAAACTTCTGAAGAACGCCGATGTCGCCATGTATGCGGCAAAACAGCGCGGACGCAACTGCTATTGCCATTACGAACCCTCGCTCGACGTCAGCGAAGTCGAGAGCGTGCAGATTGAGAACCAACTCAGGCATGCCCTGAAGCGAAACGAGTTCCGTCTGGTCTTCCAGCCAATAGTCGCGATTGGCTCCGGCAGCATTGTCGCGGTGGAGGCGCTGCTACGCTGGTCCAGTGCCGAACTCGGCGACGTGGCGCCTGAGAAGTTCATACCCGTTGCGGAGGAAACCGGCCTGATCCACGAGATCGGTGAGTGGCTGCTTGCCGAGGCCTGCCGTGCGGTCGCCGCGATGCGGCCCAGTCATCAGTTCCGGGTTACCCTGAATCTGTCGCCGAAACAATTCAGCCGGCCCGGCCGGCTGCTCGAACACGTGTTGTTCGCCCTGCGTCAGTCCGGACTGATGCCAAACCAACTCGAACTCGAAGTCACCGAGGCCACGCTGACCCAGGACAGACCTGAGATCAACGACCTGATCAATCAGCTAGACCGGATCGGTGTGCGCCTCTCACTGGACGACTTCGGCACCGGCTACTCGGCACTCAATTATCTGCAGCGCTACCCGTTCGATGTGCTCAAGATCGACCGCAGCTTCACCTGCCAGGTGCCGACCAGCAAGACAAATTCGTCGCTGGTCAGGGCGATCATCGCCATGGCACACGCCTTCGACCTGGAGGTCGTCGCCGAGGGGCTGGAAACCCGCGAACAGGCGGGATTCCTGCTTGTCTATCATTGCGACTATGGTCAGGGGTACCTGTACAGCCAACCGATCAGCGTGGAACAGTTGCAGATCCACATGGCCGAGGATCAGGCAATCCCGGCCTGAGGGTGTTCGACCCGCTTCCGGTATCATGGCGAGGTGCGTCCACACTGCGGAGTACCCATGCCACGCGACTGTCTCGAC
>Ga0316198_10001880_pt1 | contig 12547 bp, 14 predicted proteins | sample OudBieAanoxic_MG_FD_204935 | JGI IMG/M metagenome (GOLD analysis project Ga0316198, IMG submission 204935) | Coastal sediment microbial communities from Oude Bieten Haven, Netherlands - site A anoxic | ecosystem: Environmental > Aquatic > Marine > Coastal > Sediment | place: Netherlands... | reverse complement strand
GAAGCCGTATATGGCACGGCGACTCTCATGCACGGGTTGAGCACGGCTTCGATTTCCCTGTCCACGGAGGCTCTTCGCGCCGATGAAAAGCGGCTCGTCGCATGCGCCGCAGAAGGAGGAATCTGATGAAGATGTGGTCAAAAGGGGCGTTGGTTGCGGTCGGCCTGTTTATTTCTGTGGCGTCTTGGGTGATGGCCGAAGAACCATTTGACGGGCAGACCCAGGTGTGGAGGGGGCTGTTCTTCACGATGAAGGTCGACAGCCTGGCGATGAAGCCTTTCGGCGCCACGGTTGTGGGTGTCAGGGAGGTCGCCGGTCTTGCCTTCTATGACAACGGTGACGTCGCGACGGTGGATGCCTGGCTCAGCTTCTATCGGGAGGAAGAGCAGTCGCACTACGAAGGGTACGCTCTGTTTCGGTTTGGCGATGGGTCCACCCAGACGGTCAGCCTCGAAGGGTGTATCGGCGCGACCGGCGCTGAGACGGGTGAATTCAGTTTTGTTTGCGGATCCGGTCGTTTCCGAGGGATCGTGGGCAACGGGAGATTCGAGAGTGATGGGCTCTCGTTGGCCGGCGATCCCTTTGTGCATGCTCAGACAACCTACCGGTTGCTGACAGATTGATTTGATTCGGGTCGGCTGGGCGCCATCTCCGCGCTCGCCACGAACTCCGAGTTGTTCGCGAGCCCCGTGTCTGGCACGGACTGTGCATCGTGTCGTACAGATGGTCCACGAACGAACAGAAAGGAGAATTCGATGGCTCTCGAACGACTCGAAGGGCAAGAGGTGTTCCAGTTTCTTCGTCCCGAACAGATCATGGCGATCAGTGATGTCGCAGAGGTGATCGAGTGCCGCGCCGGCGACACGATCTACGAGAAGGATACCCGGGCGGATCACTTCTACGTCGTGCTCGACGGCCAGGTCTCGCTGCGTCTGCCCGGCCGGTCGGGTGTCAGCCTCCAGGTAGAGGAGCTCACCAAGGGCGCCATGTTCGGGTCCTGCGTCTGCTTCCAACTCGTCGGCTACTCGCTCAACGCACAGTGCACGTCCGATTCACGGTTGCTGAAGATCGAGTCCGCGACCCTCAAGGAGCTCATGGACAGTGATCTGGTCCTCGGTTACACCATCCAGACCCAGATCTCCAGAATCTACTTCCGTCGCTATATCGACACCATGAAGAAGCTCCAGTCCATCGTCCTCAATCTGCCGCTGGAACCGGTTCAAGCCGAAGCTGTGAGCATCCCACTGGCTTAGCCCCAATACTGTTCAGTTTGGGCTGTGGGCAGGCTGGAAGCCCGCCCCACAATGTTTCAAACCTTTGTGGTGCAGCCATCTTGGCTGCACGAAATCCCCCGCTCCTGGCTCAACTGAACAGTATTGGGCTCAGCCCGCTGGTTTCACAGGGTTTCGTTGCGAGGACGGTGAAGCGGGTGTGGCGGCTCGGGTCACGGTAAACTGATACTGCCTTCGATGGCCTGTGGGTGGCTGCAGGTTGTGGTGGAGGCAGAGGAACCGAGCGAGATGTACCACGAAGATCCGGAAGCGGCGCAGGTCATCCTCGACAGCGTGACCGACGGTGTCTTCACCGTCGACCGGGACTGGCGCATCAACTCCTTCAACAAGGCGGCGGAGAGGATCACCCGGGTTGCACATGGCGAGGCCATCGGCGCCCAGTGCTGCGATGTCTTTCGCGCCAGCATCTGTGAGGGTGAGTGCGCGCTCAGAGAGACGATGAGAACCGGGCAGCCCATCGTCAACAAGGCGATCTACATCATTGACGCGGAGGATCGGAAGGTCCCGATCAGCGTTTCGACCGCCATTGTCAGAGATGGTGAGGGCGAGATCGTCGGCGGTGTGGAGACCTTTCGCGATCTCTCTCTGGTGGAGGACCTCCGAAAGGAAATCAACGGTCGCTTCACCTTCGGCGATATTGTCGGCGGGAGCTCGGTGATGCGGTCTCTCTTCGACCTCCTGCCGGTGGTTGCGGACAGTGACAGCACGGTCTTGATCCGTGGCGCCAGCGGCACCGGCAAGGAGCTCTTTGCGCGTGCTATCCACGACCTGTCGCCGCGAAAGAAGAAACCCTTCGTCGCCATCAACTGCGGTGCTTTGCCGGATACTCTTCTTGAATCGGAGCTCTTCGGCCACAAGGCGGGCGCCTTCACTGACGCGCGAAAGGACAAGCCGGGTCGTTTCGCCATTGCGGAGGGGGGCACGATCCTCCTGGACGAGATCGGCGATATCTCACCGGCGATGCAGGTACGGTTGCTCCGGGTCCTTCAGGAGCGCGTCTACGAACCACTGGGATCCGTCACCCCGGTCGCCTTCGATGTTCGTATCATCACCGCAACCCATCATGACCTCGCCGAGTTGGTTCAGAGTGGTGTGTTTCGCGATGACCTGTACTACAGGATCAATGTCTTTCGCCTGGATCTGCCCCCTTTGCGTGACCGCCGAGAGGACATCCCGCTCCTCGTCGAACACTTCATTTCGAGATTCAACAGGATCCAGAACAAGAATGTCGCAGGGGTTTCGGACCAGGTCACGAACGTGCTCATGAGATGTGATTTTCCCGGCAATGCGCGGGAGCTCGAGAACGCCATCGAACACGCCTTCGTGCTCTGCAAGAGCGGTTTCATCGAGATCCGCCACCTGCCCCAGGAAATTCTCGAGTGCGCCGGTCTGCTGACGATGGGAAATCATCCGGGGGTGACGTTGAAATCGCTCGAGGCCCTCCACATTTCGGACGCGCTCCGCCGCCACGACGGGAATCGCAAGGCTGCGGCCGAGGAGCTTGGAATCCACGTGACCACTCTCCGTCGGAAGATCAGGGATCTCGAGATCGAGATCCCCGACCATGACGGGCGACGCCGCCGGCGCGGGACGGAGTAGATTCTACCTGTGCGTTTTGCTCACTTCTTTATCGTTTAGGTGAGTGGTTTGCTCTATTGTCGGTGCGTCTCCGCCGTGTGCTGAGGAAATTGGGGAGTCCGGAAAACCGCCGTTCATCTGACCCCCGAGTCTCTCGCAGGCTTGCAGGTTGAGCGGACGACCACCTCCCCTTTCATGTCACGCTGAGCGGAGCGACCTCCGAGGTCGCGCAGTCGGAAGATCTCCCGAAGATCGGAGGGATCTTTCCGGACGGAAGACCGCACCAACCCGGAGGAGATCCTTCGACTCGGCCGTCGAACAGTCTCGCTCAGGAAGACATGTTTTCCACGAATCTGTCAATCCAAGACGAGGCGTCCCCGGCCGCGTGACGGCGCGGCGGTGCTCAGGATGAGAGGTCTTAGAGTATTCAAGGAGGCTCTCACATGCGCGAGCCCCCTCGTCCGGCCTCACCGTTCTGATTGGCACACCTGTTGCAAAAGTCGGTAGCATGAAGATTGCGATCCCTGTCTGGAACGGCCGTGTCTCACCGGTCTTCGATGTTGCCGGAACGATTCGTGTTGTTGACGTGGATGTCGACCACGGTGTGGTGGTTGCAGACTCGACCCACGCGCTTGAACCCGGACGACCGGTATCGGCACTCGCCGCTCTCGGCGTTGATGTTCTGGTCTGCTCCGCCGTTTCCCCAACCATCGAGGCGGCGGTCTGGGTTTCCGGTGTCGAGGTCATTTCGGACATCTGCGGTTCACCGGACGAGATTGTCGATGCAATGGCGGCCGGCGACACAGAGCTGTGTCGATTTCATTCCCCCGGGAGTCGCCGGCAGCGCGGGTCGGAATCGGGCAAACGTCCGGCTTTTGAAAGGCATGGATAAGATGGATGTTCTGTTGAACTGGCGTGAAACGCGGGCCGCCGGCGTTCCGGCCTTGAAACACGTCTTTGGCCCAGTGCCGTCGCGACGCCTCGGGCGATCCCTGGGGATCGATCCGGTGCCGCTGAAGACCTGTAACCTGAGCTGCGTCTACTGCCAGCTCGGGCGGACCTTGCGGCCGACGACGAGACGAAGGGCATTTTTCAGTGCAGGTGAGATTTTCGCCGAGGTCGCCACCGCCCTTGCGCGAAACGAACCGGATGCCATCGACTGGATCACCTTCGTGGGTTCGGGGGAGACGACCCTATTTTCTCGTCTCGGGTCGTTGATTCGCCGGATCAAGTCGCTGACCGAGGTACCGGTGGCAGTGATCACCAGCGGGTCGCTGCTCTACTTGCCGAAGGTGCGGGAAGAACTCATGGCCGCGGATGCCGTGCTGCCGAGCCTCGACGCGGGCACGGAGAAGATGTACCGCAACATCAACCGACCTTCTCACGGATTGACCCTGGCCGATCACGTGGACGGGATGGTCGAGTTTCGGCGCGCTTACCACGGGGGCCTCTGGGTGGAAGTCATGATTCTCGGTGGAGTCAACGACTCGACCTCGGCGTTGCGCGACCTCGCAGCCGTACTGGAAAGGGTTGAGCCCGACGAAATCCACCTCTCGACGCCGACCCGTCCCCCGACCGAGCCGTGGGTCGAACCTCCGAGTCTCGAGGGCATGGAGCGAGCGGCCTCGATCCTGGGCAGGGTTGCCAAGGTGCTGCCACCGACCGATGTCGAAGCGGTCACGAGCATCGACGGTGGGCTTGTTGATGCGATCCTGTCCATCATCGCTCGTCATCCGCTCAAGGAAAGCGAGGTCGAAGGCCTCCTGACCGTTTGGTTGCGGACACAGGTTGAAGAAACCCTCAACGCCCTACCGGCGAGCGGAAGGATCCAGATCGTCGAGAGATACGGCGAACGCTTTTGGTGCCCGGCAGGGGCGGCCTTTCCGGATCCTCGCCTCGAATGGTACCCGCCTTCCGGGGCGGAAAACAGCGGGATTCTTGGAGGAGACCATGGCAGACCCAACTGACAAGCTGCCGGGGCAGGCGCCGGGTAGGTACTACGTTGACTCGAACTGCATCGACTGCGATGTGTGTCGAGAGACGGCGCCCGGAAATTTCGCGGCCAACGAGGACGAAGGATTCTCCTACGTCGTCAAGCAGCCCGAAAACGACGAAGAAGAGGCTCAGTGTCAGGAAGCTCTCGAAGAGTGTCCGGTCGAGGCGATCGGCGACGACGGCGAGGATTCCTGAGCGGGGTTTGGGGGAAGATAAGACATGAAGATTGCGATTAGCTCGACCGAACCGTCACTGGATGCGCAGATGGACGAGAGATTCGGGAGGTGCCCGTGCTTCGTGATCTCGGATTCGGAAGGGGTCGATTCCGATCTTGTAGAAAACAGCTTCGCGCACGGCTCCGCTGCCGGGATTCAGGCGGCGCGCCTGTTGGCCGATCGGGACGTTTCGGTGGTCTTGACGGGCCGATGCGGACCCAATGCCTCCGACACGCTGGAGGCGGCCGGTATCCAGGTCGTGACCGGATGTGGTGGCACCGTGCGGCACGTGCTGGACAGGTTTTTGGGCGAGATTGGTGAATCTCCAGATGCCTCGTCTGAACGCCCGGCGGCGGACGGAGCATCGAGCGATGGCGTCGCTCCCGCCACAGGTGGACGAACCGCTCTTCAACGAGAGTTCGAGGAGGGCGTAGACAGTCGCGAGGAGTGGTACCTGCGCTCTCTGCCGGGTATCTGATTGAAGAAGAAACGGTCTTGCGTGAAAGTCGCAGTCGCGAGCGGCAAGGGTGGCACCGGAAAGACGACCGTGGCGACCAATCTGGCCTGGGTGGCGGCTCAACATGGCCGTTCGGTCGCGTATCTCGATTGTGATGTCGAGGAGCCCAACGGTCAGATCTTCCTGCGGCCCGAGGTGAAGTGGAGACGACCGGTCACCCTTCCCGTGCCCCGGGTCGATCCCGATGCCTGCGATCTCTGCGGCGAGTGCGGTGAGATCTGCGAGTTCAGCGCCATCGTTCCCATCGGCGCGAAGGTCCTGGTTTTTCCCCAGCTCTGCCACTCATGCGGCGGCTGCCGCCTGGTGTGTCCGCTCCAGGCCATTTCGGAGATCCCCCGTGAGGTGGCCACTCTCATGGGGGGCGAGGTGGACGGGGTTGAGTACCTCCAAGGGCTACTCAACATCGGCGAGGCCATGAGCCCGCCGATCATCCGCGCCCTCAAAGCGCTGGCGCCGCAGGCAGAGCTGGTGATCGTCGATGCCCCGCCGGGCACGTCGTGCCCAGTCGTGGAGGCCGTCGGAGGGTGCGACAGGGTGCTCCTCGTGACCGAACCGACGCCGTTCGGGCTCCACGATCTCGAGCTCGCGCTGGACACCATCGGGCGTCTCGGGATCCCGTGCGAAGTGGTGGTCAACCGGGCCGGGTTGAACGGCGCCGCGACAAGGGAATTGTGTAGCAGCCGGGGAGTCGAGATTGCTGCCGAGCTGCCCGACAGCCGCAGCGTGGCCGAGGCATACTCGCGAGGCGAGCTGGCGGCAGAAACCGACCCGGAGTTTCGCGATCGGTTTCGCTCGCTCTTGAAACACATCGGGAATTCTCCGTGAAGCAACTTGTGGTGATCAGCGGCAAAGGCGGAACGGGCAAGACCTCCCTCGTTGCATCACTCGCAGCCCTGGCCGGGAAATCGGTGCTGGCGGATTGCGACGTGGACGCCGCGGATCTGCACCTGGTGGTACGGCCGTCGCCGGTTTCACGAGCCGAGTTCGTTGGCGGGAAAAACGCGATCATCGATTGTGAGCGTTGTTCTGACTGCGGAACCTGCGTCGATCTCTGCCGATTCGACGCCATCGCCGGCGAGTTTTCGGACCGTGCTGTCGATCCCATCGCCTGCGAAGGGTGTGGGGTGTGTGCGTGGTTCTGTCCGGAGCAGGCCATCGACCTGGTCGATGCGATCGAGGGCGAGTGGTACCGGTCGGAGAGCCGGTTTGGGCCCATGGTCCATGCGCGTCTCAACCCGGCCGGCGAGAACTCGGGGAAGTTGGTCAGTCTCCTTCGCTCCGAGGCCCGGTCGACCGCGGAAAACCGAAAGATCGAGACGGTGCTCATCGATGGGTCTCCGGGAATTGGCTGTCCTGTGATCGCTTCTATCACGGGCGCCGACCTGGTCCTCGTGGTCACCGAGCCGACCCTCAGCGGGATCCACGATCTCGAACGCGTGCTCGGGCTCACGAAGCACTTCGGGATCCCCTCCATGGTGGTCGTCAATAAGTACGATATCAACGAGGAGAACACCCGGCGGATCGAGGAGCTGGCGACCGCGTTGGGGGCCGGCACGGCGGGACGCATCCGCTTCGATCCCGCCGTGACCACGGCCCAGATCGAGGGGGTTCCATTGGTGGAGCACTCCGACGATGGCGCGGCATCGGACATCGACGAGGTGTGGAGGCGGGTCAAGTGGTCACTGTCCGCCGGGAGGTTCCTGACATGAAGACCCCGAGGAAGATCGGCATCATCATCTGTGACCGATGGCGACGATGCGCAGGCGGCAAGTGTCTTCGGGCGCTCAAAGAGCGTGAGGGCGCCTTCGCCCGATACGAAGGCCTGGAGGTGGAGTTGGCGGGGTACACGACCTGCGACGGGTGCCCCGGGGGCAACATCGAGTACGCGCCGGCGGAGATGAAGAAGAACGGCGTCGAGGTGGTCCACCTCGCGACGGGTTTTCTTGTCGGCTATCCGCCGTGCCCCTACATCGACGAGTTCAAGGCCTTTGTCGAGGAGAAGTACGGCATGGAGGTGGTGGTGGGGACCCACCCCATCCCGCAGAACTACTACGACACTCACCGGAATCTCGGAACCTGGGACCTTCCGATGTGGGACTCGAAGATCGGCGAGACAGTGACCACCGAGAGCATGCGCAGACAGTACGACTGATGAGAATCTGCCTGGAATGCGTGCGGTGATTCACTCCGGCTTTTCAAGCTCCGCGATTCGCTCCCGCAAACGCTCAACCTCGGCACTGAGGCGCTGTATCAAGCCGGGCTCGGCGGGCGACTCGACCTGGGCTTGGCCCGACCATTCGGACGCCCAGCGTCGATTGCGGAATCCCCTCCCGCGGCCGAATTCTCGGCCTAAACCGCCGCCGCGGCCGAATCCACCACACCGCACCCCGTAGCCGCTGCCGCGCGCCCCGGAGTTCCTGTCGCAAGGACCGAATCCGCCGCCGGTCATGGGTCCTTCTCTCATCGGTCCGGTTCCGTCTCCTCCAGGCATGGTGCTTCCCTCCCTGCGGCGCCGGCCGTGCCTCGACCGGCGCCCGTCGTGCGCCGGTCAGGCTTTGTCTTCTCGCGCCGCCCGGCGGTTTTCGATCTCCTGGTGATGGGGTGATCCCTCACGGACCATGGCCGAACCGCAGCTCGGACATCGTTCCTTCAGACAGGGCGATCCGGCGTTGTGAGGCGCCCGGTGGCCGCACTTGGGGCAGAGGCAGAAGCCACCGTCACCCATCCGGCCGATGCCTGTACCTTGGCCTCGTTCGCCTCCCATGCCGCCGGCGCCCTGGCCGCCGCGACCGCCCCGACCCTGTCCTTGTCCGGCGCCTCGACCGGCGCCCATCCTCTGGCCTCGTCCCTGATTTGCCATTTTCTTATCCTTGTCAGGCCTGGTGGCAGCCGCCCCGGCCGGGTTCGTGTTCTCCGTGGTCGTGGCCGCAGTCGTGGAAGCCGTGGTCGTGACACACCTCTCCGGTTGCTTTGAGGGTGCCGTCGAGAAAGCACTTCACGAGTGCGTCCGGATCATCGCCCTCAACGCCGAGGACGACCTCGATGCCGTGCTGCGCGAAGATGTCGATGGCGCGAGGCCCCATGCCGCCGGCCAGGACGACGGTCGCTCCGTTCCTCCGAAGCCACGTAGGGTAGATCCCGCGGCCGTGTTCCGGCGGAGCGGCGATCTGGCGTTCGGCGATGGAGCGGCTCACAGCGTCCACGGTGTAGAAGGCAAAGGTCTCGGCGCCTCCGAAGTGTTGGCTGAATCTTCCTTGGTGCATTGGGACCGCGATTCTCATTCTTCGATCCTCCCTCCGAAAGTGTTCATTGCTGATTCCTCCCGCGGTTGCTGCGACCCCTTCGGCCCCGGCAGCGACAGCCCCCGCCCCGCCTCGTCCCGTCATCGTGGACGGGGCAGGGGAAGGGCGTGTCCGATGTCGCGACCACCGGCCCGTCGCTGACGATCAGAAGCTTCTCTTCGATCAATGCTGTAGCAACCGCCGTCCTGGCGCGGGCGAGGATGCGAGCGAAGGTGGGGCGGGAGACCCCCATCCGCTGGGCGGCGGTCTCCTGGTAGAGGCCTTCCAGGTCGGCGAGTCGCAGGGCCTCGAGTTCGTCCATCCGCAGGGATTCGATGTCAAGCTCGTCCACCGGTCGACCGATGGGCTTGAAACCCCTCCCCTTGGCTCCGCATCCGACCTTTCTGAGCTTCTCGGGTCGTGCCATTACGCCTCCTAATTACGAACATATGCTCATTATGTCGCGATGTCAAGGGGGCCGGCAGAAGATTTTGAATCTCTCCAGGCGGATACGGTTTTGGCTTAGGGATGGGCCGAAATCCGGCGATGAGCGGGGTGTGAGCACCTCAGCTGCGAACCGTGTCGACACTTCGTAGGTCGAGCTTCCAAGCAGTTGTTGCCTCATCAGAAAGACAGCGGGCCGAAGCCCGCTGTTTGTTGCGTTCAGTGCTGTAGGGCTTTTGATGACCCTTGATCCCCTTGGTCCGGTGAGGCGAACTGCAGCTTGCCCTCGCGGAACTCACCACCGCGGAGGGTGTGGGACAGCGCCTCACCGAGCTCCTCCACCAGATGGATGGTCAGGCCCTGCCGGATCTCTTCGGGCAGGTCATCGAGATCGGCTTCGTTCTCCTTGGGAAGGACAACGGTGGAAATGCCGGCGCGGACGGCGCCCAGGATTTTCTCCTTGACACCGCCGATGGGCAGGACCCGACCGGAGAGGGTGATCTCACCGGTCATGGCGACGTCGTTGCGGGCGGGCCGACCGGAGAGGGCCGACACCATGGCTGTGGCCATGGTGATTCCGGCGGACGGGCCGTCCTTGGGAATGGCCCCGGCCGGGACATGGATGTGGACGTCCTGCTGGAAGTCGCGGGGGTCGATGAAGAGCTCGTCGGCGTTGGCCTTGGCGTAGGTCCAGGCGGCCTGGGCGGACTCCTTCATGACATCGCCGAGCTGGCCCGTGAGCACCAGGTTGCCCTTGCCCGCCATGGGCGAGGCCTCGACGAACATGATGTCGCCCCCCATGGGGGTGTAGTACATCCCGGTGGCGACTCCGACCTGATCGGCCTCGGCGGCGTGTTCGGGGTGGACCTTTGGCCGGCCGAGAAGCTCGGCCACCTGCTCGGAGCCGACGGCGAAGTTCTCGATCTCCTCTGCGGCGATCTTGCGGGCCACCTTGCGCGCGAGCCGGCCGATCTCCCGTTCGAGCTGGCGGACCCCCGACTCGCGGGTGTAACGGCTGACGACCTCTTGAATCGCGTCGTCTCCGAAGGTGATCTGCTCGTCGCTGAGCCCGGTCTGCTTGACCTGGCGCGGGACGAGGTAGCGTTTGGCGATCTCGAGCTTCTCGTTCTCGGTGTAGCCGGCGAACTCCACCACCTCCATCCGGTCCTGGAGGGGCCCGGGGATGTTCTGAAGGAAGTTGGCGGTGCAGATGAACTGGACCTCCGAGAGATCGAACGGCACCCCGAGGTAGTGGTCGGTGAAGGTGTCGTTCTGCGCCGGGTCGAGAACCTCGAGCAGCGCCGAGCCCGGGTCGCCCTGGTAGGAGACGCCGAGCTTATCGACTTCGTCGAGGAGAAAGACCGGGTTGCGGCTGCCGGCCTGTTTCATGCCGTGGATGATCCGGCCCGGCATGGCGCCGACATAGGTACGACGATGGCCGCGAATGTCGGCCTCGTCGCGGACGCCCCCGAGGGAGATCCGGACGTACTCGCGGCCCATGGCGCGGGCGATGGACTGGGCGACAGAGGTCTTGCCGACCCCCGGAGGTCCGGCGAAGAGCAGAATCGGATTGCGGCCCACCGCATCTCTCGCCAGGGTGGGGGATGGGGTGGTTTCTTCCTCGTCCGCGCCCACGTCCGGGTCCTCCTCCGAAACGGACTCGAGCTCTTCTTTCGCCTTCTCCTGCCTCAGCTGAAGCAGCCGAACGGCGAGGAACTCGAGGATCCGGTCCTTGACGTCGCCGAGACCGTAGTGGTCCTCTTCGAGGATCGCGCTCGCCTTGGCGATATCCAGGCGTTCGTCGGTGCGCTCGTCCCACGGCAACTCCGAGATGGTTTCGAGATAGGTTCGGATGACCTGGGCCTCCATGCCTTCGGGGCCCATTCGCTCGAGGCGTGACATTTCTCGGTCGACCTCTTTCCGGGCGACCTCGGGCAGGGGAAGTTCGTCGAGCTTGTCCTTGAGCTCCTCGAGGTCTTCGCGGCCGCTGTCCTCACCGAGCTCCTTCTGGATCGCTTTGAGCTGCTGCCGGAGGAAGGCCTCACGGTGACGATCGCCGAGCTCTTCCTGGACCTGGCTCTTGATGTTCTCCTGGGCGTCGATGACGTCGATCTGACGCTGGATGTGGAGCAGCACCGAGCGCAGGCGCTCGTCAACCGACAGCCCCTCGAGCAGACGCTGGGCCTCCATCGGTTTGAGGTCGAGGTGACCGGCGACGAGATCGGCGAATCGACCGGGTTCCTTGGTCTCCGCAAGGAACTGCTGGACCGCTTCCTTTGGCATCCCGGCCCGGCGGCCGAGCTCGGAGGCGCGCTCACGCGCCTCTGCGTAGAGCGCTGTGAACTCGGGTGCCGCGGGGTCGAGGGGGGCCATTTCCTCGGCCTGCCGTACGGCCGCAATCAGGTACTCGTCCTCCTCGTCGAAGCGCATGGCGACACCGCGGTAGAGGCCGTTGAGGAGCAGCCGCATTCCGGAGGGGCCGCGCTGGACCGGGCCGATCGTGGCCACCGTGCCCATGGTGTAGAGAATCTCGGGACCGACGTCTTCGAGGTTTTCGCGTTGCGCCACGACAAAGATGGTCTTGTTTTCGGTCTTGAGCGCCGCCTCGATCGCACGCAGCGTTCCCGGTCGGCCCGCCGCGATGGGCGAGGTCACACCGGGAAAGAGCACAGCCTCTCGGAGTGGAATGACGGGAAGAGTGGTGACGTCGATCATGAGTGTGCCTCCTGGGCAGAGAGCCCGTGCGTATCAATGTATGTCTCGAACGGGTATTTTCCAGCCCCCCGTTCGAGGTAACATTACAAACCTGAGTAATGCACGCTCAAATTCCCGTTCGGGGCGAATTTCTTTGATGCCGGCCATCTGGGGCGCCCCTGGCGCGCCTGCTGAAAAAACGTCAAGGACGGCACGCCCCGGTGAGCGATTTTCTTGGGAGCACGTGGGGTTGGCCTTGACCGGACGTGCCGTCCTTGATCAATGTTCGGCCCCGCGCCTGCCGCTGCTCCGGAGACGGGTTCTATCAGCTCCGGCCTTCTGAGTCGCCCCTGGCGACCCAGCGTCGCACGGGCAGAGTGGTCATTCGTGGGTAACGGGGAGGGCTGCGACCGCGCTGATTGCACGCCGGCGGCCTGCAAGAGCCTGTTGAAACGCGATGGGAGCGGTGCCAGGCACCTTTTCGTCGGACGAAAAGAGAGCCAGGCACCGAGCCCGGTACGGCATTTTGTG
>Ga0316198_10001879_pt1 | contig 12550 bp, 10 predicted proteins | sample OudBieAanoxic_MG_FD_204935 | JGI IMG/M metagenome (GOLD analysis project Ga0316198, IMG submission 204935) | Coastal sediment microbial communities from Oude Bieten Haven, Netherlands - site A anoxic | ecosystem: Environmental > Aquatic > Marine > Coastal > Sediment | place: Netherlands... | reverse complement strand
GGACGATGAATACTGCATCGGCTGCGGCTACTGCATCCAGGCCTGCCCGTACGGGGCCCGGTGGTTCGACCCCGAGAAGCACGTCGCCCGCAAGTGCACGTTCTGCTACCACCGCCTGGCGAAGGGTAAGGTGCCGGCGTGCGTGGAAGTGTGTCCCACGGAAGCGCGCCTGTTCGGAGAGGTGAACACGCGGGTCACGGCCCTTGGGCGGTTCCTCCGGTTCAACGAGATCCAGGTCCTGAAGCCGCACCTGAATACGAAGCCGAAGGTGTTCTATGCCAATCTCGACGGGGAAGTGAGGTAGGCCATGCAGGGCTACATCTACCCTAACGAGTTTGAGCTCCGCTGGAGCATCCTCATCGTGTTGTATCCGTACCTCACGGGCCTGGTGGCGGGCGCTTTCATCCTCGCCTCACTGGAGCGCGTGTTCAACGTGAAGGAGGTCGAACCCACCTACCGGCTGGCACTCCTCACGGCCCTTGCCTTCCTCCTGGTGGCGCCCCTGCCGCTCCTCGGGCACCTGGGACACCCGGAGCGCGCGTACGAGATCTTCCTGACGCCGAACAAGAAATCCGCCATGGCCATGTTCGGCTTCGTCTACGCCTGGTACCTCATGGTGGTGCTCTTGCTGGAGATCTGGTTGGACTACCGGCGGGACCTCGTGCTGTGGTCCCGCGAGGGGACTGGCTTCCTGGCCCGATTCCGCAAGATCCTGACCCTCGGCGCGACCGACCTGTCACCCGAGGCCCTCCGGTTCGACGACACCGTGGGGCGCTGGGTCACGATCATCGGGATCCCGTCCGCCTTCCTGCTGCACGGGTACGTGGGGTTCATCTTCGGGTCGGTGAAGGCCAACCCGTGGTGGAGCAGCGTCCTGATGCCGGTGGTATTCCTGTTCTCCGCGATCGTGTCGGGGATCGCCCTGGTCCTGATCATCTACCTGGTACTGAGCCGTCTGCGCGGCGTGAAGATCGACATGCAATGCGCCGACAAGCTGGCCGTCTTCCTGTTCTACGCGATGATCGTGGACTTCTCGCTCGAGATGCTGGACTTCCTGCACCGGCTGTACGAGTCGGAGGAATCGATCGGCATCCTGTCGCAGATGATCGAGAGCCGTCTGTTCATCAGCCTGATCGTGCTCCAGATCTTCGTGGGGACGATCGTTCCACTGATCGCGCTCGGAATCACGTCGCCGGCACTGACGAAGAAGGCCTCCGAGAAGATCCCGTCCGTCAACCGCCTGATGATCTATCTCGTGTCCGGCCTGCTCGTACAGATCGGCATCTTCAGCATCCGGTGGAACGTGGTGATCGGGGGGCAGCTGTTCTCGAAGAGTCTGCGCGGGCTCACCGTGTACAAGCTGGAATTCCTGGGACTCGAGGGCGCGCTGGTGGCGGCCGGGTTGGTGATCCTGCCGTTCATCATCCTGGCGGTGCTGATCAAGGTGCTCCCGCCGTGGCCCGAGGCGAGGCCGGCGGATGAGGTGCCCGCCGGCTGAACGCGCGGCGCTAGGCACCGCACGTGAAGATCCAGACGTTCGACGGGGCGGTGGCCATCCGCAGGCGGTAGAGCCCGGTCGGACAGCAACTTACACTTCGACCGCCCCGCCCGGGGCGGTTTCCGTTCAAGATCCCCACGGTCCTTCCGCACCCCACTTGTGCCATTATGTACAAGTACGAAAGTACTGTGACGGGTCAACGTGACGTCGCACCCTCCGCATATCCGGAAATGGTGTTTAAGCCAACAAGTTATGAAATCATGCGTTACAGGTACCCCGTAAGAATACGCAACACGGTCTCTTCTGGCCCGGTACGTGCCGCATTTTCAAGCAGTTAACGTGGCCTCGGCACGTGGACAGCCGGGGCTGGAGTAACACACAAACACGGCGGCCCGGAATGTCTGGATCTCCCTCGCTCGCTGGGCACTCGCGTCCTCAGGGACCGGGTGTCTTTCTATATCCGCAATGATCCTGCGGAGCGCTCTCCCCAGGGGCGGGTGAGTCCAGGCATGCAGACAGGGCTGCACAGATAAGGGGGACGGAAAACGCGAGGCTCAGTTGGATAGCAGGATCGAGTTCCAGGAACCGGAGGCCCGAGGCACTCCCCCCAACGCCTCACACTATAGATGGGACACGGGACCGAGGACTCGCAGAACGGACGGAACTCGGTACGAAACGTACCGCGATCACTAAGGGGGAAAGGCCGGGCCCAAATCCGGCCAGCAATGAAAGGTTCAAAGGAGAGCCTATCATGAAGAAAGCACTAGTACTAGCTACGGCCATGCTGTTCGTCGCTTCGACGGCGATGGCGCAGATTACGGGTAGTGCTCACGACTTCAGTGCCGATGGCTGGAGCGGCGGTGAGATCTGCGTAGTGTGCCACACGCCGCACAACGCGGACCTCACGGTCGCGGAGGCGCCTCTTTGGGACCACGAGGTGACAACAGCGAGCTTCACGGTGTACTCAAGCTCTACCCTCGACGCGGGGCCCTTGGCGCAGCCCGACGGGTCCTCAAAACTCTGTCTGAGTTGCCACGATGGAACCGTGGCAATCGACAGCTACGGCGGAGCCACAGGAACGAACTTTGCGACCGGAGACGCCTTGGTAGGCATCAGCCTCGCGGATGACCACCCGGTGTCCTTCACCTACGACGCCACACTCGCTACCGCCGACGGCGGTTTGTACGACCCGTCCTCCGCCAACTCCGGGCTTGGCGGCACGATTGCGGCCGACCTGCTGGCAGCCGGCAAGATGCAGTGCTCGTCGTGCCATGGCGTCCACAACGAGTACGGCGTGGCCAAGTTGCTCGTCAAGTCCAACGCAGGCAGCGCCCTTTGCATGACCTGCCACGACAAGTAAGCGAGCATCGCGGCTTCAATCCGCACCTGGAATCCGGGGGGGGGCGGCGCTGAGCGCCGCCCCCCCCGCGTCGGAGGAGGGATCGATGCAGGCAGTAGTGGGGAGACGGGTGGCGGCCTTGGGAGTGCTTGGGGTGACTGCGATGGTCGCTGGCGGGTGCGCCAGCACTGGGACTCCGGAACCGGTACTCGAGGCCCCGGTCGTCCTCTATCCCCCCCCTCCTCAGACTCCGAGGGTGCAGTTCCTCACCGCAATAAGCGATTCGAAGGACGTGGAAGAGCCTAGGTCTCCCTCGTTTTGGCAGCGTCTGTCGGGGGAGCAGGAACAGGAAGACGCGGTAACGAGTATCGTTCGGCCCTACGGAATAGCCATCCATGACGGTGTGCTCTATGTGTGCGATACAGACGTGGCCGGAATCGACGTTATCGACCTTAGGGCCAGGACCTTCGACCATTGGCTGCCCTCCGGCTTCGGACAGCTCCGGAAGCCCATCAACTGCACCGTGGACCCCGAGAGTGGGCGTCTCTTCGTTGCGGACGTTGAACGGGGGGACGTAAGCGTCTTCGGACCCGACCACAGCTTCGTGGCTGCCTTCGGAGCGGTGGAGGGTTCACGACCTACCGACGTTGCCGTTCTGGATGGACGTGCCTGGATTGCTGACCTCGAGAACCGGGAAGTGCGAGTGTACGACGTTGCCAGCCTTGAGCAGGTTGGGACGTTACCCCACGCGGACGCAGACTCTACAGGCAGGTTACTGGGCCCGACGAACCTGTGGGTCACCAAAGAACACGTGTATGTCAGTGACTTCGGCGCTTCGCAGGTCAAGGTGTACTCCCACGACGGTAGGTTCGTCCGCGCCGTGGGCAGCTACGGCGACGGCGTCGGCCAGTTTGCTCGACCCAAGGGGATAGCCGTCGACCGAGAGGGTGTGCTCTACGCTGTCGACGCGGCGTTCGAGAACGTGCAGCTATTCAATGCTGAGGACCAGCTGTTGATGCCCATCGGAGGACCCTATAGAGGTCCGGGTGACCTGTGGCTTCCGGCACAGGTGACGATCGACTACGACAACGTCAACTACTTCCAGCATTATGTGCACGAGAGCCTCGAGGCCGAGTACCTGATCCTGGTCACCAGCCAGTTTGGGCCCGACAAGATCAACATCTATGCGCGTGTTCACCCGAAAGCTGACGCGGGGGCCTCCGGTGAAACCCCCTAGGGGTTGGTTGCTTGCGGCAGTGTTGTGCCCTTGGCTGTCGAGTGCCGGGTGCAGGACCGCGGCGGCCGTCTTTCTTGACATCCCCGAATCGAAGGAAACGGAAGCCGAGGCGACCGCGGTGAGCGTCGTTCCGAACGTCGTTCGTGACACGGTGCGACCACCTATCGAGTCGGTGTCCCGGCCCGACAGTGTCCTGGCCTTGCTGCCCACGGCGCCCGACGGCGCGATCGACTGGACGGCGGCCGTGACGGCCGGCACGATTGAACCACGGCGCGGGCCGGCCGGGCCGGCCGACAGGGAGGTACCGAGCGGATTCGCCTACGATTTCTACTTCGGCGAGTTCGAGACGTATTTCCCGCACTCGGCACACGTGAAGGTGATGGATTGCGCGGGCTGTCACCCGGCCATTTACCGGCAGCGTGGGGTAAAGGCGACGATGGCGGAGATCATGGGCGGAAACTCGTGCGGGGAGTGCCACGGCAGCGTGGCGTTTACCGTGAACGCCTGCGAGCGCTGCCACCCGGCCTCGACGATGCCCGAGGGCCGTCTCAAGGCCGAACTGAAGGACGACGTGGTGATGATCCGTGACACGTCGAGTGAGAACGCGGCGGCGATGGGAGACCTGGCCCTCGGTGTATTCCCTCACTGGACACACCGGATAGGATACCGGTGTGACGCCTGCCACCCGGCCCCCTTCGAGATGACCACGGGTGAGCGGGTGCTCACGATGGCCGACATGCAGGGTGGCAAGACGTGTGGCGCCTGCCACGACGGGTCCACGGCATTCGGCCTGATGGAATGCGCGCGCTGCCATCGCGCTCCCGCAACGGTACCGGCTCCGGAGGACTGATGCGCGGCGGGCGGATCCTCGGCCTGGCCCTCCTGGCGCTGGCCGGCGCGGTCCCGGCCCAGGGGCAGGTGCGCGTGGACCGCCCGACCGGCGAACTGAGCGTCGAGTTCGATGGCTCGCAATTCGACTTTCCTGAACGATCGGGTGACCGGATCAGGACCTTCCGCGAGTGGCTGCTGTTTCGGACCCGCATTTCGGCGGTCCACCCCAACGTTGCCCGGCTCGACGTCGCCCTCCGCCCCCTTTTCACGCAGACGTCGTGGACAGGTCCCGTGGAATCTCCGAACGGCGGGATCGAGCAACTGGACGGCAAGCTGGGGCTCCACTTGTTCAGCGCGCAGCCCGCCTCCGCGCACGTGCAGGCGTATCGGATCAGCGGCGACAACAAGGGGAGATACGGCGCCCGGGTCGATACGGACATCGCCGAATGGTCGGCGTGGTCTGATCTGAAGTTGAAGGGCCTGCCGTCGAAGCTCGAGTACATCGACCACGAACGGGACGTCTTCCACCTGCAGCCGTCCGGCAACGCATTCCAGGAAGACCAGAGGATTCGCACTCTCCGATTCCAGAGCCGCAACAGCAAGATGGGGCTCACACTGGAGAGGCTCGACTTCGACGACCGGATCGGTACCGCCAGCTACGAGCACACCAGGGCCAACTTCGACCACCGCTTCAGCTGGGGTAAGGGCAGCAGTCTCAGCTCGCAGTTCCAGTACCTGGATCGCACGGGCGCCGGGGCCGTGGACCGAGTGAACTGGCAGCAGATCTTCCGCCTGCAGCACACGTGGAAACTTTACTCGGACGGCTTCTACACCCTGTTCGACCAGAGCACGCCCGGTGATTTCAGCCGGGGTTGGTCTGCTCAGTACATGCCGGGCTACGATGTGAATCCACGCCTGCGCTTCGCGGTGGAAGGCTGGGGCCAGGCCAGGGACTTCCGCGTCGGATCTCAATCCTACTACAGGGTTCGCCCACGGGCCTACGTGAACGTGCCCGTCTCGGGTGGTGTGCGATTTAGCGCCGACGCCGGCGCCGGCTACGAGTGGCACGATCAGCAGACGTCGGAGGAGGAAGGTACCGGAGCGGTCGTGGGCGAAAGGCACGTGGTGGACGATTTCGGGCGCTTCACGCTGCGAGAGCCGCTTGTCATTGCGTCCTCGGTCGTCATCCGAAGCCCGAATGGGACCGTCCTGTATGAGCAGGATTTCGACTACCGCTTGGTCCCCGCCGGCCCGTTCCTGGACGTAGTCGCGCTGCCTACGGGTCGACTGGACCCGGGTGTGGAGGTCGTTGCGGACTACCAGTACGAGATCCTGCCCGGCGGAAGCGCCAACGCGGTCATCTCGGACTGGAACCTGGGCCTCACCGCCGGCCCCGCCAGCGTCTATTTCCGGGGGCGCCGACAGGACGAGGTCGGAGGCGATCCGGGCGAGATCACCCTGATCCCCACTTTGCGGGACTACAACGACAGCGCTCTGGGCCTGCGACTGAGCACGCAGACGCCGGCTGGCAACCTGAGCCTGAACGGAGAATGGGCCCGGTCCTCGGCCCGGACCTACGACTTCACGAGCTACTTGGTGGGTGGATCCCTGGGATTCCCCATCGGCCGCCGGTTCACCGGAACCATCGTCGGTCGCTACACGGCCCGGCGGGGCGGCGAGCTGCCGTACGACCTCGCCCAGGGCGAAGGGATACTGACCTGGATTCCCGTTCCGTATCTGAGGATCGTCGGGCGGGTTGGAGCGTACAAGTGGACAGAGGGGGATCTGAGCGGTGAGCAGTTCGTGGGAGGTGGCGTGGGTGCCGAATGGCGAATTCACCGCCTGCTTCTCGCCGCGCGGTACGACTACCTTGACTACAGCGAAGGCTTCGTGCGAACCGAGAACCGCTTCATGATACGGATCTCGCGCGCCTTCTGAGGGATGATGGATCGAGGGAATTCCATTCGCAGGCCGTTCTCCACCGGGCGGATCGCTGTCTTCGCCGTTGTGGCTCTGTGCGTCCCCACCGTACTGCACGGCCAGCACCCGACGGGTTCCACGGTACCCGGCGTCCAATACGAAGGCTGCAACCTCTGCCATGGCCCTCACGTGGGAGGACGGTCAGATGGGTACAACCTGAGGGCCGGCGATAGCGGGGGAATGGCTACCGCGCCGGGCCTGGGTGCAGCCTCGAGGAGTTGTCTGCGTTGCCACTCGAGTGTCTCTGAGCGATTGCGGCAACCTGAATTCTCAGGGTCATCCGTGGCTGGGGTAGACGGGAGATTCCTGCAGTACGATCTGTCGGATGATCACCCGCTCGGACAGATTCAGCGAAATAGCATTCTGGACGATGGAACGACGCTTGAGGACCCTACCAGGGCGCTGAGAGGGAGCAGCGCATTGGGTCGGTTTGATGAAGTGGGAAAGATCGAATGCACGCTGTGCCACGATCCTCACGAAGAGTATTCAATCGTGCCGGGTCCCGAGGAGCAGAAGATCCTCTGCGGCTCTTGCCATGACGCCGCGACCTACTCTCTCGAGAGCCACGCGTCGCTCGCATGCGGCAACTGCCACTCTCTCCATGGTGGGCACACGGGTGATCTCCTGGCCGAGCCCACCTCGACAATTCTGTGCCAATCGTGTCATGAGACGGGAGGGGTGAGCGCTTCTTTCAGCATGGAGCGCAGCGCCTCCGCGACCGTGGCTCTTCCCCCGGCCCCTCGCGGTCACTCTCGTCCACCCGAAGGCGAGTGCACCAGCTGCCACCGCCTGCACGAGTAGGACTCTTTCTTCAGGCAGCACTGATCTGAGACGAAAGCGGCGGGCCTCTCGACCCGCCGCTGGTGAACCTGCACAGTCTGAGTAGTCGTCACCCCGGTTCGACTCCGACACCTAGTTCAGCTTGTTTCCGTGACCGTGGCAGCGGGAGGAATAGCAGGAGCCCTTTCCGATCATTCCGCTCCTGTCGTGGCACGTCATGCAGAAGTTCCCAGTGTTCTGAGCTCCGGTGTCGTCGCTGTAGTCTGTAAACGAGTAGAGGAACGTCGCCGGACCCTGCTTTGGGATGCTCGGCAGATACGTGGCGCCGTCCTTCGACTTCACGGTGTCTACAAGAGCTGCCAGGTTCGTGACACCGAAGTCTTGATCAACTCTCGGATGTGGCAGGTGGCACGTGCTGCACGGGAGCACATCGCCCTCCGCCCACCCGGTCCCGGCAATCAGTCCGGCGCCACCGGACCCCTCCCCCATCACGTCGGTGATCCAGGTAGATCGGATGTTGACGAGGGGTGATGTCGAGTGGTCGGACGTGCCTGGCGCGAAGCTCCCATCATGACAGTCGAGGCAGAACTCGCTCAGCACGTCACCTGCCGTCTGGTATGCCGTGAAGTACCAGTCCGTGCCCACCACGTGACCGTCTCCCGGATCCGGATCGAGCCTGTACGGTTGCGCCGACGCGTCAGTGTGCGGGTTGTGGCAACTCGTACACTCGATAACTGCTCCACTTTCAGCCTGCGCAGCTTGCTGGACGTCGTGACGGTCGTTAATGGCGGCATCGCCGTCTAGTGCCATCTGTACCCAGTTGATCGACTCGCCCCACACGGAGTCCATGTCCGTTCCGGCGGGTCCGTCACTGTCGTGGCAGTTGAAGCAGAAGCCTTCCTCCTGCTCGGCGTACGCCGGTGCCGTAGCCGCCGTCGCGGGAAGACCGAGCAGTTGAGTCTTCTCCGAGCCGTGTCCGCTCGAGTGGCAGCCGAATGTGCCGTTCCCGTAGCAGCCGGCCAGGGAAGCCGAACCCTCGTGCGAAGACGCCAGCCAGGCTGTGTTGTCGATCTCGGGTACCGTCGCACCACCCGTAAACGGGGTCGTGTTTCCGTTGGCCCCGTCCGCGTCGTGGCAGCTCAGGCAGTGGGCACTCAGCTTCGCGGCCTCGGTGGAACTGGTGTTCGGATCGCCCGTCAGGACCACGGACACGGCAGTGTTCAGGGGATCATCCACGTCCTTGAGCCGCACGTTGCCGGCCTGGTGCGCGCTCTGGTCGTGGCAGGTCGTGCAGTCGGAATCCGGGATGTCTGCTGACGAGGCCAGTCCGCCACCGGCCCAGTCCACGTGGTGGGAGGTCCGATCGAACTCGCCCACCACCGCCCGTCGCGTTCCCTGGGTCGAGCTGTGGCACCCTGCGCAGCCTCCGCCCGCTCCCTCGAAACCCGATCCGTGCAGGTGACACGCCGTGCAGTCGTCCGTGAAGTTGTGCGACCCCGGCGGTCCAATGTTCTGGTGGTAGTTGGTAGCCGTATGGCAAACCTCGCAGACGCCGTCGTACGTGGCGTCGCCGTCCGCGAACGAGTTCGTGCCGGTCCACGCCGTGAACACGACGGTCTGGTCCCCGCTGCTCGGCGTGGGCATCAGCCCTTGGACCATCTTGAAGTTGAGGCTGGCCTCACCCTCGTGGTTGTGGCAGTCCCAGCAGTTCGTCGGTGCGCTGTGCTTGGCTCCGTTGTGCGCGACGAACGTATTTCCGTCGTCGTTGCGGCCGGACTTCGGCACCGCCACCTGGACGCCATCCCGGTCCACCGTGGCGGGCCCTGCATCTCCGTGACACGAGAGACACAGGTCCTCGGTCACCGCCCAGTCGCCGAGTGCCGCGTATCCTCCCCCATGCAGGTTGTGGCAGAACGAGCAGTTGTGCATCGGAGTCTGTGCCAGCAGGCCACCGTCCGTGAAGCCCGGCAGCCCCGGCGTTGCGACGCTGACGAAGAGCAGGGCCGCGAAGAGCCTTGGAATCCTCACAGGGCACCTCCCTCGAACACTTCGACCGAGTGTGTTCGATTGCTTGCCACGTAGACGTTGTCACCGCTTACCACCACGCCTGCAGGGATGCGGAGCGCCGGAATCCCGGTGTCCCGTCCTCCCAGTGTCGCGGTTTGTTTCATGGTGGTTCGATCGAACACCAGCACGCCGGCCAGCATCGCGTCGGCCACGAACAGGCGACCGTCCGGCGCCACGCTGATTCCCTGCGGCCGGGAGAAGCCGCCCGAGCAACCGAGCATGCCGCAGCTGCCCGCCCCGGAGATTTCCGCTACGAACGTTCCGTCGTACTGGAAGATCTTGATGTTCGCGGGGTCGGCATCCGGGCCGTAGTCGGTGACGTAGACTTCCTGCAGGCTGTCGTTCACTGCGATCCCGATCGGGTTGGCGAACTCGCCCAGCGCGATCCCCGGCCCGGAGATCGTGCTCTGAAGCTGACCCGCGCCGTCGAACACCTTCACGTTTCGATCGCCCCCGTCCACCACGAACAGCAGCCCGGCGCCCCCGTCTACCGCCATGTCCATGGCGTGCGCCACGGCACCGGAGCCGAAGTCGCCCGCGAATCCGCCGCCGTCCGCGTCATACTTCTCGATCGTGCCGCGCGACGGATTCCCCACGTACACGACGTCGTCCAGGTAGGCGATTGCCGTGGGCTTTCCGTCCATCGTCACCTCGCCGTCCGGCAGGCGCGTCGTCGGGTCGACGGTGAAGATCTTCCTGGCCCGGGAGTCGGAAACCAGCAGGCGGCCCGCTGGCGTGAGCGCCATGCGGAGTGGTCCCCGCAGCGCGTCGAATGCCGCTCCCGGGAAGTCCGGCTCCACCGGTCCAGGAGGAGGCTCCGGCGGTGGTTCCGGCGGGCAGTGCTTGTGGCCGGGATACGGGCATTCCTTCTTGAACGACGCATCCGCATCCGTGACCATATCACGATCATCGACCGCACAGCCGCTGAGCAGGAGCGCTGCAACAAACGCAAGCACAAGGTGGCCTCGAGAAGCCATGGGCCGTAATCCTGTTTGGGGCGCAGAATGTCCACTGAACACCCTGTTTCGAACGGCAAGATGCTTGCCACCCTAACTCACGAAATGACCGCATAAGTCCGGCAAGAATTGCCGATCGTGGGTCATTTGTGCCCAAAATCACGATCGACATACGAAATTTTGTATGTTGCTCGTGCGCAACAATATCCGAGCATTCGAATACCCGCTTTTCCTTCTCTGGCGTTTTTGCCGCCCAACCGGCACCTTTCGCGGCACCCCAAACCGGAGACGCCACGTGCCTCGCACTGCACTCGCAGGCCTCATTGCACTCGCGCTCTTCACCCTTCTGGTGGTCCCGTCGACTGCCCCTGCTCAGGACGCCGCCGAGCTGGCGGCCCTGTGCATCGAGGCGTACGGGGGAGAGGAGGCCATTGCCGCGGCCTCGGCCTTCGTTCAGACGGGCGAGATCGTCTCGACGGGCAGGAGCAGCGAGCCGGGGCGAATCCTCCGCGCCTTCCACCGGCCGGATAAGCTCCGGGTGGAGATCTCATACCCGGACCGGGATGTCGAGCTTCGCGTGCTGGTGGGCAACAAGGGCTGGCGGGGCGGCCGACCGGTGGGCGGTCCCATGCACCACTCGATGGCGCTGCAGGCCATTCGCCTGGATTACCCGGCTTTCCTGCTGGCCGCTCCTGAGCAGGTCAGCGAGGGGGAGCCGCTGGAGCGGGACGGCCGGGCGTTTCGCGTCCTGGTCATGGACGTGGGAGCAGGTCTGACGCTGTCCGCCGAGGTCGACCCCGAGACCGGCCGCATCCACCGCACGATCGCGCACATACCGTTTGATCGCGTGCCGGATGGACTCGAGTTCATCAACGAATACTCGGATTTTCGCGAGGTGAACGGCGTGTTGTTCGCCTTCAAGGAAGTTGCGTATGCTCAGGGCCAGCACACGGCCGACATCACGCTGGAAGAGATGAAGACGTACGATGTGCTCCCGGCCGACCACTTCGACCCGGACCCGTCCGCCGCTTCGTCCTGAGAGGAGTCTCCATGGCCCAGAAGACCTGTTCCCACCTCGACCAGGCCGTCGAAGGCGTTACGCCCTCTGACGAGGGGTGCAGCGAGTGCCTCGACTCCGGCGGCGAGTGGGTGCGCCTCAGAATGTGCATGGTGTGCGGGCACGTCGGGTGCTGTGATTCCTCTGCCGGAAAGCACGCCACCCGCCACTTCGTGGAAACGGGCCACAACGTGATGCAGTCCTTCGAGCCTGGCGAAACTTGGGGTTGGTGTTACGAGCACGAGCGCTACTTGGGACCGTTCGAGGCGGTGCGTTGATCTCTCGTTGAGCCGGCCACCGCAGGCCCGTACGTTTCACCCATGACCCTGACCCGGCGCCTCGTCCTCGCTGTCATACTGATCGCGATCCCCACGCGGGGGGTCCTCGCGCAGGAATCGCCGCACGCCGAGGAAGCAACACAGGTCGAACCGGCTGCCGAAGAAGCCGAGAAGCCCAAGGATCCTTTCTACGCCTCGCCCTACCTGCCACTGAACCGCTGGGAATACCCGATCCTCGAGTACTGGGTATCGGCCGGCCTCATCAACACGCTGTCACCGACCGTGAAACCGTGGCGGCGAATGGACATCGCCCGCGCGCTGGCGGACCTGGACGAGTCTAGACTCGGGGGCGGCGAGAAGGGGTGGCTGGATCGCCTGCGCGAGTCGTTCGCGCCCGAGCTTCAACAGCTCGAATGGCCGCCGGGACAGGCGGTGAACGTGGGCCTCGAGCTGGCGGCCGGGGCCGAGCTCGCTAGCCAGACGCACCGCGATCTCCTGAGGCCCGAACTCGAAGGGGAGTTCTCCGA
>Ga0316198_10001877_pt1 | contig 12565 bp, 13 predicted proteins | sample OudBieAanoxic_MG_FD_204935 | JGI IMG/M metagenome (GOLD analysis project Ga0316198, IMG submission 204935) | Coastal sediment microbial communities from Oude Bieten Haven, Netherlands - site A anoxic | ecosystem: Environmental > Aquatic > Marine > Coastal > Sediment | place: Netherlands... | reverse complement strand
GTCGGGGTCAACAAGGCCTGCCAGGCACTGTTCCGGAAGGTGAAAACGCCACGGGCCATGCTCAGGCTGGGTGAGGATGGCCTGAAGGAATACATCAAGACCATCGGGCTGTTCAACACCAAGGCCAAAAACATTATGAAGACCTGCGCTATCCTGGAGGAACAGTACGATGGCCAGGTACCCGAGGACCGGGGCGCGCTGGAGAACCTGCCAGGCGTCGGCCGCAAAACGGCAAATGTGGTCCTGAATACCGCCTTCGGCCACCCCACCATCGCGGTGGACACACATATTTTCAGGGTCTCAAACCGCACCGGTATTGCACCAGGCAAGAACGTCAACGAAGTCGAACAGCGCCTGCTGCGCCTGGTTCCGGAGGAGTTCAAACAGGATGCACATCACTGGCTGATCCTGCACGGACGCTATACCTGTATTGCTCGCAAGCCGCGCTGCGGATCCTGTATCATCTCCGACCTGTGCGAATACAAGTCGAAGAATCTCGATTGAATTCACCAGCTTGTAATTTTTATCAGCAGTACCGACACTGCTGGCCAAGCGCGGCAGAAACTTTTCGACCAGGCCAATGTCGGAAACAGTGAACAACATGTCCAGGCCATGATAAAAGGGCCGGATACACACGGAACGACAGTTCCATCTTTTCAATATCTATGGGAGCACATGCAATGTCAAAGAAATCGAACCTCACGCCACTGGCTATCGCTGCAGGCACAGCCCTCGTTACATCACTCGCGAGCACTACGGTTGCCACTGCAGCCGGGAACCCGTTTGCCATGTCCGAACTTTCCAGCGGCTACATGGTTGCAGAGATGGCAGAAGGCAAGTGCGGTGAAGGCAAGTGCGGCGGCGAGAAGAAAGCCACCACCGAAGGCAAATGCGGCGAAGGCAAGTGCGGCGGCGAAATGAAGACCACCACCGAAGGTAAATGCGGTGAAGGCAAATGTGGCGGCGCCAAGGCCACCGACGAAGGCGGTGAAGCTGCTGCCGGTGCGGACAAGACCATGAAGGAAGGTAAATGCGGTGAAGGCAAGTGCGGCGGTAACAAGTAAGCACTGAACTCAATTGCCGTGAACAGCAAAACCTATCCCGTTACGGGATCGGGACTTGGACTGCGGCGGACCCTGATGGGTCCGCTGCGGGACAATCCGCCCGGGTCAGTCGATTTTTTCGAGGTGGCACCGGAAAACTGGATCGGCGTCGGCGGAAAGCTGGGCAAGGACTTCCGTCATTTCACCGAACGCTACCCGTTCGTGGCACACGGCCTGTCACTCTCGATCGGCAGCCCCGCACCACTGGATGAAACCTTTCTGCAGCGGGTCAAGCGTCTGCTTGATGAACACAACTTCCGCTGTTACAGCGAACACCTGAGCTACTGCAGTGATGACGGTCATCTCTATGACCTCCTGCCGATCCCGTTTACGGAAGAGGCCGTACACTACGTCGCCGCCCGCATCCGGCGCGTACAGGACATTCTGGAGCGGCGTATTGCCATGGAAAACGTGTCCTACTACGCGGCCCCCGGCAAGGAAATGGAGGAAATCGATTTCCTCAATGCGGTACTCGCGGAGGCCGACTGCGACCTGCTGCTGGACGTCAACAACATCTACGTCAACAGCATCAACCACCGCTACGATGCGGACCGTTTTCTCAAGGCGCTCCCGGCTGAGCGCATCATGTATTTCCACATTGCCGGACATTACGACGAGGCCGAGGATCTGAAGGTAGACACTCACGGCGCACCGATTATCGACCCGGTATGGTCACTGCTGGAGACCGCTTACCAGCATTTTGGCACCGTACCGACACTGCTGGAACGTGACTTCAATATTCCCCCTCTCCCCGAACTGCTGTCCGAGGTCAACCACATCGCGACCCTGCAGGAAAAGTGGGACATCCCGCGCAACAGCACCCGTGCACATGGCAACCACGCCTGAATTTATCCGCCGGCAATATGAATTCGCGGCACACATCCGCGACCCCGGGCACGCGCCGGCGCCGGCAGACATCGAAGACCGACGCATGGGAATATACCGGGAGCTGTTCTACAACAACGTGGAAAGCTTCCTGTCCGGCACCTTTCCGGTGTTACGCAACATCCACGATGACGACGGCTGGCATGCACTGGTACGCGAGTTTTTTGCCCGTCACCGTTCGCGCACACCACTGTTTCTCGAAATCCCGCGTGAATTTCTGAACTGGCTGGAGCACGGCCACAACGCCCGCCCGGAAGAACTGCCGTTCCTGTACGAACTGGCCCATTACGAGTGGACCGAACTGGCCCTGTCAGTGGCCGAGGAAACACTGGACCAGGAAGACGTCGACCCGGAAGGCAACCTGCTGGACGGCATTCCCGTGCTATCGCCACTGGCCTGGCACCTGGCCTACCACTACCCGGTACACAGGATCGGGCCGGACTTCCTGCCCGACCGGCCCGGCGAGACACCAACCTTTCTGGTCGTGTACCGCGACCGCAATGACGAAGTCGGCTTCATGGAAATCAACCCGGTCACCAGGCGACTGCTGGAACTTATCGCCGAGGGCAACAATGCCACCGGGCACGAGTTGCTGACCCGCATCGCAACCGAGCTGTCACACCCGCAACCCGGGGTCGTCATCAGCGGCGGCACGGAAATCCTGCAAGGCCTGCATGACAAGCACATTATCTCCGGAACCAGACGCCGCTAACTGCACCAAACCGGTTATAGCCGATTAAGCAACAACCCAAAGGGGACACCCATGACCGGCATCCTGAACCGCCTGCAGAACCTGCTGGACACTACCCGCACAATTGATTTCCTGGCGCCGCTGGCCCTGCGCCTGTACCTCGTGCCTGTGTTCTGGATGGCCGGCACCCACAAGCTGGAGAACGCCGGACTGGGTTGTCTGAACACTACCGGCAGCTCCTGCAGCCTGGCGGTCAAGCAGGATGTCATCGACTGGTTCGGTAACCCCGACTGGGGCCTGGGACTACCCTTGCCGGAACTGCTGGCTTACCTGGCAGCCTACACCGAATACTTTGGAGCGATCCTGTTACTGGTCGGCCTGGCAGTGCGCTGGATAGCTCTTCCGCTCATGGTCACCATGATTGTCGCTGCAGTCACCGTGCACTGGCAGAACGGCTGGCCGGCAATCGCCGATGCCGGCGGCCTGTTTGTCAGCGAACGCATCCAGGGGGCTGCCGAACGTCTGGACCGGGCCAAAGACATCCTGCAGGAACATGGCAACTATAGCTGGCTTACCGAGAACGGCAGCTTCGTGGTGCTCAATAACGGCATCGAATTCGCCGCCACCTATTTCATCATGCTGCTGGTGCTGTTCTTTATCGGGGCCGGAAGGTTCTTCAGCATGGATTACTGGGTTGCACGCTACCGGGGGCTCAATAGCAGCGACAGAGCACCTGAACGAGATGCATCCAGGGAGCCTGAGACCGGCTGAATCCAGCAACCCGGTGCCGCCCGAGGTGTGCCGGTATGCCTCAGGCAGTCTTTGGTTCCTGCTCGTCTGACTCTGCAGCGCTGCTGTTGACGCGCCGATCCGGCATGAAACGGCGCTCCTCCCTGACCGTCACGCCGTTGCTATCCTTGAACGGCTCCCCGTTAAGTGTGCGCTGCTGCTGTCGCCGGTCGGTCACCCTGACTCGTCTGTTATCCAGCATTTTCTCCCCCAAAGTTTTCCTGTGCCGATTCTCTGGCAGCTGGCTCTTGATGGCCATGCAAACCAGTTAAATGCAAAAATCGCACCCTACATATAAATGAATTATTAAACAATAACTTACAAATGCCTCACCCCTGTGACTGCAAGCACACATGTAAGGCCAGGCAGACATGGATTCGGGATTCTTTACACCATTATCGATAACCTGCTGTTGCTGGGAGACTTGTCGGGCTATAGTTAGTGCGTGAACCGAACACCAGAATAATAGAAGTCGGGTATCCCGCCATGCCGGAATTCATACTCCTGAACTCGTCCCGCCTGCGTGCCGCATGCCTGCTGCTGTGTGCGTTCGTCATATATCAACCACCGGTTGCAGCAGCGTTCACCGCCTTCGAGAGCGGGCATGTACGCCCGCTGGCCCTGTCTGCCAGCGGCGACCGCCTGTTTGCAGTGAACACACCGGATAACCACCTGGAAATTTTCGATATAACGGCCGAGGGCCTGACGCGGCAGGCCTCGGTACCGGTCGGGCTGGAACCGGTGGCCGTCGCGGTCCGAAATGACGGCGAGGTCTGGGTCGTCAACCATCTGTCGGATTCCATCAGCATCGTCAACACGGCAGCAAATCCGCCACGCGTGACGCGTACCCTGCTGGTCGGCGATGAACCACGGGATATCGTGTTCGCCGGCAACGGCCGTAACCGGGCCTTCATCACCACGGCACACCGCGGCCAAAACAGCACCTATACCGACCCGGGCAACCCGGGGGAGCTGACCACGCCCGGTATCGGGCGCGCCGATGTCTGGGTGTTTAACGCCAGCAATCCTGGTTCAGAACTGGGTGGAAATCCGCTGACCATCGTTACGCTGTTTGGCGACACGCCGCGGCCACTGGCCGTTTCGCCGGATGGTAATACCGTGTATGCCGGCATTTTTCATTCCGGCAACCGCACTACCACGATACATGAAGGTGCCGTGTGTAATGGCGGGGTATCAGCTGCCCCCTGCAACGATGCCGACGCAACGTCACCGGGCGGGCTGCCTGCTCCCAACGTGGATACCAGCAACAATCCCCAGCCGGAAGCAGGCCTGATTGTCAGGCACAATGGCAGCAACTGGGTGGATGAACTCGGCCGCAACTGGGACGACCTGGTGCGCTTCAACCTGCCGGACAAGGACGTGTTTGCCATTGATGCGACCGCCAACCCGCCGTTTGAAACAGCCGCCTGGAGCGGTGTCGGCACAATCCTGATGGATATTGCCGTGCATCCGCAAACCGGCAAACTGTTCGTTGCCAATACCGAGGCAATCAACGAGGTGCGCTTTGAGGGCACGCGCACACCTGCCGATCCCACCAGCACGGTGCTGGGGCATCTGCACGAAACGCGTATCACCGTCATCGATACCGGCACCGGAACGGTCACGCCACGCCATCTCAACAAGCACATCGACTATGACGTGTCTCCGGCACCACCTGGTGTGGCCGACAAGAGTCTTGCCCTGCCCCGCCAGCTGGTTATCTCCAGTGATGGCAACACCCTGTACCTGGCAGCAAAAGGCTCCGACAAGGTCGGCATCTTTTCCAGTTCGCAAATCGAGAACAACACATTCGTGCCGGATAGCACAGACCACATAACGGTCAGTGGTGGTGGCCCCGCAGGCCTGTTGCTGGACGAGGCACGCAATCGCCTTTATGTAACCACACGCTTCGATAATGGCGTTTCGATCCTGGACCTCGGCAACAAAACAGAAACTGCACATTACCTGCTGCATAACCCCGAACCTGCGGACCTCGTTGCCGGGCGCCGCTTCATGTACGACGCCCGTTTCACTTCCAGTAATGGCGAGGCGGCCTGCGCCAGCTGCCATGTGGATGGCGACCTCGACAGCCTGGCCTGGGACCTGGGTGATCCCACCGGCAACATCCTCAATAACCCGCTCGATCCCTCACCCTCCGGTGGCGGGCAGGACTTCCATCCAATGAAGGGCCCGATGACCACGCAAACCCTGCGCGGCATGAATACCCACGGCTCCATGCACTGGCGCGGCGACCGCACCGGCGGCAATGACGAACCCAATTCGGCGCCGAACGGCAACGGTGGCGCCTATAACGAAGCCCTTTCGTTCAGTAAATTCAACGTCGCCTTTCCCGGCCTGCTGGGACGCAGCACGGAACTGACGGTCACAGAGATGACTCAGTTCACTGATTTCATCCTGCAGCTTATGCAGCCACCGAATCCGGTCCGCAACCTCGATGACTCGCTCACGGACAGCCAGAGCGCCGGCCATGATTTCTATATGTTTCAGGTCTCCGATTTCGTCGCGACTTGCAACGGATGCCACGTACTGGATCCAGCCAGCGGCTTCTTCGGCACCAGTGGCCAATCCAGTTTTGAAGGCGAGCCACAGCATATGAAGGTGCCGCAACTACGCAACATGTATTCCAAGGTCGGCATGTTCGGCATGCCGGCTGTGCAGTTTTTCAACAGCGGCAATAACGGGCATCAGGGCGACCAGATTCGCGGCTTTGGCTTTCTGCACGATGGCAGCACCGACACCCTGCTACGCTTCCTGAATGCCACATTATTCAACTTTCCGGGCGGCGATGCGCAGCGCCGCGAGGTAGAGCAATTCATGTTTGCGTTCGATTCCAACCTCAAGCCCGTGGTTGGCCAGCAAATAACCCTGACCCACAGCAACCAGACGACCGTCGACCCGCGGATAGACCTGCTGATCTCACGCGCCCAGGCGGGCGATGCAGACCTGGTCGTCAAGGGTATCGTCAACGGCGAGACGCGCGGCTGGCGACGTCTGCCTGCTGGTACATTCGAAGCTGACAGGGCCGTGGAGGCAGCACTTACCGAAATCCAGTTACGTGACCTGGCAAAGACAGCCGGACAGCCGCTCACCTTCATGGCTGTACCGCCCGGGTCTGGCGTGCGCAGCGGCATCGACCGGGACGAGGACAGTGTGCTGGATGGTGACGACAATTGCCCCGGTAGCGCCAATCCCGGCCAGGAAAACAACGACGCAGATACACTGGGTGATGCCTGTGATCCGGACGACGACAACGACGGCGTCGCGGATATCGATGATGCCTTCCCGCTGGATACGGATAATGACGGTATTGACAACGCCGCTGACGCTGACGATGACAACGACGGGATCCCGGATGTGGTCGACACCTATCCGCTCGATACAGACAATGACGGTTTCGACAACGCATCGGATAACGACGATGACAACGACGGCCTGGCGGATAGCGTCGACCCGTTGCCGCTGATATTCAATTACAGCGACGGGGATGTCGCCCCGCTGGGCAACCCGGACGGCCAGACTAATGCGGGCGACTACCTGGTGTTTCTGCGGGTTCTACAGGGCCACGTGACCCCGGATGACGAACTGCTGTCGCATGGCGACCTGTACCCCGCCGGTGCCCCGGACGGCGTCCTCGACCTGTCAGACCTGATCCTGCTGCAGCAACTGATCCTGCCGTGACTCAGGCGCCTGCCTGCTGCAGGCCACCGGCCCAATCAGCAGAAGCGTGACTGACATCCCGGTTTTCCGGCACGCTCACGCGGATACTGAAAACCAGTAACGCAGGGGTCGGGTTTGCTGGTCGCACACATTGCACACATTCCCCTGAAGAGCGACATGGATGACCCGGCCCCTGACGTTATTCCCGCAACGCCCGCACCTTGTCCAGCAAGGCCGCATCATCCCACTCGCGGCCACCGATGGCACGGTAGGCAAAGGTGCCGTCTGGCGCAACCACGTAGGTCGTGGGCAACCCCTTTACCGGGTAGTCGTCGATCACCTTGCCCGCCTGATCCATCAGCATGGGAAAGTCTGCCGGGTAATCTGCCGAGAACACGAAAATTGTATCTTCGTCCTCGCCCATGTTAATCCCCAGCATGACCACACCATCCCGTTCCAGCTGGTGCCATGCCCGGTTCATGGAGGGAATCTCTTCCCGGCAGGGCGGACACCAGGTCGTCCAGAAATTGATAATCACCGGCGTGCCACGATAATCAGACAGCCGATGGGTATTGCCCTCGGTATCCTGCAATTCAAAATCCGGCGCGGGTATATTTCCCGGGATCGGCGTCAGGGTCTGGCCAGCGTAACACGCCCCTGCCAGCAGCAGGATCACCCCGGCTCTGAACACCTGTTTCATCATAAACATAATTACCATCATCGCAGGCTGCGGCATTGTCAGCTGCCCGGCATTACTGCAACGCATCGACATCGGGCGTGCACACTATGCCGGTGATCTTCCCGGTCCGGGAGCTGTCGCGCTCGAGCCAGCTAACATCGAGGTCAAACACCGAGCCTGGCGGAATACCGAAAGCCGTCAGGCCCCAGTTGTAATCCCCGGGGAGGAATTCCTGCCGGGTCGGGAACATTCCCCAGCGAAAAACCAGTCGGGCGGCCGGGTCGGCTGCCTCCTCGGGCCACGACGCCATCCACGGCTCTTTCAGTTTTATCGGCCCCCTGCTGCCGGCATGCTGCATGCGCCATTCGCCAAGGTCGACCGACACCGGCTGTCCGCTGCCCGATGCACCGGTGTTGCGAATAATGGTCTGGAACATGCAGCTGGTAGCGAGTTCCTCGATAACCTCGCTGGAAAATGCGTGCTGCATGAACAACGCACGGGTCTGGTCCGGCAGGCGCTGCACCAGCTCGATTTCGATGTCCCCGTCGCTGAAGTGCCAGCCCTGCAGACCATTATCGGGATTGGTCGTGTGTGTCACATCTGCCATTACGGCTGGAGGCAGCAGCAAAAACAACATTAACAAGACCGGTTTCACAAACTCACTCCTGGCTGACGGCATGCCGCCGCAGCATCGCCCCACTCACGCAGCTACTGGCAATCAATACACTCCACCCTGACCTGAATTTGCCGGGTACTGCTGTCCCTGGCTGTCTGCGACTGCCCCAGCCCACCCTGGCGCTGCTGGCTGCTGGTATCGATGCCACCCAGTTCAACCCATTCACCCAGACGGCCACGTACGACTGTCGCTGCGCTCTGGGTTCGGATCACGCCTTGACCACGTCCGGCCCGATCATCATGCTGCAGTATTTCCAGGGTGACGGCATCACCATTGAGACGCGGCACCACGTAAAAGCCACTGCTCACATCATGCCACTGCGTGGCATCCCGGACATACGGAATGCCGTTGTTGTAATAGACCTGCGTCTCGTGGAGCGGCATACGCATACCACTGCGAATATAGGCCGGCTGCCCCTCGAGGGCCTGCACCCGGTAGCTGGAGTTGCGGCGATCCTGGATGTTCCTGTCGTGCAGGTCGAGCCGTGCACGGGTCTCGTCAACCGGGTAGCCCGGGGAATTGATGCCCACCTGGGCATCACCGACCCTGATATCGGCACGGGCAGAGTAGCCCGAGGAACGGGCCGCCTTGTCACCCTGGTTGCCGACAGTAATCAGCAGCCGGTGCGGCGGCCGGTCCAGTTCAGCCAGCAGCTGCCGGATTTCACGAAGACGTGCCGGAGCAGCCTTGACCACCAGGCTGTTGCCCATCCCGGTCACCGTACCGTCCGGACCCGCAAACGGCCGGATCACCGGGAGGATCTCTTCCAGCGGGCGCGCCTGCAGCTCAATGACCTCGATCGGATAATCGGCCAGCGCTGGCCGGTACAACAGGCAGGTGAGGACAATGCACAACAGGAATAATGCTCGCGGTTTCACGGACAGCCTTGCCTCCAGGGTAGCGGGGTTTCCGTCATCAGGCTTCATAGTACAATGATTGTGCATTATAAAGACAACCGGCAATGCGCACTGCGCCTGCCTTTTCAGGACCAGCCTATGACCAGTATCGGCACCCCGCTATCCCCGAGCGCCACCCGGATATTGTTCTGTGGTGGCGGCGAACTCGGCAAGGAAGTCGTCATCGAGCTGCAGCGGCTGGGCGTGGAGGTCATTGTGGTGGACCGCTACGACAACGCCCCGGCCATGCAGGTCGCTCACCGCAGCCACACCATCTCCATGCTGGACGGCGCAGCATTGCGCAGCGTGATCGAGCAGGAACGCCCTGACTTTATCGTGCCCGAAATCGAGGCCATCGCGACCGACACCCTGGTAGAACTGGAAGCCGAAGGTTATACCGTCATACCTACCGCCCGTGCAGCACGCCTCACCATGAACCGCGAAGGCATCCGGCGGCTGGCCGCAGAACAACTGGGTATCCCTGCATCGCCGTACCGTTTTGCCGCGACCCGCCCTGAATTCGATCAGGCCATCGCAGCGATTGGCCTGCCCTGTGTGGTTAAACCCATTATGAGTTCCTCCGGCAAGGGGCAAAGCACCCTCCACCAGGCCGCCGACATCGACGCCGCCTGGGCATATGCGCAGGAAGGCGGCCGCAGCGGCGCCGGCAAGGTCATCGTTGAGGGCTTTGTAGAATTCGATTACGAAATCACGCTGTTGACGGTGCGGCATGCCGGCGGTACCAGTTTCTGCGCCCCCATCGGCCACGTACAGGTCGCGGGCGACTACCGGCAATCGTGGCAACCCCAGCCCATGAGTGACACGGCACTGGCACAGGCACGCGAAATAGCCGCAGCCGTGACCGGCGCCCTGGGGGGGCACGGCATCTTCGGGGTGGAACTGTTCATCAGGGGCGACACGGTGATCTTCAGCGAAGTATCGCCACGCCCGCATGACACCGGCATGGTTACCATGATCTCCCAGGACCTGTCCCAGTTCGCGCTGCATGCCCGCGCCATACTCGGCCTGCCGCTCCCGAATATTCGTCAGCACGGGCCATCCGCCTCCAGTGTCATCCTGGTGGAGGGCGAATCCACGCAGGTCAGCTTCGGCAACCTCGAGGCTGCCCTGCAGGCACCTGATACCCAGCTGCGCCTGTTCGGCAAACCCGGGGTCAATGGCCAGCGGCGCATGGGGGTGGTACTGGCGCGGGGTGAAACTGTTGAACAGGCACTCGAGCAGGCACGCCAGGGCTCCGCCGCCGTGACCACCCGGCTGTAACCCGCGGCAGCACCGCATTCATGCGCCAGCCATTCTGCATGCGACAGCATCCTTCGTTGCCGGCAGAAACTGCTGATTCCAGCCATGCCGCCCGGCGGCAATACTCTTTGCACCTGCAGTCGATGTGGCGCATCATCGGCTGCAGGGCGGTATACTTCACGGTGGACTGCGGGCAGGTTTGCATCTGCTGTTTTCAGCCGCACACCGCCTGGATTGCAGGATCGAACCAATAACAGGAGATAACAATTTGAAATATTCAAGCATAAGCATACTGGCGGCACTGGCATTATCAGGGTCACTGTACGTTACCGCCGCTGACGCTGGCGGCATGGGCATGGGCAGTTCCAAGTCCCGGAGTCCTGATTCAGGCTACGGTCGTGGTTACGGGCCCGGACCGGGCTATGGTCGCGGCGCCGATGCCCCAGGTGGCTCCGGTTTCGGCATGGGCAATCGCGGCGACCGGGGACCAGGCTATGGGCCGGGGTACGGGCGCGGACCGGGTGAGGACAGTGGCTCCGGTTTCGGCATGGGCAACCGTGGCGACCGGGGACCAGGCTATGGGCCGGGGTACGGGCGCGGACCGGGTGAGGACAGTGGCTCCGGCTTCGGCATGGGCAACCGTGGCGACCGGGGACCAGGCTATGGGCCGGGTTACCGACGCGGACCTCCCGGGGATAGCGGATCCGGCTTCGGCATGGGCAACCGTGGCGATCGGGGGCCCGGCTATGGCCGTGGTTATGGTCCCGGTCCAGGTTACGGCCCCGGCCCGGGTCAGGGTTATGGTCCCGGCCAAGGTTATGGTCCCGGCCCAGGATACGGTTATGGTTCCGGTCCAGATCTCGGTTATGACACCGGTGACTAGCGAACCGCTGCAGTAACAAAGGTGTGCTGCCCGCATCCACCGCGGCAGCACGCCTTCCCAACTGATCAGGAATGTCTGTTCCGGCTTTACTTCGCCAACTTCTCACACAATGAACGACGACCCACTCACTGCCCGGATCGAGGAACTGGAATCCCGCCTGATGCACCAGGAAGCAGCCATCGAGGAACTGACCCGCAGCCTGTTAAGCCAGGAACAGCTGCTCACTTCACAGCTGCAGACTATCGAACGGCTGGAGGCGCAACTGCATTCACTCGCGGACCCGCACACCCTGGCGCCCGGCGAGGAAGCCCCGCCTCCGCATTACTGATCTCGCCACCCGGCACGCCAAGCACCCGGGCGCAAGCTCTGCAGCATTAAAGTTTGCACCTTTCCCGGCCGATAGTGCGTTGAAACACGTGGTCGGCTGCCTGCCATGCCGCCCGTAAACCACACACGGAATGGCTGCCATGAATACACCATTACTTGTTGCACAACTGTTCGCCCTGGGCGCCACAATCGCACTGATCTGGCTGGTGGTGCGCGCCTTCAGGAAACACATAGGCTGGGGTTTCGCGGTATTGCTGCTCTCCCCGTTCGCGGCCACCGTCTTTGGCATCAAGTACTGGAAAGACGAGAAACGACCCTTTCTTGTCTACATTTCGACATTCGTCACTGCCCTAGCCCTGACACTGTATCTGTTCACTGTCTGGGGCGGCTGGGAGCTGGTACAGGCCGGCCAGCGGGTCCAGCAGGGTATCGACAACAAGGACCTGACCCAGGCTGATGCCCATGCATTCATGAATGCCGGCATGCTGTTCCTCGAGCATTCAGAACCCGGTCCGGAAAATCAGCAGCAACTGGAATTGATCCGGGAAGAACTCGACCGTCAGCAGGACGCCGTGTCCCCGGAGCCTGCAGCGGCAGCGGCAGCGACGGCCAGCAGGCCGGAAAAGAAACTTCATACCCTCAGCTCAATCACCTGAAAGGTCGTCCCCAAACAGGAGCATTACCGACTCACCTACATT
>Ga0316198_10001876_pt1 | contig 12568 bp, 10 predicted proteins | sample OudBieAanoxic_MG_FD_204935 | JGI IMG/M metagenome (GOLD analysis project Ga0316198, IMG submission 204935) | Coastal sediment microbial communities from Oude Bieten Haven, Netherlands - site A anoxic | ecosystem: Environmental > Aquatic > Marine > Coastal > Sediment | place: Netherlands... | reverse complement strand
AACCGGAAGGAGAGTCGGGGCCCCGGAGGGCAGGTCGAGACGAGCCCCTTTTCCGAAATCACGGACGAGGACATCGATTCCCTGTTCGGTGACTGAGCCGAGATTGGGGCGGCGACAAAGGCTCGAACTCAAATTTCCCAACGTCGGCTTTGCGGGCTGGGACCGAGACCATCGGGAGGTTCGCTGCAAGAGTCGGCCAAGACATCTTGATGCGGATTGAAGCGAAATGACCTTCATCAACTACGCTGCGAAGGAGATCAACTGCAAGATCGTCTACTATGGCCCGGGACTCGGCGGTAAGACGACGAACCTGCAGCACATCTACAACAAGACGGCTCCGGACCGACGCGGCAAGATGATTTCACTGGCCACCGAGGCCGATCGCACGCTGTTCTTCGATTTCTTACCTCTAGATCTTGGATCCATTCGTGGCTTCACGACGCGATTCCATCTCTACACGGTCCCTGGTCAGGTCTTCTACGACGCGAGCAGGAAGCTGATTCTCAAAGGGGTGGACGGGGTCGTCTTCGTGGCTGACAGCCAGACCGACCGGATGGAGGCCAATGTCGAGTCGATTCGGAATCTCGAGTTGAACCTGGACGAGCACGGATTCGATCTGCAAGGCATCCCCTATGCACTTCAGTTCAACAAACGGGATCTGCCCAACATCATGCCGGTCGACGAGATGTATCGGATGCTGAACTTCAAACGCGAACCCACCTTTGCCGGTATCGCTCCACAGGGTGTGGGTGTCTTCGAGACGCTCAAGTCAGTCGCCAAGCAGATACTGGTCGAGTTGCGGAAGAAGTAAGAGCGCACAACCACTAGGGAGACAGATGGCGAAGCGGTGGAAGAAACAGGAGATCACCTACCTCAAGCGGTACGCCGAGAAGAAACACGTAGCCGAATTGGCAGAGCGGTTTCGGACCAACAACGACGAAGTTTCCCGCAAGCTGACCGAGCTCGGCCTCGAGGCCAAAGACAGTGCCTCGATTCGGGCACTTCCACCGGATCCGCAGATCGGGATCTTCGAGAAGGGTCTCAAAGCTCTCCATCAGAACAAGTGGCGAGAAGCCAGCAAGTACTTCGAGAAGATCCTGGAAGAGACTGGCGAGAGTGACCTCGCTCAGCGCTCTCGACGGTATCTGGGTATCTGTCAAAAGAACCTGGCGAAGTCGGGCACGAAGAACAAAGACCCATTTCTGCAGGCGGTCTACGAAAGCAACCGTGGTAACTACGAGGAGGCTCTGGCGCTCTGCAGCCGGGGTGGTCGGCAGAGCAAGGACGAGCGCTTTGCCTACCTGGCTGCTGCCGTCTACAGCCTGATGGGAGAGCTCGAGAAGGCATCGAAGTTCCTCACGGTGGCGATCGAGCTCAATCCAAAGAACCGCATCCATGCCTACCACGACACGGACTTCGAAACGCTCCGAGACAGCTCAGAGTACCGACATCTCTTCGACTGATCCAACGGCCTCTCGAGCTCCGGCGAGCGCCCTGGTCACCATTGGCGGTGGCAGCGGCCTGTCGGTTCTGCTGCGTGGCCTCAAGCACTCGGTCGGTGGTCCTATCGGGGATCTCACGGCGGTGGTGACGGTCAGTGACGATGGTGGTTCGTCTGGACGCCTGCGCCGCCAGTTCGGCGTCCTTCCCCCAGGTGACATTCGTAGCTGTATTGTGGCCTTGGCCGACGACGAGGACCTGTTGGCGCGACTATTCCAATATCGCTTCGACGAGGGTGAGGGACTTTCGGGTCACTCATTCGGCAACCTGTTCCTGACCGCTTTGGCTGGTATCACCGGGGACTTCTATCAGGCGATCCTCACGGCGGAAGCCGTGCTATCCGTGCGGGGCCGGATCCTGCCCGCGACCCTGAGCGATTTGCGCCTGCATGCCCGAGGCCTGTCCGGTCGGACCTACAAAGGTGAGTCTGCAGTAGGAGTCTCAGGAGAACCGTTGCAGGAGGTGTTGCTCGAGCCAGAGGCCCCCCCTGGGTTTGGCCCCGCAGTCGAGGCAATTCGGCAGGCTGATCTGGTGATTCTGGGCCCCGGCTCGTTGTACACCTCGGTCATCGCGAATCTCCTGATCCCTGATATCGATGCCGCGATCCGGGAGAGCCAAGGCAAGGTGGTTCTGCCGTTGAATCTCATGACCCAGCCCGGAGAGACCGACGGCATGAACGCGCTCGACCATCTGGACGCCATCGAGCGATACCTGGGAACCGGTGCCATCGATATCGTGGTGGTCAACACCGCGCCTTTGCCAGCCGACCGTCTGCCGGCCTACAGTGAGGAAGGCTCAGAGCCGGTGATCCTCGATGAGGCCGCCTTTCGGATGCGGGGAATCGACATTTTTGGCGATGACCTGCTGGCGCCGGGCCCCCTGATCCGCCACGATAGGTTCAAGCTCGCCCGCACCATCCTGTCGGTTCTGGAGAGCGACAGGGAATCGGCAGGTGCCTCGGCCGATTGAGCGCTTGGCAGGCGCAGTGCGCGGCGAGAACTGGACCACGGTGACCTGCGGACAGGATAGTCAGTATGAGAGAGGAGTGCAGGTGACGAAACCACAACCCCTATCGGCGGTAATTCTGGCGGCAGGCAAGGGCACTCGGTTGCGATCAGCCTTGCCCAAGGTTCTGCATCCTGTTGCGGGTAGACCGATGTTGGAATGGGTGCTGAACGCAGCGCGGGCCGCAGGCTGTGAGCACATCTATGTAGTGGTAGGGCATGGCGCGGATGCGGTGCAGAGCGAGATCGAGGCCGACGATGTGACCTGGGTGTTGCAGGAGGAGCAGCTCGGAACGGGCCATGCTCTTCTGCAGGTGGAGAGCCATTTGGAAGCGCCGGCAACCCTGCTCGTGCTCTCAGGTGATGTACCGCTCGTGGCCCCGGAGACCCTGGATCGGTTGGCGGCCGCCGCGCGTGCGGGTTGGGGCGCCATGGTCGTGGCGGAGATGGAGGAGCCCGGCTCCCTGGGGCGCGTCGTGGCAACGGCAAGCGGCACTCTCGAGCGCATTGTGGAGGTTGCAGACGCCACTCCTGAAGAGTTGGAGAATCCCTGGATCAACGCCGGGATCTACGCTCTGCCAGCTCCCGAGATCTTCGATTTCCTGAAGCAGCTGAAGCCGAACAATGCCAAGCAGGAGCTCTACCTGACCGACGCCCTCACCGCGGCAGCCGGTCAGTCCCTCGCCCTGGTCTCGCTGGCCGAGGCGGCAGAGGCCTTCGGAGTCAACGATCGGCTGGACCTGGCTCGCGTCCACGGTGTACTGCTGCGACGCAAGGCAGATGCGTTGATGAGAGAAGGCGTGACGATTCTGGACCCGGACCATGTGGTCATCGAGGCGGGTGTCGAAGTTGGTAGGGACTCGGTGATCCATCCAGGGGTCTCCCTGACGGGCAGGACCCGATTAGGAGAGGGTTGTACCGTTCACCAGGGGGCGTGGCTGCGGGATGCTTGGCTCGGTGATCGGGTCACGGTGGAGCCCTATAGCGTTCTTGAAGAAGTGGAAGTTGGGGACGCCTGTCAGATCGGGCCTTTCGCTCGCATGCGACCCGGCGCGGTCATGAAGGAGCGAGCCAAGATCGGCAACTTCGTCGAGATCAAGAACTCGGAGCTCGGCGCCGGCGTGAAGGCGAACCACCTGGCCTACGTGGGTGATGCGACGGTGGGGGAGAACGCGAACCTGGGGGCAGGGACGATTACATGCAATTACGACGGCGTCTCGAAGCATCGCACGGAGATTGGCAAAGGTGCGTTTATCGGCAGCGACACGATGTTTGTCGCTCCGGTCAGTGTGGGCGATGGCGCCATGACGGCGGCCGGGTCCGTGATCTCCAAGGACGTGCCCCCCGGAGCACTGGCGATCGAGCGGTGCGAGCAGAAGACCGTGCCAGGTTTCGCCAAACGAAAGCTCGAGCGGCGAAAGGCCAGAAAGCAGTAAACTTCATTTCTTATGTGCGGAATCGTCGGCTATATAGGGCAGCGTGAGGTTGTTCCCGTGCTCCTTTCGGGACTCGAGAGTCTCGCCTATCGGGGCTATGACTCGGCAGGTGTCGTCGTTGTTCGTGAGAGCGAGCTGGAGGCCGTCAAGGCCAAAGGCAAGCTGGAGCGCTTGGTCGAGAAGCTGGAGGGCGAGTCCCTCGTAGGCACCTATGGCCTGGGTCATACGCGCTGGGCGACTCACGGCGAGCCTTCCGAGCGCAATGCCCATCCGGTGATGGACGCGAAGGGCCGATTGGCCCTCATCCACAACGGCATTATCGAGAATTTCCTGACTCTCAAGAAGAGCCTCATCAGTGAAGGTTGGGAGTTCACTTCCGACACCGATACGGAGGTCGTCGCCAACCTCATCAGCTTGCACCTGCAGGACGACCTGTTGGCGGCGACGAGACTGGCGCTGCAAGAGCTCGAAGGCATGTACGCGTTTGCCGCCGTCTCGACGGTGTCGGGGCAAGCCGAGATCGTTGTCGCCCGACAAGGTCCGCCACTGGTCATCGGGCTGGGTGATGCCGAGTGCTTCCTGGCTTCGGACCCGGCGGCTCTGCTGGCCTACACGAAGAACGTGATCTTCCTGGAGAACGGGGACTTGTGTCGGTTGACCGCTGCCGGCCCCGAGATATGGGACGAGGCTGGCGTCAGCGTCGAGCGGCAGACGGTAAGGCTTACCTGGGACCCGATCCAGTCCGAAAAGGGTGGCTTCAGGCACTTCATGCTCAAGGAGATCCACGAGCAGTCCCAGGCGATCCAGGACACGTTTGCGGGTCGCGTGGACTTCGAGAGCAACAGGGTCAGGTTCGACAACTTCTCGCTCACACCGGAGAAGGCGGCGCAGATTCAGCGGGTCCAGATTCTGGCTTGCGGGACCTCGTGGCACTCGGGTCTGGTGGGCAAGTTCATGATTGAAGAGTTGGCACGGATACCGGTCGAGGTGGACTACGGTTCCGAGTATCGATATCGGGATCCAGTCGTCGGAGAGGGTGTTCTGGCGGTGGGTATCTCCCAGTCGGGGGAGACTGCCGATACGCTGTCAGCCATGGAGGCGGCCAGCGATCGAGGTGCCGAGCTGCTGGCGATCTGCAACGTGCCTGGCAGCCAGGCGACCCGAATCAGCGGCGGCGTGATCTACACCCATGCCGGGCCAGAGATCGGAGTCGCCTCGACGAAAGCCTTCACGACTCAGCTCACCGCCCTCTATCTTCTGGCTCTCTATCTGCGGCAGCAGCGTGGATTGGCGATCGAGCCAGAAATGCTCACGGAGCTTGCGAAGCTACCTCACGCTGTGGCGGAGATCATGGATTCCGAAGCGGAGCTCGAAGAGTTGGCTCGGCATTATGCCCGCCTCGAGGACTTCCTATACCTGGGAAGAGGTATCAACTATCCGATCGCGCTCGAAGGAGCCCTGAAGCTGAAGGAGATCTCCTACAGCCATGCCGAGGGCTACCCGGCTGGGGAAATGAAGCATGGCCCGATCGCCCTGATCGACGAAGATTTTCCGGTCGTGGCGATTGCTACCGGCAGCCGCGTGTTCGACAAGGTCTGCAGCAACATGCAGGAGGTCAAGGCACGGGACGGCGTGGTCATCGCCGTCACGGATCGCCCGGCCGAAGAGCTCGCCGAGATCGCCGACGAGGTCATTCATGTGCCCCATTCATCCGATTTGCTGCAGCCTCTGATCAATGTCATACCTTTGCAGCTGTTCGCCTATTTTGTTGCCGTTCGCCGGGGTGCCGACGTGGATCAGCCGCGGAACCTGGCCAAGAGCGTGACGGTCGAGTAGAAAGCCAGCCGGACCGTCGCCGATGCCGTCGAATTCCGCCCTCGATCTCGAGCGCGCCCTGAACCCTGAGCAGGCTGCCGCCGTCACTCACGGTGACGGGCCCCAGTTGGTACTGGCGGGGGCGGGTTCCGGCAAGACTCGGGTCATCACCTATCGGGTCGCCTGGCTGGTCCAGGAGCGCGACGTCGATCCTTCGCAGATCGTTGCGATGACCTTTACGAACAAGGCTGCGGGCGAGATGCGGGACCGAGTCCAAGATCTCCTCGGCCTACATCCATTACCGACGTTCGTCGGCACGTTTCATCGATTCGCTCTCGGCCTGTTGCGACGTCACGGGAAGCACGTCGGCGTCGACCCGAGCTTCGCGATTTTCGACAGCTCCGATCAGCTGTCCCTGGTGAAGAAGGCCCTGGCTGAAGAGAACCTCTCGGAGTCGGCCTTTCCGCCGCGCTCGATGTTGGGCACCATCAGCGCAGCGAAGAATCGACTGCTCGACGCGGAGACCTACGCGGCGGCGGCCGAGAACTTCTACGAGAAGCAGGTGGCCAAAGTGTATCGGCAGTACCAACGCCTCTTGATCCAATCGTCGGGGGTGGACTTCGACGACATGCTTCGGTTGGCCGTCAAGTTGTTGACGACCGAGGAGGGTATCCGAGACCGTCTGCGGCAGCGAATCCGGTACCTGCTGGTCGATGAGTTCCAGGACACGAACCATGCCCAAATGCGGATGGTGCAGGAGATCGTCGCCGCGGCCGGGAACCTGACCGCGGTCGGTGATGAAGATCAGGGAATCTACCGCTGGCGCGGTGCCGATCTCGACAACGTGCTCAACTTCGAGCAGGCGTTCCCGGGCGCCGTGGTCCGAGCGCTGGAGCAGAATTATCGGTCGACACAGAACATCCTCGACACCGCTGGCGAGCTGGTGGCGCACAACCAGCGTCGACGCGGCAAGCGGCTCTGGACGGAGGCGGGCGAAGGCAGCAAAGTGGAGCTCTATCGTGCGCGCGACGACCAGGACGAAGCACGCTGGATCCTGAACACGTTCGAGGGGCTGCGAGGCCAGATTCCGCTGCGCGAGATGGGAATCCTGGTGCGGACCAACGCCCAGACCCGAGCTTTCGAGGAAGAGCTTCTGAAGAGGCAGATTCCCTACGAGCTGGTCGGTGGTGTGCGTTTCTACGAGCGCGCCGAGATCAAGGATGTCGTGGCCTATCTGCGAGTCCTGCGCAACCCGAGAGACAACTTCTCGTTGACCCGGATCCTGAACCGACCAGCGAGGGGTATCGGCAAGGCGACACAAGACATGCTGATCCAGATGTCGGCGGAGCATGGGAACTCGCTGTGGGAGACGCTCCGACACGCAGAGCTGGCGAGTCTGCCAGCTCGCAGCGGCAAGGCGCTGGGTCGATTCCGTGATCTGCTCCAGTCGCTACGCGACGGCCTGGATGAGACGCCCCTACCCGTCGTGCTGGAGCGTCTTCTCGACCAGACTGGCTACCTGGATCTCTATGACAAGGACGACCCTGAGCTTCGCGCCAAGCTGGAGAATCTGGAAGAGCTGGTGACGGCGGCCCAGGAGTTCACCGAAGAAACCGACTGGAGCGACGAGGCCGATCTGCTGAGTGCCTTTCTCGACCACATCTCACTGGTCAGCGACATCGATGAGTGGCGCCGAGAGCAGGGCATCTCGCTGATGACGTTGCACAGCGCGAAGGGCCTGGAGTTCGAAGCCGTCTGCGTTGCCGGGCTCGAAGATGGGCTGCTACCTCACTTCAACAGTGGTGGCACTCAGGACGAGATCGAGGAGGAGAGGCGGTTGCTCTATGTTGGCATGACGCGCGCCAAGCAGCGCCTCTTCTTGACCGGGTGCCGGCGTCGCCGCATCGCGGGTCGGTACCAGGATCAGCAGGAGTCTCCCTTCCTACTGGAGATTCCCGGGAAAGATCTGGTAATCAGCGAGAGCCCCGAGTTGTTCTACGACAGTCGAACGCGGGGTGCGTACGGTTTCTTCGGCCGGCGCGAGCCCGTTGAGATCGAGCCGGAAGTCGTAACTGGCGACGCCCTGCGACGTGGCCGACGAGTACGCCATCCGACACTCGGCGAAGGCGTCCTCATGGAGCTCGAAGGCGAGGGAGACAACGCCAAACTGACCGTCTTCTTCGACCGCTCGGGCAAGAGGAAATTGGTGGCCAAGTACGCCAATCTGGAGCTGTTGTAGGGAGTGCTCGCGTCCCGGGACTATTCTGCCGGCAGGTGGTCGCTGCGCAGGATCGCATAGAGGTAGTTGTCGATCCTGTCACCGTCCATCACGAAGTAACCTCTGAGGCGACCCTCCTGGCGAAAGCCTAGCTTCTCGAGCACCCTTTGTGACCCATAGTTTCGGGTATCGCAGCGGGCCTCGATTCGCTCCAGGGGAGAGTTGAGGAAGAGGTCTGCCAGAAGAAGTTGAAGCGCCAGCGCCATGATGCCGCGTTTCTGGAAGGGCGTCGAAAGTGCATAGCCGATCTCGGCCAATCCATGGTCCCAATTGGTGATCACGAGCGTCAGCCAGCCAGCCGGCTGTTCATCGCACCGAATGATCCACTGAAACTTATCCCCTTGCCCGTGGTAGAGGTCACTGATCTTCTGTCGCACGAGCTCGGCGCTCAGCTGTCCGAGTGAGGCTTCGCCGAGGGGCTGGAATCGTCGCACAGTGGGCTGCCCACGCCAATCGCGGAGCAGACTGGCATCGCCCGGGACCGCAGGTCTGAGTGAGACGCGCGGGGCCTGGGCTTTGGCCTGGGGATGCAGGACCGATCTGGGCGCGTCTGTCGAATGGGCAGTCGTCATATCCCGAGCTCCGCTGCGGCCTCGTCGGTACTGGTGGCCAGACGCGCCGGCGGTGCTTCCGGGTCGTCGAACCTACGGGCCACTCGCTCGTGTCGGAGAGTCAGATAGGTCATATAGCAGTAGCCGTGCAGGAAGAGGTAGAGAAACGGCAGGGAAAACCACATCCCCAGGCTACAGGCCACAGTAAAACACAAGATCATGTATCCCGCGAGGAGCAATTCGAAGATTGCGGTCTTCGTACGGCAGGATTGATATCGCTTGCCGAGCCAACGATCGGCACGACCTTCGATGCAGTATTTGGGAGTGCGCTGGAAAACCCCGCCATCATGCAGCAAGCCAGAGAAGACAGCGTGGGTGTTGTTAACTGCCAGGCCGACGCCCAGCCCCATCAGAAGCGGAATGGTGCCGAGGCTGCGCCACCGGTTGGCTCCGACGATCTGCTGACTGATGACATAGAACAAGACGATGGCGCCCGTCGCGCCGAGAAAGATGGGCAGATCGAGCAGCACCAGCATCCTGGGGTCGGCGTCCCGTCTCAGGTACATGGCGGGGAACATGAGTAGCGAGAGCAGGATCATCAGCGGATAGCAAGCGTTGCTGGTTAGATGAATCAATGCCTCGACTTTGATGGGTGTGGCGATCGAGGAGCGCAGAATCCTGTCGAGGAGCTTCCGGGCAGTTTGAATCGAGCCCTTTGCCCATCGAAACTGCTGGCTCTTGAAGGCGTGAATGTCGACAGGCAGCTCGGCTGGAGCGGTGACTGCAGGTAGGAAAAGGAAGCGCCAGCCGCGAAGTTGAGCGCGAAAGGAGAGATCCAGATCTTCGGTGAGGGTGTCGTGCTGCCAGCCTCCCGCATCGACGATCGCCTCTTTCCTCCAAAGGCCAGCGGTGCCGTTGAAGTTGAAGAACCGGCCCGAGGCATGCCTCGCCGCGTGCTCGATGGCGAAGTGTCCATCGAGGAGAATCGCTTGAATTCTCGTCAGTAGTGAGAAGCGTCGATTGATGTGCTCCCATCGCGCCTGGACCATACCGATACCGGGATCGGCAAAGTATGGAACCGTTCGTTTGAGGAAATCCGGGCGCGGCGAGAAATCCGCATCGAAGACCGCCAAGAGGTTGCCTCGAGACCTGGCCAGCCCGTTCTCCAGCGCTCCGGCCTTGAATCCGTGCCGGTGGGTGCGGTGCAGATGGTGGATGTGAAAACCGTTGGCCAAATAGTGCTGCACTCGTTCGGCAACGATGTCCGCGGTCTCGTCGGTCGAGTCGTCGAGCACCTGGATCTCGAGACGATCTCTGGGGTAGTCCAGGCGGCAGACCGAGTCGATAAGCCTCGACGCAACGTACATTTCATTGAAGAGGGGCAGCTGAATCGTCACCATGGGCCAGTGCGTCGGTTCAGCAGTCGGTGGATTCAACCGATGGCGATTTCGGTAGTAAAGTGCCAGCAACAACAGGCGATGGGAGCCGTAGATCGCCAGACTTCCCAAGGTCAGGTAATAGATTGCCAGCAGAACTTTCTCGAAAAGAATCTCCATCCCCGTCATCTCTGTTCGGTACGCTCGATCTCCGGTCTCTTGTACGAATCGGCTGGGTGCCCATCCTAGCCCATGCCGGCCTGCTGCTGACGTGGGATCTCGCGGCGCATCTCGGGGCTGCCTTGTGCTGGTTGGCGGTCGGCTTTCTCGGATTGGCCCTTGGGAGTCGGCACCTTCCCAAGATGAAAGCGCCGAGCGGTGCGCTTGTCCTGGCGGTGGCCATCGTGGTTCGTTTGCTGATGCTGCCGTTGCCGTCGACGCTTTCCGATGACATCCAGCGCTACCTGTGGGATGGCAAGGTCACGACCGCCGGCATCAGTCCGTACCTCTACGAGCCGAATGCGCCCGAGGTGAGCGGGCTGCGGGACGAGGCCTGGGAGCAGCTCCCTCATCGGCATGTGCCGACGGTCTATCCGCCACTTGCCTTGGCTCTGTTCAGCGTCGTAGCCAACCTTCCAGCACCGGTCTTCGCCCTCAAGCTGCTGCTGACCCTGTTCGATCTGGTGACCTGTGTGCTGTTGCTGATTCTGGCTCGGATAGTAGGTCTGCCCACCCACCGGGTTGTCTGGTACGCCTGGAATCCGTTGGTTTCGCTGGAAGTCGCAGGCATGGGGCATGTCGATGCCCTGGGTGTGACCTGCATGGTGTTGTTGGTAGTTTGCCTGAGCCACTACCCCAAGCGGGTAACCGGGGCGGCGTTGGCAGCGGCGGCAGGGGTACTGGCGAAGCTGATTCCGGTTGTGGGTTTCCCGGTCTGGGCCCGCCAAAGTGGGCGGCCACTCCTCTTCCTGTCGCTCGCTATCGGGGTTTCTCTGATGGCTCTGGTGCCGGTCGTCGTTTCCACGGGTGGGGTACCGACGGGTGTCGTCACCTTCGGCATTCGTTGGGAATTCAATGGCCCTCTCTTCGAGCCTCTGTGGCGACTTGCCGCCAGCCTCGATGTTCCCTCGGCTGCGAGCAGGCTGCTCGATTGGCTCAAGATCCAGACCGGTGAGCACGACTTCTTCAATCACTTCTATCCTCTCAACTACCCGCAACTCTGGGCCAAATTGGTCCTGGGAATCGCGTTGCTGGCGGCAATCGCCGTTGCTGTCGTGCGACAACCGCGTCTCGCAGGCATGCAATGGATCTTCGGCAGCATCATCCTGTGCTCGGCAACCGTCTATCCGTGGTACCTGCTTTGGATCCTGCCCTGGGCTGCCCTGCTTGGGAATCGGGCCTGGTTGCTCGCCTCCGCCACCGTGATCCTGTCGTATATTCCCCAGTTCACGGAGGTAGCGCTCTTTCCGTGGATCTATCTGGCGGTTTGGCTGCCTCCCTTTGCGGTTTGGATCCGACAACGATGGTTTTCCGACTGACTCTCTCGTATCGCGGTACTTCATACGCCGGCTGGCAGCGGCAGAACAACGCCACCACGGTCCAGCAGGTCGTGGAGGAAGCGTTGAGCAACTTATTGGCTCAGCCCGTCCCGATTGTCGGGGCCAGCCGAACCGACGCCGGCGTGCATGCTCGAGGACAGGTCGTCCATTTGGAGCTACCCATCGACTTTTCGACACGAGGTCTGATTCACGGCGCCAATCAGCGCCTTCCCGAGGACATACGGATCATGGCAGCGGAGCGGATGCCTGAGGGCTTTCACGCCCGCAAGCACGCCGCGAGCAAGTTGTATTGCTACCGGTATGTCCAGACTCCGATCCTCGCACCACTGGACAGCCTGTTCGCTGTTCATCTACCCCATGAGGTCGACCTGGGCGCGATGGCGCGAGCATCCGAGCACCTGCTCGGTGAGCACGACTTCACCGCCTTTGCACTCTCCGGGGGGAGCCACACCCAGCCAGTACGCCGCATTGACGAGGCGAACTGGCAGACTGCTAACTGGCAGACCGGCGGTGCAAGCGTGATGGAGTTTCGAGTTGTCGGTAGTGGCTTCTTGCGAGGAATGGTGCGTTCCATGGTCGGCACTCTGCTGGAGGTGGGTAAGGGGCAGCGTCGAGTCGATGACATTCCCCGTCTGCTTCAAGGACGCCCGCGATCCGAGGCGGGCCCGACCGCACCGGCGCGGGGCCTGACCCTGGAAGAGGTCCGCTATCCCCAGGATTGGAGCCCGCTCGAGGAGCAGGAGAACAACTGATCTGACTGTCGGCCGGACCCCGGGGTCGCCGCACGGTGTGCTAGATTATTGCCGCACGAAATGCCTGATTTTCCCAAGGTAGCGCCAGCTGGCTCACCTGAAGAGAGCCTCCTGCGTCGACTGGATCGATCGCGGCTGCCGCGCCATGTGGCCATCATCATGGATGGAAACGGTCGCTGGGCGAAGAGCCGTGGCTTGCCGAGAGTAGAGGGCCACAGGGCAGGAGTGGCGGCTGTGCGGGACATCACCGAGGTTGCGGCCCAGCTCGGGATCGAAGTCCTTACCCTCTATGCCTTC
>Ga0316198_10001875_pt1 | contig 12569 bp, 12 predicted proteins | sample OudBieAanoxic_MG_FD_204935 | JGI IMG/M metagenome (GOLD analysis project Ga0316198, IMG submission 204935) | Coastal sediment microbial communities from Oude Bieten Haven, Netherlands - site A anoxic | ecosystem: Environmental > Aquatic > Marine > Coastal > Sediment | place: Netherlands... | reverse complement strand
GATCGGATCGCGATAGCTGCCGGCTGCTCGATCGAACCGGGGGCGGTAATTGTGGGCCCGGCGATTCTCGAGGAAGGCGTGCAGATTCGGACCGGTGCATACGTCCGGCAGAACGTGCTGCTTGCCGCCGGCAGTCTGGTTGGTGCTCATAGCGAGGTCAAGGGATCCATTTTGTTTCCGGGCGCCAAGGCGCCTCACCAGGCTTATGTCGGCGACTCCATCCTCGGACGCGACGTCAATCTCGGTGCCGGTACGATATGTTCGAACGTCAAAAACGTTGGTCGCGAGATCAGCTTTTCGGCCGGTGGTGAGACCTATCACACGGGTCTGCGCAAATTTGGAGCGATTCTCGGTGACGGCTGCAAGACAGGTTGCAACACTGTGCTCAACCCTGGGGTGCTGATGGGCCCGGGTTCCGTCACCTACACCAACGCCAGCATCCGGAGTGGCTTTTTTCCCGCTGGTACGCTCATCAAAGTGCGTCAGACGCAACAAATCACCGAGATGAGGAAGCTGAAGCCAAAGGCTTGAGACCTGAGGCTTGTGGCTTGAGGTTGAAGCAGCTTGGATAGCGTTGGCTGAGATCAAGCCCCAGGCCTCGAGCCCCAAGCCCTGTTTCTCGGGCACGGACGCGGACGCGCACTCGGGCGCTGGATTCTGGCACATAGGTTGCAGTTACCAGACGTGACCGGGAGGTGGACCATGAAAAAGGTCCTGATCGTAGGATTGGCATTAGTACTCAGCGGCGTTTCGATGGCCTCTGCCGAGGACGAGATGACCTCGTTGAGCTACATCTCATACCTCGAGCGCTACGCGACCGTTCAGCCAGTCAGCCAGGAGGAAAGCCTGGAAGCAGTCATCAATATGCCGTTGGTGGGAGGCGATCGGGTCGACACCGCTCGTGAAGCGAGGATGGAGATCGTTCTTGCCGACGCCAATCTGGTGTGGCTTGACGAATACACGACTTTGAGTCTCGATGCCGTTGCACTGAGCCGCGACGCCGAGGCTGAACGCACCGTGATCTTCCTTGCAGAAGGCACGATCATTTTCGAGATCACCGAATTCACTCTGTCCAACAAACCAATCCGGATCGATGGCCGCGGTGCCACCGTATATCTCGACGAGCGAGGTCTCTATCGAATCCAGGCCCTGCCCAGTGGTGGATTGCGGGTCGAAGTCCTGTCGGGCCTCGCCGAAGCCGCGACCTCGGCCGGGGGCGTGCTGATCCGAGCCCAAAGCGCAGCCGAGGTTGGTGCCGGCGAGGTGCAGCGGAGCGAAGCTCACATCACCTGGAATGACGATTTTGCCTCCTGGGTCGAAATGCGGCGGCAGATCCCGGCCGGCGAAAGCTCACAGCATGTCGACCTTCGCTACTCGCGTCAGGCGGCCCAGCTCGACAACTACGGCAGCTGGGTCTACGTCGACGAAATCAACTCCTGGTCCTGGCAGCCGGCGGTGGGTGGGAGCTGGGAGCCATACCGAGCCGGCAGGTGGTATTGGACCTCGACCGGTTGGGCTTGGATTTCCTACGAGCCCTGGGGTTGGCTGCCCCACCACTATGGCTCATGGTACTTTTCCGCGGGCTTCGGATGGACCTGGTCATGGGGCGGTAATTGGGGCCCGGCGTGGGTGAACTGGGCCTGGTGGCCGGGCTACGTCGGATGGAGTCCTTACGGTTATTACAACAACTGGTGGTGGGGCGGGGGCTGGCACGGTGGTGGCCACTATCCCGGCTACTATCCGCCCCATAGGCCTTCCCATCCTGGTGGTGGCGGTGGCTCTGCGCAGCCGGCCAGACGTGACGCGGTCCCGCCACGCACCGCGAGTGGTCGGGTGACAGGAAATGTCGATGCTGCTCAGTCGCGTGCCGGATCTGAACGGGCTGTGGACCTCAGCGGTCAGGTGCGCATGGCGTCGATTGACCGTCGAGGGTGGACGGCAGTCCGCCAGGAGGACTTCGCGAGCCCCAACCTGACCCGCCTCGCGCGATCCGGAGACCGGGTCATGCCGACCGACGGAGATCAGATGGGGGTCATCATGACCGGACCGTTAACCACCAGGTCTCCCTCCCTGGGGAACCCAGGTTCCGAAATCGAGCGCGTCTTCCGCGACGTCGGCGCGAGGAATCCGACCGATGTCAGTGCGGTGATGGCTCGCGACAGCTCTGTGAACCCGGAGACTCTGAGTCAGCTCGGCCGACCCACAACCTATGGTGACCTCAGCCGGCGTTCGGCCGATGCTGCGGCCTCGAGCCGCAGAACGGTGGCCCCGCGCCTCTCGTCGGGAGCAGGGTCTCCGTTCCATTCGTCGAGCTCATCGAGGGTCGCCCAACCCAACGTCTACCGGCCGACCATGTATGGCGGCAGCGGCGGGACATTGTCTGGAGCAACCGGCGCCGGCTCTTCGGGAGGATCGCGACCGCTGGTCGCACCGCGAACAAGCTCCGGGAGGGTTGGCAGCTCAAGGCCGGTGATCGTGCCCGGGTCCAATTCCTCGCTTTACAGCCGCCCCACGACGTCGCCATCGGGATCTTCGTCGCTGCGAGGTTCGACCTCACGGTCGCGGAGTTCGGTTGGCAGTAGTTCCGGCCGCTATTCAGCACCCCGATCCCGCTCGGTCGGGGGCACCCGATCCTCCGGAAGCAGTCCCCGCTCGTCGGCTGGCAGTCGCCGGTCGTCCGGCGGGAGTTCACGTCCATCAGCGGGCAGTAGCCGATCATCCGGAGGGAGCTCGCGCCCCTCTGCGAGCAGTAGCCGTTCCTCCGGGGGGTCATCCAAGAGCTCGAGCGGTTCGGGCGCCCGCAAACGCTAATTGTCGCGCCCTTGCGGTAATCGTTGTAGGGGAGGGGTTTGTTTATCCCCTCCCTTTCGTGAATTCCAAACCGGCCAAAACGTTCAAGAACCGCATCAGCTTCCAATGATGGGACCGCCTGCCACGGTATAGTTGCTTCATGCCTGATTTGAGCCAAAAAACCATTGACCGTCTCGTTGAAGCTGCCTCTGAGGTGCGGGACCAAGCCCACGCACCGTACTCGGGCTTTACCGTCGGGGCCGCGGTGATTGACGCGAATGGTCGTGTCCATGTGGGCTGCAACGTCGAAAACGCCTCCTACGGTCTCAGCGTCTGCGCCGAACGGCACGCCGTGGCAGCAGCCGTGTCCGCTGGTGGAGAATGCATCGAGGGCCTTGCCGTGGTCACCGATACCAGCCCGCCGACCTCTCCGTGTGGCGCCTGCCGCCAGGTGTTGGTCGAGTTCGGCGATTTCCCGGTGATTCTCGCTAACCCGGAGGGTGAACGAATCGTGACCAGCGTAGCGAGTTTGCTCCCGAACGCCTTTACCCCGGAATCACTGGTCAAGGGTCAGGAGTAAAGAGGGTCAGATCCAGCCGAGAATCTGCGAATACAAGCGCACAAATCCCTGTTTCCCGATACCATTGAAAATGCTGGCTCCAGCTCTATATTCTCAACTTTTCATTGACTCATATTAACGATCTAACATTCTTACTTATCAATAACTTAGCAAACTTGAGAGAACATTATTCAGTTGATCGAGCAGCCCCCTTGACATCGGCGTTTTCGGGGACCATATTGGAAGTGTCCTCAGGGACCGCGGGTGTTAAACGGACCTCACAGCCGCGTTACCAACTGAAAAGGCCCGGGCGGGCACACCCGCCGCGACGAAATCCCGTTCCCGCGGGATTTCGTTATTTTGTAATTCCCAGCGCAGGTTCGCTGTGCGAAACTGCGCGGGAATTACGATGTCCGACCTCAAACACCAACTTGCGATGGAACGAAGGCTTGCTCGAAGGCAACGTCGACGTGAGGAGTACCACCGCGGTCTGCGGCCGTTGGCAATCGCGGCCTGGAACATCACCAAAGAGCATAACGTTGGGTCACTGGTCCGTACCGCCCACGCGGCAGCGGTGGCGGAGGTGATTCTGGTCGGCGAGCGCGAGTGGAACGTGGAGGCGGCAAAGACATCCGAGCTCTACACATCCGTCACTCAGCTTGCCGATATCGAGGCTTTTCGGAAGCACCTTGAGTCTCAGCGGTGGAATCTCGTTGCGGTCGAACTCGACCACCGCGCGGTCAACGTCTTCGACGCTGTGTACCCGGAACGGCCGTGTTTCCTGCTCGGCGCTGAACTCTCGGGGGTGCCCGGCGAGTTGCTCGACGAGGCGGAATTGGTGGTCCAGATCCCCCAGTGGGGGCTCGTGCCATCCCTCAACCTGGCGATTGCCGGCTCGATCGTCCTCTACGACTATCTCGCCAAGCTCCACGGCGAGGCTCGTCTGAATCGCCCCGATGGAGGGCTTGTAGATCAAAATGCAGGTGAACCAGAAGGCGGGGATGACGCAGATCACAAAGGATGAATCTGGCGTATCCGGCGGCGGTTGTTCGCACAGAAACGCCCTGATAGAGTGGGCCCGCACCGACAACACGCGAATGGCAGCGGAGGCAGCATCATTGACACGCTGTTCGCGAATCAAGATCGAGTACGACGGCCGCGAAGGAGGCATCGATGCGCAACGCAACGCGTTTGACAATAACCGCCCTGGCGATCTTCCTGGCGCTCTACGTCGGCGCCTGTAAGAGTAGTAGCCCTAAGATGGATGCGCCCCCGCCCCGACCGACCGCGTCCCCGACGCCGGATCCATCCGAGGTGAGCGAGGAGGTCGTGCACGAACCGATCACAGAGACCATCGTTTCTGAAGAGGTAACGGAGGAACTTCCGGAGGACCTTGCGCAGCTCAATGCGCAGGGATATCTGGCGGATGCGTTCTTCGATACCGATCGCTTCGATCTCACGCCGGAGGCGCGCGAAGCGTTGGCGCAGAATGCAGCGTGGTTGCAAAAGCACCCCTCGATCTCGATTCTGGTCGAAGGGCATTGTGATGAGCGGAACACCCGCGAGTACAACCTCGCCTTGGGTGAGCGACGGGCGAGCACCGTGCGCGACTATCTCGTTTTCCTCGGCATTGCCGGGCAGAGGATCCAGATCATTTCCTATGGTGAGGAGCGTCCGTTCGCAGTCGGAAGCGGCGACGGCGTATGGAAGCTCAACCGCCGATCCCATTTCGTCATCGTTGCGCGTTAGGAGCACAGTCATGCGCCCACTTTTTTCGATCGTTGCGAGTCTGATTCTGTTGGCGCCCCTTGCCGCCTGCACGTCGTCCGAAGATACGGCCTTGTTGCACCGGGAGATCACCGACGTCCAGCGTTCGGTCGACCGGTTGCAGACCGAGGTCATCGACCAGTCGGATCTGCAGAGCATGGAGCAGTCGATGCAGGACATGACCAACAAAAACCTGCGCTCGAACGCTGACCTCGCACTCAGGGTCGAACAGCTGCAGGAACAGATCGAGGCGCTGCACGCGAGCCTCGAAGTCACCACCAGACGACTGCAGACCATCTCTCAAGAACTGGCCGCGGCGCGAGCCCTGGGCGGTGTAGGAGTGGCGTTGCCGCCGGTGACGGTAGCGCCGGGCACAGAGGAATCGGGAGCAAACGAAGGTAATCCGGGTGGGATGCCTGTCGGTGCGGCTGCTGCCGGCGGATCGGCCAGCCCCGATGAGCTATATCGCTCAGCGTACGAGGACTACATGCGAGGCAATTACGACCTTGCCGCTGAAGGCTTTGGCGAATACATGAGGCGCTTTCCAAATACCGAATTGACCGATAACGCGCTTTATTGGATCGGTGAGTGCTACGACGCTCAGGAGAAGCCCGAAGAGGCACTGACCACGTTCACCAAGGTTCTCGAGGACTACCCGACCTCTGACAAGGCGGCTGCGGCCCAGCTTAAAAAGGGCCTGATCTACCTCAAGATGGGCGACCAGGGCCAGGGAGTTGTCAACCTCCAGTACGTTGTCTATGAGCATCCCGGCACCCGGGAAGCTGACCTCGCCCGCGAGCAGCTCCGTTCACTCGGGCTCACAATCCGCTAGGGCCGACCATCCGCCCGATTCTTGATGCTGGATCCTGGATACTGGATCCACCCGCCCACCCGTCAATTCGGGCACAGGGGAGGGCCCGTTTGGTTCCATCCAGCATCTAGCATCTAGCATCCAGCATCCGGTTCCCCTCAGGGCTAGCCGTTTTCGGCGTTTTCCGCTATCATATGCGACCTTATGCTGCGCACTGCGTGCGGCGTGTTACCAAGGAGACACTTTCGATGGCTACGATCAAAGGTACGAAGAAACAGGCGCGCAAGCGCCACCGCCAGTCTCTCGAGCGGCGAATGCGAAACCGCTCGGTGCGCACGCGTGTGCGTCGGCAAATGCGACTGATGCGCGCCGCCCTGGCCGAGGGTGACGCCAAAAAGGTCGAGGAGCTGCTGCCCGGAACGATGTCGGTCATCGATGTCGGCTGGCGCAAGGGCGTGTTCCACCGGAACTCCGCGGCCCGCTACAAGTCGCGCATGATGCGACAGGCCAATGCGGTGATCTCCGGCGGGGAAGCTTGAGGCGATGAGCCAGGCCCTGCTCACCACTTCGGTCCCTTCGGGGAAACTGGTGAGTCGGGGCAAGGTCCGCGATATCTATGCCACAGACGAGGCGCTGATCCTCGTCGCCACCGACCGCATCAGCGCGTTCGACAGTGTGCTGTCGCCGGGAATCGCCGGCCGTGGTGAGATCCTCACCCGGCTTTCCACCTTTTGGTTTCGGCGTTTTGCCGACCGCGTCCCCAACCATCTTCTCGCCACCGAGCTTGCAGATTTCCCGGAGCCGTTCAACGACCATCCCGAGCTCGCCGGCCGCAGCGTGCTCGCACAGCGGTTGGAGCCGGTACCGGTTGAATGCGTGGCGCGCGGCTATCTCGCCGGTTCGGGGTGGAAGGAATACCAGGTCGATGGAACGGTCTGTGGAATCGGACTGCCGGAGGGGCTGACCGAGTCCGCAAAGCTTCCGGAACCGATCTTCACCCCAGCGACCAAAGCCACCGATGGCCATGACGAAAACATCAGCTTCGAACGCATGGTGGGGATTGTTGGTGAAGAAACGGCCGGCCGGCTTCGCGACCTGACCCTCGAGCTCTACACGGCGGCCGCAGATTACGCTCGTGATCGGGGCATCCTGATCGCCGACACCAAGTTCGAATTCGGTTTCGACGGGGATGGAAACATCGTCTGGATGGACGAGGCATTGACCCCCGATTCGTCCCGCTTCTGGCCGGCCGATGACTACCAGCCCGGGCGCTCCCAGGCTTCCTTCGACAAGCAGTACGTGCGCGACTGGCTCGAGGCCAGCGGATGGGATAAGGAGCCGCCCGCTCCGACCCTTCCACCCGAGGTGGTTGAGGGTACCCTCTCGCGCTACCTCGAGGCCTATCGCCTGTTGACCGGCGAGGACCTCGAGCCGGCGGCGGCCAAAGACTGAGAAAAGATTTCTTTCGGGCATCACCCGACGAGTAGAGGAGATTTCAATGACCGTGTATGCGACCGAGAACATCCGCAACATTGCGGTAGTGGGCCACTCCGACACCGGCAAGACCTCGCTGGTCTCGGCACTGCTCTTCGATAGCGGCGCCGTCAACCGCCTGTGTAAGGTGGACGACGCCAATACCACTACGGACTTTGACGACGACGAGCACGATCGCAAGATCACGATCAACACCGCGGCCGCATACATCGAGCACCGTGGGGTCAAGGTCAACCTCATCGACGCTCCGGGTTACGGCATCTTTTCAACCGACGCCCTCCAGGGATTGCGGGTAGCTGACGCCGCCCTGATGATGATCTCGGCGGTTGCAGGGGTCGAGGTGCAGACCGAGAAAATGTGGAAATCAGCGGAGAGCTTTGATCTGCCGGTTTTCTTTGCCGTCAACCTGATGGACCGCGACCGGGCCTCGTACTCGCGTGTGGTCGAAGCGCTGCAGAAGAAGTATGGCCGTGAGGTCACACCGCTGCAGCTGCCGATTGGCGAAGAATCAAACTTCTCCGGGGTCGTCGACCTGGTCAGCGGCAAGGCGTTCACCTGGGAGCATGACGAGAGCGGAAAGGTGACCGAAGCAGAGGTGCCGGGCGATATGGCCGACGATGTCGCGTCGGCGCGTGAGGCGCTCATGGAGATGGTCGCCGAGCAGGACGAAGAGCTGATGGAGAAATACCTCGAAGAAGGTGAACTCGATGGCGAGACCCTTTCGGGCGGCCTCAAAAAGGCGATCACCGCGCGCGAGCTCTTCCCGGTATTCGCCCTTGCGGCGGCTAAGAACATTGGCGTACAGCCGCTGATGGACGCGATGGTCGATCTGGCTCCGTCACCTGACTGGCGCCCGGTGAAGGTGACCGTGGATGGCGAGGAGCAGGAGTTCGCGGTCTCATCCGAATCTCCTTTCGCCGCCTATGTTTTCAAATCGATTTCTGACCCCTTTGCCGGCCACATCACGCTGATGCGAGTGTTTTCCGGGGGCATCACGACCGACGCCACTGTCAACAATTCTACCCGTGATTCGACGGAGCGCCTGAGCTCGATGTCGATCGCCCAGGGGAAGGATCTCGAGCATGTGACCGAGCTTGCCGCCGGTGACATCGGTGCTCTTCCCAAGCTCAAGGAGACCCACACCGGCGACACCCTGTGCGAAGCCAAACAGAACATCAAGCTGACCCCGGTGCCGATCCCCGAACCCGCCATCAGCTTTGCGCTTGAGGCCGAATCCAAAGGCGACGAGAACAAGCTCGCGTCGGCGCTGGTCAAAATTCGCGACGAGGACCCCACGATCACTGTCGGTCGCGACCCGCAGACCAAGGAGATGCTGATCTCCGGTACCGGCCAACTGCATGTCGAAGTCGTCGTCGGCCGGCTCAAAAAGCGCTACAACGTCAACGTGGTTCTTCACCAGCCCAAGGTCCCTTATCGCGAGACCATCAAGACGGGCACCGAGGTCACAACACGCCACAAAAAGCAAACCGGCGGCTCGGGCCAGTTCGCCCAGTGCTCGGTCAAAATGGAGCCCAACCACGGCAAGGGCTACGAGTTCATCGACAAGATCTTCGGCGGGTCGATTTCGCAGACCTACCGGCCGGCGGTGGACAAAGGCATCCAGGAGGCCGCCGAACGCGGCGTGGTTGCCGGCTACCCGATGGTGGACTTCAAGATCACCCTCCTCGACGGCAAAGAGCACGCGGTAGATTCGTCGGAGATGGCGTTCAAGCTTGCCGGCCGCAAGGCGTTCCGGGAGGCTGCCGCCAAGTGTAAGGCCACGCTTCTCGAGCCGATCATGCAGGTCGAAGTCTACGTTCCCGAGGACAATCTCGGAGACGTCATGGGCGACCTCAACTCTCGACGTGGCCGGGTCCAGGGCATGGATTCCGAGGCCGGAACCACGACCGTCAAGGCAGCGGTGCCGCTGGCCGAGATGTTGACCTACGCGCCCACCTTGCGCTCGATCACTCAGGGCCGCGGCGACTTCCACATGGAATTCGCCAAGTACACCGAGGTGCCGAAGCAGATGCAGGAGAAGATCATCGCCGCTGCTTCCAAGGACGAAGAGGAAGACGACGAATAGAAGTCTGAATTCGGAATTCGGAATTCGGAATTTCCATCCGCCCTCCTGAAAAACGGGGGGCGGTTTTCTCCCTTTGTCATCCTGAGCGAGGCCGCCCTGGGACCGAATCCGTTTCCTGTCATCCTGAGCGAGGCCCTCCGAGGGCCGAGTCGAAGGATCCCCCGACTTCGCCGGAGAGTCTCGAGCTTTGAACACTCTCTCGCTTCAGGGGATCCCTCGACTCACTCGCTCCGCTCGTTCCCTCGGGATGACAGCCGTCCGTGCGGACGGCATTCCGAATTCCGAATTCACAACTGCGTTTCGTCGTCCCACTCCGTGATCTTCGCCAAATAGTCCTCATCATCGAATCGAGCGGGATGGAAAGCACCGGCATAGGACGGCAACTTCCCTCCGGTGATGTGCGCCGCCACCAACTCCGCGGTCGCCGCCGAAGCCATCAACCCATAACCCGACAACGCACCATGTACGTACCCTCCCTCGATCGGTAGCGGCCCGACGAGCGGACGGTTGTCTTGCGTCTTGGTGTAGTAGCCTCCGTCGATCCACGGTTTTGGCATCCGGTCGACATATTCGCTGAGCCTCGGGACCATGGTCGAGAGACCCCGCACGCAGATCTCGGCGTAGTGATCAGGAATCGGCAGCGGAAAGTTTTCCGCGACCGGGTCCAGGTGGTAGGGCCAGAGGATGAGCAGGTATCGGCTCCCGCCTCCACCTTCGATCCGGGTATGGACCCCGGGCGGCATCTCACCCAGCAACATTTCTCCATCGGCTAGCCCGGCCACGAACTCGCGTTCCTCGTCACTCCAATTGAGGTTCTGCGGGTCCTCCCAGATCATGAACGGCGCGTCCCGGGGAACGACTCCGAGGTGATCTTCAATCGAGATCTTGAGGTGGAGCTCGGAGAAGACCGGCAACTCAACGCCGAGAAGAGCCCCGACGCCCTTCAACATCGGGCCTGCTGTTACTACAAAGCGGGGCGTAGAGATCGAAATGACTTCGGATTGGGATCCGATCTGAACTGAAGACACCCTGCCACCAGTCGTTTCGATCCACTCGACGCGACCCTCGATGACCTCGACACCCGCCGCCCGAGCCTCTTCGAGCATGAGCATTCCCAGTTGCTGGCCGGAAAACCAACCGCAGCGGCGAGCGTGCAGTACGGCAACCGTCGCTGGTGATAAATAGGGAAAGGTCTCTCGCAGCAAGCCCTCGTCGAGGATCAAATCCGCTCCGTCCGGCTGGTCCTTCCAACCTTCAGCCGGGGCCGGCAGGTAGTCGGGTCCGCCTGCGCCGCCTGCGTGAACACGTAGAGGACCGGCACCATAGCTCGAGGCGAGGACTCCCGAGTTTCGCATCGACTCTGCGCGCACCGGATCGGCGGTCGCGTAGACGTAGCCGCGCCGGTTCATCAGGAATCGGTCGTCATTCGCCTCCGCCATTCCCTCCAAGAGATCGATCGAGCGATTCATCAACCGAACCATCGCGTCATCGGGCCCCGGCCACCAATTGCGATAGGCCTCGGTTGACTTGTCCGAGGTCAACGTCATCGGTGGCCACGGATCAGCCAGGACCACGTTCCTCATCCCGTGCTTCACCGCCAGTTGCCAGGCGGTCGAGATTCCGGCAATCCCGGCCCCGCAGATCACGACTTCGGCTGTTCGAGTCCCCACTAGAAAGTTTCTAGCACGGTCAGGCCACCAATCTCGAATTTCGCGCGGAGGGTTTTTCCCCAATCGCCCGGAACGGCTCAGTGGTTTTCGCAGTGAGTAATTTCAGCTAAAAGCGTTCGCTCTGTGGCGACGAATTCAATTCCTTCGAGTCCTTGAGTTTCTCTTCGAGGCGTTTCTTCTGCTCAGGCGTCAGCTCGTCCTCAGCGAGGAACTCTCTGATCTGTTCGTCGGCATAGATCTCGATTGGATACCCGTCACCGGCATCCTCAGAGGGCGGTTCTTTTTTGTTTGTTTCCATGAGCCAAGGATAGCAAATGCAATATGTGTTTCGTTGTCCGGTTGCTTCGGGTGAATGGCCGGTCCAAGGTCAGTGCCTCCGCAGCGGGTGGAGCCACCGCAGTCCCGGGAAACGGTCGAAATCTGCGTCAGTGGTGACCAGCGTACAGCCGTGTTCGATGGCAACTGCTGCGTGCTGGGCGTCCGCAGCCAGTTTGCCGGTGGCGCCCGATCTTCGGCAGAGGCCCTCGAAGATCTCAAGGTGACGAGGGCCCGGGTGAATGACCCGAGCATTCGGACGCGCGGTGAGTTCATTGATGAAGGCAAACACCTCGTCCAGGGTTGACGCGCGGCGAAAAATCCGCGGATTCGTCACGATCCGAACGAGACCGGAGAGTGCGAGGGTCGAAAGCGCAAACGGCTCGAAGCCGGTGGCGACAGTGGTGAGCCATTCGGCATATGCCTCGTGGTCTTCGCACGAGTCGATGCGGTGGGCGTAGATCAGCACATTGACATCGGCAACAAACATCAGCGGTATTTGTCCTCGTCCTCTGCCACCATCAGCTCCCTCGGGCGGTCGAGGTCAATCTCAGGATACGTTCCGCTGCCGCCGACAGTCACCAGGTTGAACGGCCGTTTCTCCTCCGGTTGCAGGTCACGTTTGATCGCGTCATCGAGTACGGCGGCAATGAACGCACTGACGCTGCGACCCTCAGAGGCGGCCCGCCGCTTGACCGCTTCAAAAATCCTGTCGTCGAGTGAGATCGTTGTCCTCATACATAACATCATAACAGTTAGATGTATATGATGCAAGGTGTCGTGAGCCTGGAGCGCGACCCTTCGTATTGAGCGGGAAAATCTGATCTCGAACGAACTGGGCCGGTGGCGTGGAATTCCGAATTCCGAACTCCGAATTCCGAATTCGAGATAAGATGATCTCGTCTCCTGCCGGAGTGGCGGAATGGCAGACGCTGGGGACTTAAAATCCCCTGGGAGTAATCCCGTGTGGGTTCGATCCCCACCTCCGGCACCACCTTTAGAATCAAATAATTACAATCGTTAGGGTTTCCTGCTTAAAATAGGTCATTTGCGAAAATGGGACACTGGTGGGACAAT
>Ga0316198_10001874_pt1 | contig 12570 bp, 16 predicted proteins | sample OudBieAanoxic_MG_FD_204935 | JGI IMG/M metagenome (GOLD analysis project Ga0316198, IMG submission 204935) | Coastal sediment microbial communities from Oude Bieten Haven, Netherlands - site A anoxic | ecosystem: Environmental > Aquatic > Marine > Coastal > Sediment | place: Netherlands... | reverse complement strand
GGCTGTTAATCCCGCCCGAGGCGGGATTGTAGGTAGCCACGCCAACGGAGTGAATCGAGGCCTTATAAATAGGTCGAAATAGTTTGTGATCCTCGGTAGCTCAATAGGCAGAGCGGGTGGCTGTTAACCACTAGGTTGTAGGTTCGAGTCCTACCCGAGGAGCCAGACAATTATCAGGCCGGTATTCACCGGCCTTTTTTAATATGGAGACTTGGGTCTACATCCTCCAAAGCCAATCCACCGCCCGCTACTATTGCGGGCAAACTTCGGATCTGTCAGTCAGACTCTCCCAACACAACGACCCCAACAACGATCTGTCCAAAACCACCAAGCGCTTTAAAGGCCCCTGGATTCTGGTTTGGTCCCAAAAGGTTTCTACCGGCTCTGAAGCGACAATACTTGAGCGCAGAATTAAAAAACGCGGTATCGGCCGCTTTCTACTGGGTTCAAAGGGTGGCTGTTAATCCCGCCAGAGGCGGGATTGTGGCCTGTCACGCCAAGGGCGTGATTCGAGTCCTACCCGAGGAGCCAGATATAAAATGGTCATTTTTCGTCGAAAAAATGGCCTTTTTTCTTTTATGCACTTGATTAGTTTCTGATAGGATATCAAATGGTTTTCTATAATTTGGAAGGAGCCGCCCATCTTTCCATGGGGAGTTCGAACACACGAAATTGATGATTCGGCGCTTTTCCGGCATCAACGTTATATCGAATATTATGATACGAGACGGAAGTTTCGCCGACCTCTTCGAATAAAACGAAACATTATTTTTGAAGCGTCAAGGTTTCGATTTTGAGCCCCTCGATTCGTTCAAAATGCCTTAGGTTATAGGTGGCTACTGAAAATCCAAGAGATATGGCGGTAGAGCCGATGATAAGGTCGTGGGCACCGATTTGAATACCTTGCTTATTCAAGTCTGCCCACAGTTCTGAATATATCCTGGCGGTTGTGATCTCAAAATTATAAATGGGGAACAACTCGATGACTTTTTCTACGTAAGCACTCCTCTTCAAACGTCTTTTCGTTGAATCTGCTCGATGCACACCGTGAAGAAGCTCAGCGACTGTGATTACGCTGATTCCGAAAACCTCTTCTTCTCTATTTTCTGCAAATTGGCTGATCTCGGATTCCCGTCTCTCTGTTTGAATCAGAAAGCTTGTGTCGAATATTACTCCCATGAATTCCCCGTTGGTATAAGCGGTTGATTATTAGAGATCTCTGCAATATCTGATGCAAAGGCATCCAGTTCTTTTTCCAGCTTCGGTAATTTTTTAAGCAAGTTTTTCAATTCAGCCAAAGTCATTTGATCTACTTTTTCATCAATCGACTTCATGCAGGCGATCGGTTTACCGCCCCTTTCAATAATATAATGAACGCCTTTGAATTTTATTGTGTTTAATACTTCAGAGAAATCCCTCACAGCCCGGGTAGCGGATATACGCTTTTCCATCTTTCAATCTCCTTGCATTATATGATAATCATATTTTACATATTGATCGTTAATTGTCAATAACAAAATCTTGAATTGCACCACCCCATCATCGCGCCTTCCAATTCCATTATTACGCGTCTGTTTTTTATCCCGCCCTCCGCATGCTTGCCGCGCCATCTTGTCTCGGCGTAGCTGTGCGAAGACGGAAGCTCGCGTTTCTTTAGGACGGTGGCGGATCCGAATTCCCGCGCAACACTACCGAAGTCTTAGGGCGCTTATATAGTGCCGGAACAGTTGTGGGCGTTATTCGATCTTACTAACCTGCCTGATTTATAATTATATTGTATAATCATGCCCAAGTTCCGTTAGGTGCCCGCAAACTACACTTATAAAAAGAGTTGACAGCACATCAGTGTTCGGTTTAATAGAACATCTATGCCAAAAAGTAAAGACTCATTTGGAAAGCTCCTTCGATACCTTAGAAATGAGGCCAGTGTAGGCTTAAGAGAATTGGCCCGTCTCATCGGAAAGTCCCCCGGGTATATCAGCGACGTGGAACTGGATAATGTGCCACCACCCTCTGAAGAAACTATAGTCAATATTTCCAATGCTTTGAATGTCGATAAAAAGGTATTGTTGAACAAAGCGAAAAAAGTTGACCCAGAACTTCGTGAATATGTCGCCGATCAACCGCTGGCTGCGGATTTTCTCAGATTGGCTAAAGACCAAGAGTTTAGCGGTGACGACTGGGATCGCCTGACCCAGTTAGCCAGATTATCAAAACTTGGAAAGAGCGAGGGAGAAGAAAATTGAAGGTTCCTTGGCTTCCGAAAAGTGGCATCCAACTGATCGCCGAAGATGTTATCGCTGGATATGAATCGAAGATGGGTTGCGTGGTTAAACCGCCAATTCCAGTAGAAGACATTATCGAAAGATATTTTGATTTAAAAATTGGGTTCGTAGATTTTGAAAAGAACTACGGCATGCAGGGGATACTTGGCGCCACCTATGTACAAAAGGGGTTGATATGTGCCAACACCCAGTTACTTGACGGCCGCAATGAAGGTCGGCTCGTATTTACGTTTGCTCACGAAGTCGGTCATTGGGTGTTACACAGAAAATTGGTAAATGATACTTATTCGCGCGCAAAGAGAGCTGCTATCCTTTGCCGCAAAAAAGATGCGAAAAAGCCAATCGAATGGCAGGCTGATTATTTTGCGGCCTGCCTGCTTCTGCCTGAGAAGTGGGTGCGATCCGCATTTGAGAATTCGATTGGGTGCCAGCCGCTCAAATTCTATAATGAAAAAAGAACGATAGACAACTGCCTTTATATCGAACCCTGCGTGAGCAATTGGCCATTTATTGCTCACGCTGTACAGAAAACGGGCGGCTTTCTGAACGTGTCTAAACAGGCGGTGATCATACGACTTCAAGATCTCGGCCTAATCATAAATGAAACAAATGCGAAAGTAGGGTGGGGTAGCAGTCAATACGTTTCGAACAACTTATAGGCGCCAAAATTTTTTAATTATACTGTTCGTTAGTATCGAACAATGCATGGTCATCTATAAACTTTTTGGGGAAAAATTAAATGTCGTACTGCGAAGATCATCTCCTGAACAAATTACCGCCCCATAATATAGAGGCGGAAGAGTCCTTGATAAGTTCCATTGAACAGGATGCAGACCTCGTTGCTTTTATTCATCGAGCGGAGGTTTTTAAAAAGAAAGGGGAAGCTTTTGCTGAAGAAGGCAAAGCCGACCTCATTGTCGCCAAGCACCGGAACGGACCCCTTGATAAATTACAGTTAGCCTTTTTAAAGGCATATACAAGATTTGAAAATCTAGCACATCGATAAGTGTCAATATTTTTATATTTTTCTAAATGCTTATAATTTTTGAGATTTTATTTATGTAAAGTGGGTATTGATAAACCTCTTCTAAAACGGCGGTGGTTCCCAATCATTTTTGCATCAGAAACAATTCATATCAAGCCAATCAGACCTTTTAAAAAATATATTCTAAAGACAAAAATGTTAACATGGGATAAAAAATATTGGTATTTTGAGCACCTATTCGAAATGAACGGCATCATTCATGCGATCAACATGACAATGGGCGTATTGGTACGTAAAGGAAAAATCATACCACTTAATAAAGCTGTTGAAGAATTGAAACTGTCTATAGTTCCGCCCGAACCACCGGATAGGGTAAAGAAATGGAAAGAGCTTCATGAGACTATAAAAAGGCAATATAAAAAATAGGTATTTAGATCTTTATATATCTGAACTTCATCGTTTATTGTGTTATTACTATTTTCAAGATATCCCGCTCGCTCGAAGCGAGAGTCCTCAGGCATCATTGTCCTGTATAATTTAATCGGATTTGAGATTTTTCGACTCATAGTCTTCGTGCAAGCTGATTTTATGGTCTTAATGGCTCCGGCTGAATCGGGAAGAGGTTTGTTATGAATATACTGCTAATCAATTCCAACCGACTCAAGCATCCTTGGCCCGTGATTCCTTTCGGTCTGTGTGTTGTTGCGGCAGCACTAGAAGACGCGGGACATGATGTTGTTTTTTTGGATCTATGTTTTTCAAAAAATACTGATCGAGAAATCCGCCTCGCGCTTAGCAAGTTCAAACCTGAACTCGTCGGAGTCGGCATCCGCAACATCGACAATGCCTCTGGCTACAATACAATTTTTTTTATCGAGCAGATAAAAGTTGAAGTAATCAATCCACTGAAGTCGGCCTTTGAAGGCCCGATCGTGATCGGCGGTGCCGCGATCGGTATCAGTGGTGCGGAAATACTGCATTTTTTTGACCTCTCCCTGGCTATTAAAGGCGACGGTGAGCGATCCATAGTAGAATTGTCTGCGAGGCTGGAAAAGAACCTTCCTCTGAGTGGTCTGGGCGGATTGATCCTAAGACAGAATGGCATGATAGTCGAAGAAAATCCACCTTGGCCGGTTACCGATATGAATGCATTGCCATCGGTAAAATTCGCCCGTTACCTCGACGTGCGGCGCTACCGTAAATACAACTCACCGCTTCAGATCCAGACCAAACGCGGCTGCGCTCTTAGATGCGTTTACTGCACCTACAACCGGCTTGAGGGCAGCGTCTATCGATTTAAAGATCCGGTGCGTGTGGCCAATGAAGTGGAGACACTGGTATATGAGACGGGCATTCGCCACATCGAATTCACTGACAGTACCTTCAACATCCCGCTGGAGCATGCGAAGGCGGTTTTGCAGGCCATAGCCGACAAAGGCCTAAACCTGAGATGCCGGGCATTGGGCCTGAACCCGTCGGCGGTTGACGAAGCCCTGGTGAAGCTGATGAAACGGGTCGGTTTTCAAGATGTTGATTTGGGAGTCGAATCCGGCTGCAACCAGACGTTACGTAGTCTGGGAAAGAATTTTAATAAAGAGGATGTACTGAAAGCCGGAAAGCTGTTGCACCAGGAAAACATACCAACCTCTTGGTTTTTACTCCTGGGCGCGCCTGGTGAAACGGAAGATACGCTCCATGAAACGCTTGAGACCATAGCCAATGCAGCTTCACCTTGGGACCTGGTGGTCATCGGTATCGGCATCCGTGTTTACAAGGGCGCTCCGCTCGCCAAGAAGTTACAGCAAACGAACCGAGATGGAATCAACGACAACTTCCTGCACCCGGTGCACTTTGAACCCAAGGCGCTTGACATTCAAACCATCAAAAAGATCACCAAGCGCGCCTACCACCGCTATCCCAATTTCCTGATTTACAATGATAAGTCACAATTCCCTGAAGTGATATTGAAGGCAGCAAGCGTAATTTTGAAATTGTTCTTTCCACAACAACCGATTTGGAGGGTTTATATTTTCGTTCGCAAAATTCTCAAAACACTGGGGGTGAACTGAATGAGTTCAGTGGTCGTGGAGTTTTTCCCGCAAATGCTGCACCAGAGCGGAGGGAATGATCAGCAGCGAAAGCGAGTCCTGCCATGGCGGGATCAGAATGCATTAGGCAGCCTTGGGAAAGAACAGCGGCAACCCTGGCTGTTAGATGGGGACCATAAATTGTGAAGTGGGCTTAACGGTTTTATTTTCTAAGATCGCCAGGATTCCTCTCGATGAACAGTCGCAGATAGCTTTTCACCCCACGGTGGTTGGATCCGTATTGACAATGTAGAGACAATCCTGTATTTGACCTGTTTCATATGGGCTATTCAATCCACACAACGGGAGGAAACAGATGACAAAGGCAGAGCTTATCGATCAGATGGCAAAGGATGCAGGGATTACGAAAGTGGCAGCGGGCAGCGCTCTTGATTCCTTTATGGACGGTGTCACCAAGGCCCTGAAAAAGAAAGACGGCAAGTTAACGCTGGTGGGTTTTGGTACATTTCAGAAAACGCGCCGGAAGGCACGCAAGGGTCGCAATCCGGCAACCGGCGAAGCCATCAAAATTAAGGCCAAGAACGTTGTAAAATTCAAGGCCGGTAAAAAACTCAGTTCGTCCGTATAGTCCTAGCGAATTTGCAAGGGCGGTCTATATCGGTAATTTGTGGCGGTTATGCCGACCCCGTGCTCTTTTTGCAGGATGCCCCCAGGAAGCGGGACAGGGCGAGAGGATCTTAAAAAGGGTTTCAAACAAAAAGGGCAGAGCCTCGTGAGAGGTCCTGCCCTTTTTGTGAGTTATACCGCTTTTCAAAAATAAATTCCGAAAAACCGAAGGATGGTATAAGTGGTTGTAGAAAAAACGTTCGAACAACGGAACGTTTATTTGACAACCACTATAACTGCCGATCGCCCCGATTTTTTTTATTTCCTTTTTCAACAAAGCATGCCGTTATCTGCATTGGTATAATCATATCTGTTGAAGATGATGCCTCATTGAAACGCACCTAACATTGATTTACCCCTGTACATCGATTCCCATGTCACAGCCCAAATGTTTGTCAGGCTCTTCGCATTCAAAGTTCTTCTCACGGGTGTTTACGTGTCCTTCGTCACTGTCATCGAAATAATCCTGGGTTTTATTTTCCGTCATGACGTCACCTCCGTTTGGTTGAATTTTTTTTACTAGTCTCACTTTGAGTCAAAGCACAACATATCGGCGAAAACGCAATGAGGATTGAATTCGGTCAAAATGACAGCAAAAAACTACTATTTTGCAAATGATTTGATGGAGGCTTTTTAATGGCTTTACGCTGGGCAGAGATTTTTTTCCCTGAAAGGAACCCGGAGCTGCTTGATGAGATTAAGAACCAATTTAGTATCATCGGATGGTTTGCTCCGGTGGATCTTGAAAATCCTGAAATTGCTTCGCGAATGCAAGTAAGCTATGCAGACATTGTGCTCGCCTCCGCGTCAGGGGCCGCGGGAGCGCTATCCTTTACTGCTGGTGTATCCGGCTCCCTGATCGGTGTAATGGTGGCGGTGGCCTTGTTGCCACCCCTTATGGTATTTGGCCTCCTTCTGGGTGCAGGACATATCCATGAAAGCATCAATGCCTTTCTCCTGTTTGCCACCAATATTGTGTGTTTGAATATTTCCGGCGTTGTCATGTTTTTATTCCAAGGCATTCGTCCCAACAGTTGGTGGGAAGCGACGAGGGCCAAGAAACAGACTCGAATTGCGATTATCGTCTGGATATCACTACTGGCGGTACTGGTCCTTTTGATTAGAATTAATGCGGGCTGAAGGGGTCCGTATCTAACGCGGAAATTTAATGAAATATTTTAACCTCTTCCGTTTGTGTCGTGAATATTTTTCCTCTTCATCGGGTCAATAGATAAATATTCATTAGGCCAGCTGTTTTCATTTCGGTCTCGGAAGTGTTTGGGGCACGGGAATGTCGCGGCCGAAAATCGCGAAGCCTACAGTGCCGAGGACCCCGAAAATAAACGCCGCGATGAGGTTCGTCTGGGGGCTGATCTGCCAAAGAAACGCACCGCCCAGGGCGGCAAAAGCGACAAAAATATCCCGGATCAGGTAGTACAGGCCGAACATACCAGCCTTGCAGTCGTCCGGTGACAAATCCATGATCAGGGCCTTGCGGGTGGGCTCGCCAAACTCTTTTAATCCCCGAAGGATAAAAGCCGCAATCAGCCATTCCATGGAGCGGCTGTAGAGAAGCATTAGGGGGAAGAGGGTGAAGAAAACAAATGTGGCGAGCACGAAGGGTTTCTTGGTACTGCGGTCGGCCAGATAGGCCACCGGGATGTAAACCAACACCGCAGTGGTCATTTCTATGGTGGTCAGAAGGCCGAACTGTACGGCCGTCACCGGTTCTGAGATAACCTTCATGCACCAGACCACTACGAAGGCGTAGGGGATTTGTTCGCAGAAGCGGATCAGAATATCGGTGACAAGAAGCCTTTTCATTGCCGGGTTCATCAAGGACAGCAATTTCAGCGGGTTTTTTTCCGGTCTGAGATCGCAGGCGTTGGCTGTGGAAGCTTTGTTCGGTGCGTCGTCTTTAATCATCCGCTGCTGCAGCAGCAAAGCCACTGCTGCCATAATGAGGGCGACCCCGAATGCAAGGCGGACCCCATCACGCTCGCCCCATACCCCGATGAAGATCCCTCCAATCATAGGGCCGAGTGCCATGGGGATGCGCCGCACCAGCGAATGCATGCTCACCCCCATGGTGCGTTTATTTTGAGGTAACACTTTGTACAACAGGCTCATAGTGGCCGGCAGCGATATGGCCGACCATGAAATAAACAGCACCGCCCCGACGATGACCGCCTGCCAGGCGGGGATTATAATTACTATTGTGAAACCGGCCATGGCCACAAGGTTGAAGACCAGAAGGGAGCGTTTTGTGCCGATACGGTCGGACAAATAGCCCCCAGGAAACGAATAGAGGGCCGAGAGCAGGTTATCCATGGCCTGTAACAGGCCAATGGCCAATACACCGCCACCAAGAGCCAGTATGTAAATAGGCAGAAAACGCTCGGCCATCCGTTCGCCCATGCCCACCAACACCACCATGGACAGAACGCCGACAGTGCTGCGCTGCAGGGCGAGAAAATTGGTGAGTCGGGCAGTGCGGCTTGTTACGATTTCTTGGGGCTCAACCTCCTTTTCCTTCACGATTCGCTCCGGGCAACATCCAAGCGGCACCAGCCGTACAGGGCATCGTAGACCTCGAACTGCTTATCTATATTTTCCAAGTCATCCGGGTAACGGAGGCTGTACCCCACAGCAATGGCTTCGAAGCCAGCAGCCAGGGGATCGGCGTCCAATCGGCCGGTGTCCGCAGCGTTGATAATCTTGGCCATGCGCAGGAGCGCTTTGTCGGTTATCTCATATTCTTCGATTATCACATCGAAGGTGCACAAATCGTTGCGATGGTGAAGATCGGCACCCGGTGTGTCAAAGGGAATGCCGCCGGACTTTGCGGCCATTTCTACGACTTTACTCTTTGCCACAAACAGGAACTCGGCATTTGAGTCTATGAACCGGGTGATCAGCCATGGGCAGGCGACACGGTCGACGTGCACATGAGATCGGGTTATCCATTTCATTTGGGTTCTCCTTTTTGAATCAGGCAACGTCAATTGTTCAATTGCTATTTAAGATATGTATCAACTGTTGCATCTTTTCAAGGGGGGCGTCGAACGAATACCGATAAAGAACCGGGCTCAGAAATTTCGCCCTTATGGCGCTCACCATAATCGCCGAAATCGAGCGCAAGTGCCATTGACCGTTCCCTCAAAGGCATGCGGCGGGGGAACGTTAAGCCTAAAGGCGTTCAAAAAGGATGTCGCTTAAATATGGCGCATCCTGGAATGCTGAAAATATCGTCAGCTCGCCTTCCAACAACCACCATTTGCCCACCGCTTGACCCCACACCAAATCTTGCATATTATCAAATGAAGGGATATTTGTCGGATGCACGATCTTACCCCAACCGCAACGCATCTGCTGTCCGGTCACATTATAGTGGTTGTCAAAAAAACGTTCCGAAATTCGAACGTTTTTTTCTACAACCACTTATACCGCCCTTCCGTATTTCGGAATTTATTTTTGAAAAGCGGTATAACTGATGTAACACATCTTTAACTGTTCAGCGTCCAAATCCTATTGCCGGAGTCCAGACTTGACCGTCCACATCGCCATACGAAAGCTTCATACCATCATGGTCGCAGATGTCCAGGGGCACCGCCGCTGCATCAATCAGACAAGGCTTCACGATATTAAATCCTCCCGGTTTTTCGAACGGACGACGATCTTTTTCCAGAAATCAATAGGTATCCTTTTGATTGTGCTCATGTCCCTGGTGATGCCCAAGACGACATTTGGTGAGGAAACATCACGCTCGAGTCCAGTGAGGGAATTGGCAAATGAAACAAGCTATAGTGGACAGCCGATCAGTAAGACATCGGGCCCACCCGCTGATGAAAACGCGCTGTTAAGCACCATACAAATACCAGAGGAATTCGTTTTATCGGTAAGCCAAATCTACTGCACTTTAAGATCGACAAATAATCGGGATGCGATTGAAGAGTTGCTCTCCAAGGTCGCCCGGTTTTCTGACACCTATACCGATGACCTGCCGGGATTACTTGAGCGAAAAACGATTCGGGTCCTGATAACAACTTCCCAAACGAACTTTTTTTTCTCGAGTGGCCAGATTTATGGCTTCGAGTACAGCCTGCTTAAAGAGTACGAGCGGTTTTTGAATCGAAAAAATACACGACACGACCTAAAAACAGTTGTCGAATTTATTCCTGTCCCGGAAGAACTTCTCACTCCCAGCCTGGAGAAAGGGCTGGGAGACATCGTGGCTGCCGGTTTGGTTGTCACCGATGGAAAAACACCAGGTTTCGAATTCTCAGATCCTTACCTTACCGGTGTCAGTGAGGTGCTTGTGAGCAGCCGTGACGTTGATCCGATTCAAAGTCTGCGCGATGTTGCCGGCAAGCAAATATACGTGCGTCGGATTAGCAGTTACTTTGAAAGTCTTGGACGATTGAATGAACAATTGAACTCTCTGGGATTGGCACCGGTCAGAATTATAAAGGCAGACGATAATGTCACAAGTGAAGATATCTTGGAGATGCTGAACGCCGGAATCATCAACCTGAGTGTCATTGAAAGCCATTTGGCTGAGTTGTGGTCGGATATATTGCCGAACTTGAAAGTACACGATCAATTACCGTTGCGTCAGGGAGCGAATTTGGCGTGGATGGTTCGCAAGACGAACCCATTGCTCAAAGACAGCCTGGACGAGTTTGTCAAGGATCACAAGAAAGGGACACTCCTGGGCAACATTTATTTCAACCGCTACTTCAAAGACACGAGATGGATCTCCAACCCTCTCGATACAAACGGAAGAGAGAAATCTTTTCTTTATGCGCCGCTGTTTAAAAAGTATGGTGCCGAATACAACATCGATTGGATGCTTCTATCTGCACTTGGCTACCAGGAATCGCGGCTGGAACATAATCGCCGATCTCCAAAGGGAGCCGTCGGCATCATGCAGATTATGCCATCTACGGCAATGGATCCACGTATAAACATTGTCGATTTTCGCCAAATAGAGAATAATATACAAGCGGGGGCGAAATATCTCGCGCTGCTGCGCGACACTTACTTCAACGATTCTGAAATGGAACCTATCGACCGTCTCCGCTATGCGCTCGCAGCCTATAATGCCGGGCCGGCCAATATCAGAAGAGCGCGGGCTCTGGCGGCGGAAATGGGATACGATCCCAACCGCTGGTTCCTGCATGGCGAGATCGGAGCGCTTAAGTTAATCGGACAGGAAACCGTGCGGTACGTCAGTAATATCAATAAATTCTATCTGGCATACAGCCTTGCTGACACATTGGACTGCTTAAAGGCAAAGGATTCCGAGCCAATCGACCGGCGACGCGCGACCGATGATGTAGAGATAAAAAAAGTAAAAAAAAGGGCCCAAAGGCATTAACCGCCACACTTCAGGATTCGGTGGGTTGATACCTTTTCAACCAATGATGGGAGTCGGGGCGGTTCGCGCGGGTATATCCCGGTTTAATTGTAAACAGGGAGGTGGGGCGATATCGGTAGGAAATTCAGTGATTCGGAATCACCTCAACAATGACATGGGCTGCCGGTCGATTTTGTCATCGGCGCAAGATCACCTTTTATCGGCGAGCAATGTTTTCGGCCGTATCGACCAGAACTTCCTCATCCTATTCGACCGGCTCTCCGGAATCCACCCAGGCCTTAATACCGCCTTCGAGAAACGCGACATCGTGACCTTCCCGGGCAAGGCGCTCGGCAACGGATTGACTTACTGACCCGCCTTTGACGCAATAAACAACGATTTTTCGCCCGATGGAGAGTTCCGTACTCCATTCATTTATCAATTCCGGATCACGCCAAACAGCACTGCTGATCTTTTTCGAAGATGCCACATAATCGTTTTTTCGGCGGACGTCGAGGAGTTTTGGAACAAAAGGGCTGAGCAGTAGTTGCTTCAGGCTTGGAGTCGTGATTGAGTTTGTCATTTTTACGGCATCCGGTAGACCATTGAATTTATATTCATCCCGGCCCCGACCGAGGCGAAAATGACGATATCTCCGGTATTCACTCGGTGCTTGTCCAGTTGACCTCTATTTACCAGGTCAAACAACGTTGGCAAAGTGGCCACCGAGCTGTTACCAGCCCATGAGATCATCATCGGCATGATATCGGATGGAATCTCCGATTTGTTGTACAGCTTGAACAGCCTTTTCAAGATGGCCTCGTCCATTTTTTCATTTGCCTGGTGGATAAGAACCTTTTTGACGTCGTCGATATCATACCCGGCTTTCTCGAGGCTTTTCTTGACCACTTCAGGAACCTTTCGCACTGCATATTTGTATATCTCATGGCCGTGCATTTTGATATACAGTTCATTCCCATTGTGATTTCTATTGTGTGATTTACCAGCCCATAGGAGATATGCTTCCTTAAGCGTGTCCGATCGGGTGACATGCGCGAGAATACCCGCTTTTTTGTCGGTTACTTCGAGCAGGGTTGCCCCAGCGCCATCCCCATATATCATACTGTCGATATCATGGGGATCAGAAACTCTTGAAAGGATTTCGGCTCCGATGACGAGGATGCGTTTGGCATCTCCCGACCTGATAAAATAGTCGGCTGTAATTAT
>Ga0316198_10001873_pt1 | contig 12571 bp, 12 predicted proteins | sample OudBieAanoxic_MG_FD_204935 | JGI IMG/M metagenome (GOLD analysis project Ga0316198, IMG submission 204935) | Coastal sediment microbial communities from Oude Bieten Haven, Netherlands - site A anoxic | ecosystem: Environmental > Aquatic > Marine > Coastal > Sediment | place: Netherlands... | reverse complement strand
CGAGGGGATCGATTATTTTGTCGCATCGAGCATCGAGCATCGAGCATCGAGCATCGAGCATCGAGCATCGAGCATCGTGTATCGGGCGGGCTAAAACTGATGTCCGACGGCCTCGGTCAGGAAGCGGACGAGAGGCGCAGCGGTACGGAACGAATTCACAACCACGTCGATGAATCCCGCCGAACAGGCCTTGGTCTGACTGAAATTTTCGATCGAAATAAAGTCCTTGCGTTTGAGCTCCTCGATCAGCGGGTGCTCGGGATCGAAACCACGTGGCGGCCGCATGAGACTCTCGCCGACGAGCTTGTGGCGTTTGGAGAACTGAGGGTCCACCAAGAGCGCTCTCCACCGATCGGGATCCTCGGCGATTTCAGCTCGGATGCCGGCGAGGGCGTCGCGGTCTGGGTGCCACGAGCCGGCACCGACGAAGACATTTCCCGGCTCGAGATGGAGGTAGAAACCCGGGGCGTGGGCGTCGCGTCCGGCACGATGGCGAAACTGCGCTGCGGCGTACGTTTTGTACGGGCTCTTGTCCTTTGCAAATCGAACATCGCGGTAGATGCGAAACATCGAACCGCCCGATGGCCTTGGGTCGGCCACGAACTCGCCGCTGATTTCGTACAGCGGCTCCGAGATGTCAGAGATGAAGCGCAGCAAAGGGTCCTGGACGACAGAGCGAAAGCGCTCCTTGTTGGTTTGAAACCACTCGCGGGTATTGTTCTGCTTGAGCTCCTTTAGAAAATTGAAGAACTGCTTGTCGAAATGCCGCTTTTTCTCCATGGCCACCTACTGTTCGCTAGCGCTGTTACGTTTAATCGATCGAACCCCGTCGTTGTTCCCCCCGCGCATCAGATGCTCGATGCTCGATGCTGGGTACTCGATCCGCCAACCCTTTCGATGAAGTCTCGCTGGATGCGGTTTTCGAGAATCGAGTAACGAGTATCGAGGATCGAGCGGGTGGGTGAAAATCCGAAATCCGAAATCCGAAATTAACCGTCGCGGGTGCGACCGGCCATTCCTCATTCCTCATTCCTAATTCCTAATTCCTAATTCCTAATTCCTAATTCTGCGATGCTCCTCTGCTACCCTATGGTTCCGCAAAGGAGATTGATGTGAAGCTCAAAGTCCGTTACATCGTGATGTGCATGTGCCTGGTCGGGATGGCGGCCGGCTATGCGTGGGCCAAGGTGACTTTCGACTACGATCATGCATTGGATTTTTCGGGCTATTCGACTTACGCTTTCCTCGAACGTGACAACTCCATCGAGACCCAGCTTCCGGATCATCTCAGAGTGCGCCTCCACCGGGTCACCGAGGAGGTTTTAGCCGAAAAAGGCTTCGACCCTGCTCCGGCACCACCGCAGACTGATTTCCTGCTCACATTCTATTTCGGGGCCACGGACGAGCTCCAGATCAACCACGTCTCCTATGCTCCGTATTCACCCTGGGGTTATAGCTATTGGCCGGGCTTCAATTATGGCTATACCGAGGTCCGTTCATACAAGCAGGGTACCCTGGTGTTGGACATCATCGACGCCCGCACCCACAAGCTGATGTGGACGGGGGTCCTCGAGAGAGAAGTCCGGAGCGTCAACCCGTCCGGGAAGCAGATTCAGAAGACGCTCAAGAAGCTCCTCAAGAACTTTCCTCCCAAAGAAAAAGAATAAGCCGGCCAGTTTTTCTCGACGGCTCGCGTCTACTTTGACGTCTTTGGAGTCGAATCGGCAATTCGCCGTAAGATTTCCGCATCCACCGGGTTCCCGTGTTCTTCTATTTCGTCGGCCAGTTTCTTCATTGCCTGAGAGTCGTCGAGGGCTCGTTCGCGGAGGTTTGCCACCATCTTGTTGAAAGGATCCTCGAGCGCCCGGAGGTTATCGTCGCGTCGCAGACGCAGGAAGGTATCGAAGTTGAATTCACCAACCTGCTCGAGACATTGGGACACCTTGTAAACGGCTCCAGCGGTCCGGTGAGTGAACATGATTGATCGCACTACAACCATAGCCAGAATGATGAGCGAGATTGCAGCTCTGATCGCAATGTTACGCATATCATTCGCTCGCATCTGTTCACCGAATTCCGGACTCGCGATCATCATTTTCTGGGTGGCATCGTAGCTCTGCCAAGCGAGGACAGCGTTGAGTATGACCAAGAGGGCCAGGACCAATCCGGCGACCCTTACGGTGGCGGCGAGCTGCCGGCGCCTATCGATGAGGTATTGGCGTCTCCTGAACGTCGGTCTGCTGGCTTTACCATTTGCTCCGCTGTCAGCCTGGGACATCATCGGATCTCCTTTCGATCACTCGTCGTGATTTCCGAATCTCACCTTGTCAACTATTGTATCCGACTGGTTTCGGAAACATCGAGTATCATCGCCTGCACGAACGTGCCCGGGTCTGGAAGGAGCCTCTATTGAAAGAGCGGGTGAAACGCCTGGTAGAGAGAATTCGCAGCGGGATCATCGGCGATGACCGCGCCGTCGAAGGCCCATTTGGGGTGCGACGGGTGACGTACGCCGACTACACCGCGTCGGGTCGCTCTGTCGACTTCATCGAGGATTTCATTCGCGATGAGGTGATGCCGCTCTATGCCAACACGCACACCGAAACGTCCATAACCGGGTTGCAGACGACACGCTTTCGGGAGGATGCGCGACGGACAATCCTCGACGCTCTGCATGGCACCGAAGACGACGTCGTGATTTTTTGCGGCTCGGGGGCTACCGGCGCGGTGAACAAGCTGATCGAGATCCTCAACCTCCGTCTGCCCGCCGATCTCGACGACCGTTACGGCCTGAGTTCTTTGATTCCGGCAAACGAGCGGCCGGTGGTTTTCATCGGGCCTTACGAGCACCATTCGAATGAGATTCCCTGGCGCGAGACCATCGCAAATGTGGTGGTCATTGATGAGGACCCGGATGGTCGCATCGATGAGGCCCACCTCGAACGCGAACTGATTGCGTACCAGGATCGCCCGTTGAAAATCGGTAGTTTTTCGGCCGCCTCCAACGTCACTGGGATCGTCTCCAATACCGATTCCCTGACGGCCCTTCTCCACCGGCACGACGCTCTCGCCTTCTGGGACTTTGCGGCCGCTGCACCCTATGTGAGGATTGCAATGAATCCTTCGGGGGAGGGCAGCGACCCACTCGCCGCCAAGGACGCGATCTTCCTCTCTCCTCACAAGTTCGTGGGCGGGCCGGGGACTCCGGGCGTCTTGATGGTGAAAAGGCGGCTGGTCACCAACCGCGTACCGACGGTTCCGGGTGGTGGAACCGTTACGTACGTCAGCGCTGATGACCACAGCTACATCGCTGATCCAACCATACGAGAAGAGGGTGGGACTCCGGCGATCATCGAGTCGATCCGGGCCGGCCTCGTGGTCAAACTCAAAACGGCGGTTGGAGAGGACGCGATTGAGGAGTTGGAACACTCGTTTGTCACGCGTGCCATCGAGTCCTGGTCGGCCAACCCTCGTATCCGGGTCCTCGGCAACAGAGAAGCCACGCGGTTGTCTATTGTGTCCTTCCTGATCGAAGATGATGGCAGATTCCTGCACCACAACTACGTCGTGGCTCTGCTCAACGATCTCTTTGGAATTCAGGCGAGGGGCGGGTGTTCGTGCGCCGGGCCTTACGGCCACCGGTTGCTGGGCATCGATATGGATCACTCGACCCGTTTCCGGGACGCCATCAACAGCGGTTGCGAAGGCATCAAGCCGGGGTGGGTGAGGGTCAATTTCAACTATTTCATATCCGAAGCGGTCTTCGACTACATTCTCGAAGCCGTCCACCTGGTGGCGGAGTCCGGTTGGAAGCTTCTGCCGTACTACAGGTTCTCGGTCGATTCGGGTCTCTGGAGACACCGCGACCATCAGATCGGCCGTGGACTCGGTCTCGACGACCTGAGCTTCGATTCGGGTGAACTCGAGTACCGGAGCCGCAAGTTGACTGAACCGGAGAGCGCCCTCGCTCGACACCTTGAAGACGCCCGGGGAATTGTTGCCAAAGCGGAGACGGAATACGGTGGCGAGGTGGAAACTGCGGTCCTGGCGGAAGAATTAGAGCGGCTACGATGGTTTCCTCTTCCGAACGCGCCCTTCATCAAAGGGCTGTCGACCACCGAGGACGGCAACGATACCGACACGTAACCGGAATGGGTATTTGCACGTAGGATGTTGCAGAGCCCAATCCGACTCAGGAATGGCCAAACACGATCATGCGGATAGGCGAAAGTAGACTGGCACAGGCGAGGGAACGCCGATGGAGTCGACCGTACAACGCGCTCGACCCGGCTGTTCTGCGTCTGGAAGAGGAAGAGGCACCGAGGGCCCGTCGTGCCGTTCGCTTCGGTATTGCGGCCGCTGTCGTTTTCCACGTTGTCCTCTTTTTCATTGTATTTCCGTCCTACTATGAAGAGAGGATCCTCAAGATCGGCAGTACGCCGAAGGTGTACCGACTGCAGGCGGTCAGCTTCCAAAAGCCGCCGAAACCACAGATGCGGAGGACAGTAACCAAGCCCAAGGCGCGGAAGGTACCGGTGCCCGATGCGACCCCTGACGATCCTGAACCTTTGTTGCGAGATGACCAGGCTGTTGAAGTGTCCGAACTCGACTTCCCGGAAATAGGTGATTCCGTGGTCATTCCCGAGGGACCGGTTGGGCCGGCCATTGGCCCAATGCAGATTGCCGGGAACGTGCTGGCTCCGGTCCGGATCCACGCTCCAGACCCCCACTATCCTGAAGAAGCGCGTCACGCCCGGGTGCAGGGGGTTGTGATTCTTCAGACGATCATCGATACGCTCGGCAATGTTACCGACGTCAGGGTTCTCAAGGGACTCCCCTCGGGTCTCACCGAAGCTGCGGTGGATGCGGTGTCGTCCTGGCGATTCAAGCCGGCGACCCTCGAGGGTGAACCGGTTGCTGTTTATTACCTGGTGACAGTCAGCTTCTCAGTCCAGTAATCGCCCTGTTGGCGGGCCCTGAAGGACCCGTCAACAACCGATCTCTATCGAATAGCGGTTGTTGAATTTGGACCATTCACGGTTCATCTCGACACGATATCGAGGAGCACTGGTTTTCAAGGGAAGCTGCGCTGAAAGATGATCGCTGGAAGCCTTTCTTCCGCCACGATTGTCCTGAACAATGCCCCATTCCCGCCCTTACGAGGGCGCAACGCACCTCCACATTGGTATGCGAAAGGAGGTCCCCATGCAAAAGGATGATCGAATCTTTGCAGTGGTGGGCGCGTGTATTGTTTCCGCCGTGGCCCTGGTCGCGGCACTGATATGGCTCGGATCCGGCATCACCGTCGAGGCTCCGCAGCGTGCTGCCGTGACGGTTCCGCAACGATCGAATCCGACACCGGTGGCCTCCCTCGCGGTTGCTTCCCAGGTTGTCGAGGCCGGATTCTCCGACGAGGGTGATGACGGGCTCTTTCGGGCTGCCGCCGGGCGTCTTTCGACGCACCCGGCGCTCGCCTCGTATCTGGTCAACGACCGGCTCCTGCGTCGTTTTGTCCGCGCTGTGGACGCGATGGCCGGCGGCTACAGCCCGTCCGACGAAATTGAGTTTCTGAGGCCCTCACGGCCATTCGTTGTTCGCGAAGATGAGGACCGGCTGGTCATCGCGTCAGGCACCTACCGTCGGTACGATGTCGTGACCGATGTCTTCACTTCCCTCGATTCCGACAAAGCCATCGAGCTCTACAAACAGTTCCGGCCGCGCTTGGAGGCCATCTACAAGGAGATCGGATGGGCGAATGAAGATTTCGACACCCGCTTGTGCGAAGCAGTGGATCACCTCCTCGAGGTGACCACCTCATCCGGTCAGGTGGAGGTTGAACAGCGGGCCATCGTCTATGCCTATGCCGAGGACCGGTTCGAAAATCTCACAGGCGCTCAAAAGCACTTCCTACGGATGGGACCCAGGAACGTCGGCGCTATTCAAGGCAAGCTGAGGGAGCTGCGTGACACTTTCGGTTGGTCCGAGCCGGTGCCGGCAACTGTGACCGCGGAGCTCGAGACATCTACGGAAGCAGATTTGCTCTCTACGCCAATCATCGCCGATGCGTCACCTGTGGTGGCAACCGATCTACTCGTCCAACCCACAAGCGCAGGTGAGCTGCCGTAATCAACTGAACATCCCCCGGGGCGGACTGACCGCCGCCTCGGGGGAATTCAACGTACATTCTCTTCGTGTCATTCTTGGCTGACCGCCATGGCGTTGGAACCGCAAAGACGCAAAGAGCGCCAAGATCATCGCCAAGAACGACTTCAAGAAATCCTCTGTGTGGTCTTTGCGTCTTTGCGGTTCCAAAGTTGTTGCTGTAAGAGAGAGCCTACACGAAGCGCTTTGGCCCTTACTGAACCAACAATCTCCAGATGGCGACCCAGGCAGGCAAAGCCAGGGTGCACGCGACGTAGGACATGAACATCACGGTTCCGACTCGCTGCTCGTTGCCGCCGTAGGTTCGAACCTGGAGAACCAGTCCGACCGCCGGTGCGGAAGCAGCCTCAATGACGAAAAACTCTGCCAGAAGGGGGTTCGTGGCATGGAGTCGCACCGCGAGGAGCACCAGGACCACGATCAGCGGAAGGGCGAAAAACTTTACGGCCATAGCCCGCGCCGCATCTCCGAGGTGGGATCGAAAACGAACCGAGATCCCACCGAGCACCGCTCCGAGCACGACTGTGGCGACAGGCACGGCGGCGGTGCCGACCAGCTCGACCGCGTCAAGTACCGGCGTCGGCAGGAGGCGTCCAGCTCCACTAACGGCCGCCCCGATGCCGATCAGATTCGCTACCAATGGTGGCGTGAGCAGGTCGCGTAACTTTGGTTTCTGACCGCTATTCCCGGTTACGAGGATCTTGCCGAGGCTCCACAGGATCGGGTTGAATCCGAGGATGAAGAGGAAGACATATACCGCAAAGGTGTCGAATCGATCGGGGTAGAGGGCCATCCCGACCGGAAGAACAAGGTAGCCGGCGTTCTGCATGCCGGCCAAAGGGAGCATATCCCGCTTGTCGGGAAGTTGGCGGACGAATGCGAGCGCCCCGAGCCCGGTACCGACCAGCGCGATCACGATCCCTGCGAGCGGCAGCGCCCACCATCCGGGTTGGGATGAAGGTTGGAAATGTTCGACGACTTTGGCGAAGATCAGACAGGGCAGGAAGAGATTGACGGTGGCGGCTGAAAGACCGCCGATCTGGGTCTGCGTGATCAGGCCTCGCCGGGCCATGAAGACTGAGACCAGAACGACCAGAAAAATGACCGAGATTGCAGAAAGCGTACCCGAAAACGCGGAGGCGAATGCCTCGATCATGGGAGTTGACGCGTCTCAATGATGTTGGGAATCTGGTGGTTGGTCATCAAGCCTCCGTGGCGGGTGCATTATCCGCTGACCCGCCTGGAACCGCAACGGATACAAGGACCAGAGCGGAGAAGAAAGTCGAAGCGAAACCGCATCGCTGGAAATCCGGAGGTCTTCATCGGAGTGATCTCGATGGCCGGGGGCTGTATCCCGGAAATCGACGCCCCCGCGCCGGCGGCCGGCTACGAGGTCGATCTCCAAGTGGTTTCCGGTACTGGGTTTACCTTCCATCGCAGGACTTCGACGGAGCTTCGCAAGGCGCTCCGTTTCGTCCTCGGCAAGTGAAGCTGCCGGGCAGAAGAGCAGGGGAGACGTGCAGACGCCTACACCAAAAGAACTGGTGCGATGTTGTGGTGCGGCCGTCCCGGCCGCACGTTGTCAGTCAGCGCGATCCGTGCGGGCGAGACGCCCGCACCACAAATGCAGACCTTCCTGGTAGAGGGTGGGTGGGCGGATGGGCCCTGTTCCCTGCATCCTGCATCCTGCATCCTGTGTCCGGGTGGGCGTATGCATGCGCTAGAACCTATCCCCGATCGCAAAGTAGAACCGGTCGCGATGCCCCTCGGTGCGGCCGTAGGCGAAGATGATCGGCCCGATGAAGGTGTCGCCGCCGATAAAGACGCTGCCGCCCTTGAGCATCGAGCCCCACGAAACATCCTGTCCGACGTAGTAGGCATTTCCGGCCTCGAGGCTGAAACCGGCGTAGATCTTGACCTGCAAACCGGCAGCTTCGAAACGGAGCAGGCTGCGATAGGCGACGAGCTTGGCGAGAGCGATCTTCTCACCGAACAATTCGTTGTATCCGAGGCCGGAGAGACGGCCCAATCCACCCAGGAAATAGAGGCTGAAGAAGCTCTCCGGGGAGTCCAGATTGTCGCCGTACTCGATCGCGGGAACGACGGTGTTTTTGCCAAAGCTCCAGGCGTACGATGCCTTGCCCCAGATCCGCTCGAATTGGGCGTCGGCACCGAGCGCTTCGGATGACACGGAATACACGACGTCCACGTCGGCGCCGGAACGGGGAAATACGACGGAGTCTTCGGTATCGATCCGAAAACGGACTTCGCCGCCGGCGCGATCCTCTTCCGCGGACCCGAACTCTGGCAAACCGATGCGAACTGTTCCCCGGTTCGTTCCGGTGAAAGCGGATACGCGGAGCTCTCCCCAGCGCCCCAGGACCCGCCCTGCCGCGATTCGAGCAGAGGCCGTGGTGAATGAGTAGTCGGCGATTGCATTTCCGTCAAGCCAGATCTCCTGGGTGCCACGTTCGTAGGTGAGCGACGGTTCGACAAACCAGTTCATGTTCCAGTCGAGGGGCTGGTAGAACTCGGTGCTGGCACCGGCTGCCGTGCCAATCTGGACGGTGGTTTCCCACTCACCGCCGCGGCGGTTTGCGGGAAGGTACTGATGACGGACTTGGAGGTGATACGTGGAGCCACCGTCGAAATCGTCGAGAAAGCCAATGCCGAACTGCAGCGAGCCGCGCCCGTGTGTTGGCTCCGGCGTCTCGACGACGAGTTCGTGGACATCCTTTTCAATCTCTTCGAGGTGGAAGCCAATAACCCCGAAATAGCGGGTGTTGTAAAGCTCCAGGAGATCGAAGCCGAGCGATTTCCAATCAAGGGTCTCCGGCGGCTGGATGGTGAGGGCTTTGCGAACAAGGCGATTGTCGACTTTGCTGGTGTTCTCGAGTCGAATCCGGTCGATCTCGATGGGAGTCAGACCCTGTGCCCGCGTTCGGTTGTCGAACTCGTTCCAACGTTTGGTTTTGGCACTGAAGCTCCGCAGCTCATCGATCTGCAGCCGTGCGGCCTCCTCTCCGATTGCCACCGCATCCTGCGCGCGATCGAAGCTGACAAACGAAATGTCGCCGAGGTCGGGCACGATCAGCACATCATCGGGCTGGAGAAGCGCCGCATCGCGGTCGCGGTTGCGGACCGTGAGCAGGCTGTTGAGGTGGGTAAAGACACTCATGAAGGACTCGAATTGCTCGTCATCCTCTTCGAGGAGTGGGCTCGAGATGTCGACGGCGATGATTCGGTGCGCGCCGAGATCCTGGGCGATGCCGACTGGCAGATTGGCGGCGATGCCGCCATCCACCAGCTCGTGATCGCCAATATTCACCGGCGGCAGGGCCCCCGGCACCGACATGCTGGCCCGCATCGCGGTCGCCAGGCTCCCGGAGGAAATCACCACTGTTTCACCGGTCGCGATGTCCGCGGCGACCGCGCGGTAGGGGATCGGCAGCTGATCGAAGTCGGCATCGGCCGGGGAGAGCGCCTCGATGATCCGCAGCGCGAGCTCGAGTCGTTGGCCGCTGATGACACCGGAAGGCACCACCGGTTTCAATCCGTCGAAGCCGAGCCGGCCCTTGATCAGTACCGGCCGATCGTCTTGTTTGCGCCGGAACGGCCTGTCTTTGCGGTCCACGTGATCGGTAAAAATGTTGTCCCAGTCGATGGTGCGGACGATCTCCTCCATCTCGTCGGGTGACCAGCCGGCGGCGTAGAGCCCGCCGATGATCGATCCCATGCTGGTCCCGACGATCAGATCGGGGGCGATATGCAGCTCTTCGAGGACCCTGATAACGCCGATGTGGGCGATGCCGCGAGCGCCACCACCCGACAGGACGAGGACGAGTTTCGGATCTTCTATTGCCGTATCCTCGGCTGCGACGGGAGCGGCCAGCGCGAGAACGAGTGCCACTATGATGTACAAACGTACTGAAAAGGAACTCACGACACCTCCGATTTCTTCAGGGGGACATTCAATCAGCGTCAGGCCGCAGCCGGTCAGTCTGTTCGAGCTCAAAGACCGTTTCGTCACCTTCGAGGACACGCATCTGTACGGGCGCTCCGGGCAGCCCCGGAACGAAGAAGAACTCGTTGACCACGGCGGCGCCGGGTTCGGCCACCCGGTAGAGCCAGCCCTCGAAATCGCCGAGGGCGGTTTCCCGACTGACCCAGTCGCGGGTCGCGTGCGCGGCTGGAAATGATGCGTGGTCGCGGAGCTCTTCCCAACCGGAACGGGCGATAGTTGGTTCTCCTTCGAGCGAACCATCGTCGAGGATCGTGGCGTACTCGATCTCGACCCCCTCATCATCGGCAGATACAACCGTCCAACGTTCCATTTGGATTCGCTCCGGATAGGTTCGTTGCATCAGTATCTGGAATCCCGGTATCCACTCGTCGCGGATCTCGTCGGCGGAGAAAGGCCGCATCAGGATCGAAGCGTCATCTGGGTCGGTATCCACCCCGGTCGGTGCCGGTGCGGTGGGCTCGTCGGTGTTTCCGCATCCGAAGCCAAATAGAAGGAAAACCAGCACGAGTGCCGAGGTGTGGCGCATGAGGTGCCTCCAATTATTCTGGGGTCCGGTGAGCATTCTAGCCGGTTCGCTTCAAACGGGGGAATGAGAAGATGGATATGCGAAGCGGCGAAGTCAATTTTTGCGTGGGGGATTTCATGAATGAGCGAAACGTCGTAGTGGCCGGGACACTGGTTGCATTTGGACTTGCTGTCGGAGGTTTCTTCATTGGCAACGGACTGCTCCGCGCTCGTTCGGCCGACAGGTTTGTCACTGTCAAAGGCCTGGCCGAACGAGAAGTGGCCGCGAATCTCGTGATTTGGCCTATTACCTACACCGTGACGGCCGACGACCTCAGCACCCTCCAGACGCGAACCGACGACGGTGCGGCGAAGATCAGGGCGTTTCTTGCAGGCGAATTTGACGATGCCGAAATCGGCCTCACAGTCCCTCGTGTCGACGATCGTCAGGCTCAAGGCATGATGAGGCAGGCGCGGATGGAGCGCTACGTGGCGGAGTCGACAGTGACCGTCAGGTCATCGCGAATCGACGTGGTGCGTGCGGCCATGGAGCGCACGGGTGAGCTGGTGAAACAGGGTGTCGCCCTGATCCGCAGCTATGAAAACACGACCGAGTACCTCTTCACCTCGCTCGATGAGATCAAACCCGAGATGATTCAAGAGGCGACGAAAGATGCCCGCCGCGCCGCGCAGCAGTTTGCCGAGGATTCAGGGAGTCGCGTAGGCGGGATACGCAACGCGCAGCAAGGTTACTTCTCCATCAATGACCGCGACCGTTTTTCACCAGAATTCAAAAAGGTCAGGGTGGTGACGACCGTCCAGTATTTCCTCGAAGACAACTGACGGCGAATCCTCTCTGAGAATGAAAATCTGAGCCCCTGTGTTGATCCAGATGCAAGGCGCTTGAAACTTGAATCCGTGTGCTTCGAAATTGATACGGAAATTCAAAAACCTGAGAGGATTCACCGATGCAGAGTAAAAAACATGGACGTTTTATCTGGTACGACCTGATGACTGATGATCCGAAAGCCGCCCGGGATTTCTACGGCCAGTTGATTGGCTGGGGCACTCAAGAATACGAGGGGGGCGACCAGCCCTATGCGATGTGGACCAACGAGGGGACGCCCCTGGGCGGAGTGATGGAGATGCCCGAGGAAGTTTGCGCGGCCGGAGCGCCGCCGCACTGGATGGCGTACGTGTCGGTGGACGACATCGAGGAGACGGTTTTGAAGGTCAAAGAGGCCGGCGGGTCTGTTCTCCATGAAGCCACCGAGGTCCCGGGTGCCGGTGCGTTTGCGGTCCTGGCTGATCCCCAGGGAGCGGCATTCGCAGTTTACAGGTCCGCCAATCCGGAGAACCAGGACTCGACCACTGATACTGAGGTCGGGACGTTTTCGTGGAATGAACTCGCGACTTCAGATTATAAGGGCGGCTTTTCCTTTTACTCGGATCTCTTCGGCTGGGAGCCCCAGGAAGCGATGGACATGGGCCCAGGCGGCATTTACCAGATCTATGGACAGGGCGGAACGCCTCTTGGTGGCATGTTCAACATGCCGGAGGAAATGCCCGGACCGCCGATGTGGCTCTACTACGTGTCGGTCGGCGACGTCAACTCGTCGGTTGCGAAGGTCACGGAGTTGGGTGGCCAGGTGTTGAACGGTCCGATGGAGGTTCCGGGTGGTGATCTGATCGCCCAATGCGTCGACCCGCAAGGGGCGTTGTTCGCATTGCGCTCGAAAAGCTGAATGCCTCGCACGGGCAGAGCCGTGCGACAATCGCAGCGGGAGTCATCCGTGAGTACAAAGAAATCGTGGGTGCTGGGTTCATTGCTGGCCAGTGCGTTGAGCGTTGCCGCCACCGCGCCGGTTGCGATGAGGGTCG
>Ga0316198_10001871_pt1 | contig 12574 bp, 7 predicted proteins | sample OudBieAanoxic_MG_FD_204935 | JGI IMG/M metagenome (GOLD analysis project Ga0316198, IMG submission 204935) | Coastal sediment microbial communities from Oude Bieten Haven, Netherlands - site A anoxic | ecosystem: Environmental > Aquatic > Marine > Coastal > Sediment | place: Netherlands... | reverse complement strand
GTTCTGAGCTGCGGTGAGCGGCTGTCGGCCCAGCTCGTGGCGGCGGCGCTTCGCGAGTCCGGAATCCCCACCGAAGCCTGCGACGCCCGCAGCCTCATCGTGACCGACGGCGAGTTCGGCAACGCGCGAGTGGATTATTCCGCGACCCGGGAGAGGGCGCGCGACCACTTCGCCGGGGAAGACGCGACCCAGGTCGTCACCGGATTCATCGCCGCCAACCCGAGCGGTGACACGACCACCCTCGGGCGAGGCGGCTCGGACTACACGGCGGCGATTCTCGGCGCGGCCCTCGCGGTGGATCGCATCGAGATCTGGACCGACGTCGACGGTGTCATGAGCGCCGACCCGCGGCTGGTGCCGGGCGCCTTCTCGCTCCCATCCCTGAGTTACAACGAGCTCATGGAGCTGTCCCACTTCGGCGCCAAGGTCGTCTACCCGCCCACCCTCCACCCGGCGCGGACCCACTCGATTCCCATCTTCATCCGCAACACCTTCAACCCCGGTTTCGAGGGAACCAAGGTGATCGAGCAGATCCGCGGCAACGGCCACCAGGTCCGCGGCATCTCCTCGGTGAACGAGGTCGCCCTGCTGCGGCTCGAGGGCGACGGGATGGTCGGCGTGCCCGGGATCGCCGAACGTCTCTTCGGGGTCCTGGCCCGCCGGGACATCAGCGTCATCCTCATCAGCCAGGCCTCGAGCGAGCACTCGATCTGCTTCGCCGTCGATCCCGGCGCGGTCAACGAGGCACAGCGCCGGGTCGACCGCGAGTTCGAGCTCGAGCGCGGCGCCGGGCTCGTCGACCCGGTGGTGGTGGAGACCGGGCTCTCGGTGGTCGCCGTGGTCGGCGAGACCATGTGCCGGATTCCGGGCATCGCCGGCAGGGTCTTCAGCGTGCTCGGCGACAATGGGATCAACGTCCGGGCCATCGCACAGGGTTCCTCCGAGCTCAACATCTCGCTGGTTGTGGCCAAACGCGATCAGGCAGCCGCGGTGGTCGCCATCCACGATGCGTTCTTCGCCGAGCCGACCCACGTCGAGACCATCAACGAGCGCATCCCCACCGCCGTGCTCGGGGCCACCGGCAGCGTCGGCCAACGGATGGTCAGCCTGCTCGCCGACCACCCGTGGTTCGATGTCGTCGAGCTCGTCGCATCCGAACGATCAGCCGGACGATCCTATCGGGACGCGGCTCACTGGCTGCTGTCGTCACCGATGCCGGCGGCCGTGGCCGATCTCGAGGTCGTCCCCCTTCACGCCGATCTCCGGTCGCCGCTGGCGCTGTCGGCCCTCGACGCCGATGTCGCGGGGCCGGCCGAGGATCGACTCGCCCGGGCCGGGCACCTGGTGGTCTCCAATGCCAAGAGCCACCGCATGCGATCTGATGTGCCGCTGCTGATCCCCGAGGTCAACCCGGATCACCTCCAGCTCATCAACGAGCAGGCCTTCGACGGCGGCGCCATCGTCACCAACCCCAACTGCTCCACCATCGGGCTGGTCCTGGCGCTCAAACCGCTGCACGACGCATTTGGCGTCGAGAAGGTGCACGTCGTCACCATGCAGGCGATCTCCGGAGCGGGCTTCCCGGGAATTTCGAGCCTTCAGGTCATGGACAATCTCATCCCCTTCATTTCCGGAGAGGAGGAGAAGCTCGAGTCCGAGACCCGAAAGATCCTCGGTCGGCTCGAGGGCGGGAGAATCAGGGAGTCGGAGATCACCATCAGCGCCCAGTGCACCAGGGTGCCCGTCCTGGACGGCCACACCGAGTGCATCTCGGTCAAGCTCGGCCGGCCGGCAACCGAAGAGGAGATCATCGAGGTCTGGGAGGGCTTTCGCGCGGCGCCCCAGTGGTTGGATCTTCCCTCAGCCCCCCTCCGGCCGATCATCTACGATCGCTCCGAATCCGCTCCCCAGCCGCGGATCCACCGTGATGCCGGGTCCGGTATGGCGGTCACCATCGGTCGCCTCCGCCCCTGCACGCTCTTCGATTTCAAGTTCGTCGCCCTTTCGCACAACACCATTCGGGGCGCGGCCGGGGGATCGCTCCTGGCGGCTGAGATGGCGGTCGGCCAACGCGTGCTGCCTTCCCTCGCACCGCCGGCATCTCCGAAGGACTGACCGTGAAGCTCATCAGCACCAACGGCGGCACACCGGCCATCACCTTTCGAGAGGCGCTCTTCGAGTCCATGTCCGCCGACGGCGGGCTCTACACTCCGGAGCGGCTCGATCCCCTCTCCCGAGCCGAACGCTCCTCCCTGCGGGGAGGGGACTTCCCGGCGGTTGCCGGCCGCCTCGCTCGACACCTCCTGGGAACGGAGTTCGACGCCGACACCCTGGAGGAGATCGTCACGACCGCGCTCGACTTTCCGATTCCGCTCACCGAGCTTTCCGACGGCGTCCATCTGCTGGAGCTTTTTCACGGACCCACCCTCGCCTTCAAGGATGTCGGGGCGAGATTCATGGCGCGGACCATGCGGGCGTGCCACCGCGCCGACGAACGGCTCACCATCCTCGTCGCCACCTCGGGTGACACCGGCAGCGCGGTGGCGGATGCGTTTCTTGGCCTGGAGAACACGCGGATCGTCGTGCTCTTTCCCGATGGTCAGGTGAGCGAGCTCCAGGAACGCCAGTTCACCACCCTCGGCGACAACGTCCGAGCGCTGGCCGTTCAGGGGACCTTCGACGACTGCCAGAAGCTCGCCAAGACGGCCTTCGCCGATAACGAGCTTCGCCGCTGTCTGCCCCTCACCTCCGCCAACTCAATCAACATCGGTCGACTCCTGCCGCAGATCTTCTACTACTTCGGGGCATGGGCGCAGTTGCCTCGGTCGGATAGTGATCTGCTCTTCTGCATTCCGAGCGGGAACTTCGGCAACCTCACCGCGGGTCTCATGGCCAAGCGTCTCGGGCTGCCTGTGAGCCGCTTCGTCGCCGCCACAAACATCAACGACGTGGTGCCCGAGTATCTCGAGAGCGGACGCTACCGTCCCCGGCCATCGGAGCGAACCATCTCAAACGCCATGGATGTCGGTGACCCGTCCAACCTCGCAAGGATCGTTCACCTCTACGGTGGGGACCTCGATGCTCTCCGGCGTGACGTGGCCGCCACCAGCGTCACCGATGCCGAGACTCGCCGGTGCATTCGCGAGGTCCACGACGCCACCGGGCGCATCCTCGACCCCCACACCGCGGTGGGTTACATCGGGCTCAGGCGCGAGCTTTCCGGGCGCTCCGAGCCTGCGGACGCCATCCTCATCGCCACCGCCCACCCGGCCAAGTTCCGCGAGGTCGTCGGCCCGGCCATCGGCAACGAGGTCCCGCTCCCGTCACGACTTGGGGCGCATCTGGAGAAGGAGCGGCAGGTCACGCCCATCGGACCCGCGTATGAAGAGCTTTGTTCAGTTCTCCTGGACGACCGATGAGCCCGCATCTTCCAGGGACGACGGGCGGGACGCCCGCCCGACAATCGACGCCGCGCCCTGTTGACGACCGAACCCTTGACCGTTGCGGCAGCGGGCGTCCAGCCCGCACCTCTCCCGTCCCCTCCGCATGACGGCAAAAAAAGACTCGATCGGGCGGGCGGGACGCCCGCCACCACAATGGGACACCGCCCCGGCCTATCGTGGGCGCGGGTGTCCCGCCGTAGAAGCCGAGATGGTCATTCCACGGGGAGAAATTCTTACGCCTCGCCGACGATGAGCGCCCGCGAACGGTGCAACGGCCGGTAGCCCTCGGCCTCGAGTTCGGGCGAAGGGAACGACGCCTCATCCGGCTTGTCCGACAGACCGAAGAGCAACGCGCCGCAATCACGCCAGCGCTTCGCTCTCCGCCAAACCTCGGCGGTCAATGTGAGTCTGGTTGCGAGCAGTCGCGCCGTGTCGTCGACATCGTCCACCGGTGTCATCCGATTCACCGTTTCGCGATACTCGGCCCGCCGGAAATCCTTGAACGGGGTCGGGTCGCCGATCTCCACGGCCATCTCCACATCGAAGTGCGCCCGGCGGAGGCTGATGGGGAGGCGGTCGGCGGACGCCGAAACCGAATTCAGCAGGTCGCCGAACGAGACCAGGCGGCCCCGGACGATCCCCTCATGGAGCTTCTCGATCGAACTCCATCCGGCCTCGACAAGAAGCGCGAGATACGCGAGGTAGTCCTGATTGTCGGTTGTGAAACCGTGGAACCTCGGTCGGTTGAAGTGGTTGTAGGCCGCCAACAGGAGGTCGCGGTTGACCTCATCACCGCGGAGGGCACGGGCCGTCCGCAACACCGCCGCAGCCCGGGCCACGTCGATGGGCCGTTGGTTCCTCCCCCGGGCCCCGAGGGCGGTCTTGTCGATATCGACCAGCACCACCGTCCCGCGACCGATGATCACCCCCCGGCGGGCGAGATCGGACTCGAACCCGTCGATCAACCGCCATCGGTTCGACAGGTAGAGGGTGTGCCCGTCACCGCGGTCGGTGGGGATGATCCCCGGTGCGGCCGCGCTCTCGTCGCAGATGAAGGCGTTCCCGGGGCACCGCAGCGCAGCGCAGATGTTGACGAGGGCACCGCCGTCGTTGTGTTCCGTGTCCCCGATCAGGACCACCTTCTCGAAGTCATCGAACCCGGTCGCAAGGGTTCCTGCAGCACGAAGGATTTCGGCGACCACGCGGCCATAGGCGGGCTCCACTTTGCGCGGCACCCTGTTCGCCTTGAGGCCCAGCGACTGACGAAGCGATGTCAGACCCGGAAGCCTCCGGTCGATGGGCTCCAGACTCCGATAGGCAATGGCGTCACCCAGCGCATCATGGAGTGAGCCCGTCCCGACGACCTCGAACGATGCGGATCCGGCCCGGTTTCTCTCAAATTCGGTCAAGAAGCGCCCTCGCGTTGGATTCGATTTCGCGCGGATGTGCCACGGATCACCTCCGGATTCCACGGATCATCACGACCCGCGGGACGGAGCATTTGAAGTATACCGCTTGACACCACATAGGCATGAACCCATAATCGAGATTCATGAACGCCGTCGGCACGACTCCGCGAACCATCGATACCGCACCTGCGGCGGCCTCTTTGTCTCTCGGCAGCCTCGCTCTTGTGGTCCTTATTGTCGGCATAACGCCGGGGGCCAAGACGTAGGTTTTTCACACGAACACGACGTCAACACGCCCCCGGGACACCCCGGGGGCTTTTCCTTTTGGAGGAGACAGCAGATGCAACTCACCGGCGCCGAAATCGTTTGGGAGTGCTTGATCCGGGAGGGGGTCGATCTCGTTTTCGGATATCCCGGGGGCGCGATCCTGCCCACCTACGACACCCTCTCGAGCTACCCCCAGATCCACCACGTCTTGACCCGCCACGAGCAGGGCGCGACCCACATGGCCGACGGCTACGCCCGAGCCACCGGCAAGGTCGGGGTCGCCATGGCGACCAGCGGCCCGGGAGCCACCAATCTGGTCACCGGTCTTGCCACCGCCATGCTCGATTCCTCGCCCATGGTCTGCATCACCGGTCAGGTCCCGACCTCGGTCATCGGCCACAACGCCTTCCAGGAGGCCGACATCACCGGTGTCACCCTGCCGATCACCAAGCACAACTACCTCGTCACCTCGGTGGAGGAGCTCGCCTTCTGCATCCGCGAGGCTTTCTACATCGCGCGCAGCGGCCGGCCCGGGCCTGTCCTCATCGATCTGCCGAAGGACGTTCAGATCGCGACGACCGAGTTTCACTACCCCACCGATGAGATCCGCCTGCCCGGGTACCGCCCTGTTCCCGAAGCTCCGGAGGACAAGATCGAACGCGCCCGCGCACTCATACGGTCGGCCGAGCGCCCGGTCATCCTCGCCGGACGCGGAGTGCTCCTCTCCGGCGCCATGGACGAGCTCAGGACGTTCGCCGAGAGCACCGAGACACCGGTGGGTCTGACCCTGCTCGGCAAGGGTTGTTTCCCCGAGGACCACCCCCTCTGCCTCGGCATGATGGGGATGCACGGCGCCGGCGAGGCCAACCACGCGGTCCAGGAGGCCGACCTCCTGCTCGCTTTCGGGATGCGCTTCGACGACCGGGTCACCGGCAACCTCGCCACCTACGCACCCAAGGCCCGCAAGGTCCACATCGACATCGACCCGTCGGAGATCGACAAGAACGTCGAGGTCGAGGTCGGGATCGCCGGCGATCTCAAGGCGACGCTCCAGGAAATGATGCAGGGGCTCGAGCCCATCGAGCACTCCGACTGGATCAAACGGATCGCGCGTTGGCGCGACGAGTCCGAAGACCGCGAGCTCCTCAACCAGGTGCTCCAGTCACCCGAGCTCAAGGCGGCCGAGGTGGTCCACGACCTGTGGACCCTCACCGGTGGAAAAGCCATCACCGTCACCGATGTCGGTCAGCACCAGATGTGGGTCGCCCAGTACTACGCCCACAGTCCCGAGCACGCCCTGATCACCAGCGGCGGGATGGGCACCATGGGCTTCGGCCTGCCTGGCGGTATCGGCGCGGCCATGGGTCGCCCCGACGACGAGATATGGGTCGTGGCCGGCGACGGCGGGTTCCAGATGACCCTGGCGGAGCTCGCCACCGCGGTCCAGGAGAAGGTCAAGGTCAATATCGCGCTGGTCAACAACGGCTATCTGGGCATGGTCCGCCAGTGGCAGGAGCTCTTCTACGAGAAGCGCTACAACGCGACCCCCATGGTGAGCCCGGATTTCTGCGCCCTCGCCGCGGCCTACGGCATTCCCGCCGTTCGGGTCACCGAGCGCGACCAGATCGAGGATGCCGTCCGCCAGGCCCAGGCCCACCTCGACGGGCCTTTCCTCATCGAGTTCGTCGTCGAACAGCACGACGTCGTCTTCCCCATGGTGCCGGCCGGCTCCGACCTGCACGACATGATCCGACGCCCGAGAGAAAACTCCCCATCGGAGAAGGAGATCCAGCCATGACCACCCGTTCCACCATCACCGCCCTGGTCGAGAACCGCCCCGGTGTCCTCAACCGGGTCGTGAGCATCTTCCGCCGCCCGGGCCTCAATCTCGACAGCCTCACCGTGGGGCGCACCGACCGTTCCGAGATCTCACGGATGACCATGGTCCTCGAGGGCACCAAGGCAGACGCCCAGCACGTCATGCGCGAGCTCAACCGTCTGATTCACGTCATCACCGTCGAGGAGATGAACGGCACACCCTACGTCACTCGTGATCTGGCGTTGATCAAGGTCGGCGCGACCGTCGAGAACAAGAGCGAGATCCTCCAGATGTGCGGCCACTATCGGGCCCGGATCGTCGATGCCGCCGCCGCATCCATCCTCATCGAGGTGGTCGGTGAGGAGCCCGAGATCGAGGGGCTCGTCGGTCTGCTCGAGCCCTTCGGGATCATCGAGATGGTCCGCGCCGGCGTTGTCGCCATGGCCCGAGCCGAACACGTTCTCGACACACACTGTGAAAGCTCATCCTGGGCGGAGCAACGACGCTCGCTCTCAAAGGCAAGCTGAGGAAGACACACATGGCACAGCTTTACTACGACAATGACGCCGATCTCTCCCGCCTCGACAACAAGACCATCGCCGTCCTCGGCTTTGGGAGCCAGGGACACGCCCACGCCCTCAATCTCAAGGACAACGGCGCCGACGTGGTTGTCGGGCTCCGTCTGACCAGCTCGAGCTGGGCCGAGGCCGAGGAACAGGGGCTCAAGGTCATGGCCACCGACGAGGCCTGCCGCGCGGCCGATATGATCATGGTCCTCGTCCCCGACACCGAGCAGGCTGCGGTCTACCACGCCGACATCGCCCCCAACCTCGAGGCCGGGAACACGCTGATGTTCGCCCACGGCTTCAACATCCGCTACGGCCAGATCCACCCGCCCGCGGATGTCGACGTTTCCATGGTCGCCCCAAAGGCGCCGGGCCACCGGGTCCGCGAGGTCTTCACCGAAGGGGCCGGGACACCCGGGCTCCTCGCCGTCGAGCAGGACGCCAGCGGACACGCGCACGAAGACGCGTTGGCCTACGCCAAGGGCATCGGCTGCACCCGGGCCGGGGTGATTGAGACCACCTTCACCGAGGAGACCGAGACCGATCTCTTCGGCGAGCAGGCGGTGCTCTGCGGCGGGGTGTCGGCGCTCGTCAAATCGGGCTTCGAAACCCTCGTCGAGGCCGGCTACCAGCCCGAGATCGCCTACTTCGAGTGCCTCCACGAGCTCAAGCTCATCGTCGATCTGATGTACCAGGGTGGGATCTCCTACATGTGGTACAGCGTCTCGGACACCGCCGAGGACGGCGGCTATCTCGGCGGCGACGCCCTCGTCACCGATGAGGTCAAGCAGCGGATGGGAGGGCTTCTCAAAGAGATCCAGAGCGGTGGCTACGCCGATCGTTGGATCCAGGAAAACCGCACCGGCCGACCCATCTTCAACGCCCGCCGCGACGCCGAGCACGCGCACCAGATCGAGGAGGTCGGCAAGAAGCTCCGCGCCATGATGCCTTTTCTCGATGCCAAGTCGGCCCCGGGGAGTTGAACCGCGAGAACGCAAGGAGCGCAAGGCATCGCAAATCCGCATCCCCGCACGGAGAAACCGCAGATGAACGCAGATTCCATCGCAAACAGGACACGGATCAACACGGATTCGCACGGATCTACACAAAAGTGGCGGTACATCCCGGGTCGGGCTTCAACTTCCGTGGTAACGCGACAAGCACCCCTTGGACTCCGATTGGATTCGGAACGGATTTCTCGGATCTGTGCCGCCCCGCCACACGAGCGGGACGCAGGCGGAGCCGGCGCGCCGTAGGCGCGGCGGCCTGTTGATCGGGCCGGCGGGACGAACGCCCGTGTTCGGAACGGCGGCTCGATCAACAGGTGGTGGCGGTCCGACCGCCACCGACTCCGCCGCCATTCTCAGCTGCGATGCCTTTGTGAATCCTTCGCGTCTTTGCGTCTTCGCGTTTGCGGCGGTGCGATCCCTGGCGTCCCTCGCGTCCTTGCGGTTCAATCCTGCGATGGCGCTACGCGTCCTAGTTTGAGTCCCGTTCCGGCACGATCAGAGCTTGGCGTGGGAACCATCGCAGCGCGGCTTGTCGCCGGTCTGCTTGCACACACACAATGCCAGAGTCGAGGTTGATTCCACCTCGACAGTCAACGGCTTGATCCCGGTGCCCTCATGAGAACCGTCGCACCAAGGCTGCTTCGCCGAGCATCCGCAGGCACACCAGAAATAGACGCCTCGCTCGAGCTGGAGCACCACCGGAGCAGTGCCCGCGACCTTGGGTTCCGACATCAATACCTCATTCCTTTGGAAACTGGCTCCGACCACAATAACAGGGTTAAAGAATATGAACCGCAAGGACGCAAGGGACGCCAGGCATCGCAAACCTCGCGCCATCGCACGGAGAAAGCGCAGAGACACGCAGATTCCATCGCAAACAGGACACGGATCAACAGGTTGTGGCGGTCCGACCGCCACCGACTCCGCCGTCATCGTCGGCCGCGATGTCTTCGTGCCGTCTTCGTGTCTTCGCGCCTTAGTGGTTGTGACGTGCAACGCCTGCGATGCTTGGCGTTCCTGGCGTCCTTGCGGTGAAGCACCGATCGCCTACCCGCCGATGAGCGCCTTGACCTGTTCAGGCGCCTTTGACAGAGCCTCATCGAGCTTGTCGGCATCGGGGCCACCGGCCTGAGCCAGGTTGGGCTTGCCGCCGCCACGGCCGCCGACGATGGTGGCGAGCTCGCGGACGAGATCGCCGGCCTTGACCCTGTCGGTGACGTCATCTGTGACCGCGGCGAGCAGGGTCGCCTTGCCACCCGACTCCATCCCGAGCACCACCACCCCCGAGCCGAGCTTCTGGCGCATGGTGTCGGCGAGGTTGCGCAGCTCCGCCGGGCTCATCTCGGGCGCCCGTCGGGCCAAAACCGTCACACCGTCGACATCCTCACGGATCTCGGCGATCCCGGTGTCCCCCGAGGCGAGCTTGTGCTTGAGGACCTTGACCTCGTCTTCGAGCTCCGAGAGCTGTCGCTCTCGTTTGTCGAGGATCTCGGGCAGCTGTTCGAATGAGGTCTGGAAACGTCCCGCCAGATCGTTGGCCAGGCGCGTGCGTTCCTGCACCAGTTCCACCGCACCGCGGCCGGTGACGGCCTCGATCCGCCGCACACCCGCGGCGACCCCGCGTTCACCGGTGATGGTGCACAGACCGATGTCGCCGGTACGACCGACGTGGCAGCCTCCGCAGAGCTCGCGGGAAAACTCGCCGTCGCCGACGGTCACCACCCGGACCTCGTCGCCGTACTTCTCGCCGAAGAGGGCCATGGCGCCGAGCTCGCGAGCCCGATCGATGGGCATGATCTCCTTGTCGAGGGGCCGATTACGGACGATCTCGGCGTTGACCAGCCTCTCGACCTCCTGGAGCTCGTCGAAGCTCACCGGGCCGTCCCACGAAAAGTCGAACCGCAGCCGGTCCGGCTCGACGAGCGAACCCGCCTGCTGGGCGGCGTCGCCAAGCACCTGGTGCAGGGCGGCGTGCAGCAGATGGGTTGCCGTGTGATTGCGTTGGGTGTCGAGGCGTTTCCGCTCGGCGACGACCGCGGTCACGTCGGCGCCCTTGAGCAGGCGGCCCTCGGTGACGTCGACCCGGTGGACGATCAGGCCATCGAGGGGCTTCTGGGTGTCGAGAACAAAAGCATGGCCGCCTTCCCAGGTGAGATCGCCAGTGTCGCCGACCTGACCGCCTGACTCGGCGAAGAAGGGGGTGGTTTCGAGAATGACCTCACCTTCGTCGCCGGCCCGGAGTTCGTCCTCGAGTCCGTCGCTGCCGACGAGGGCGAGCACCTTGGATTCGAGCTCGAGCTTGCCGTAGCCGTCGAAGGTGGATTCGATCCCGGCATCCGCGAGATCCGTGTAGTCGGAACAGAACCGGGACGAAAGGTCCCCTTTCCATGAGGCCTGACCGCGCTCCTGCTCGGCCTTCAGAGCCTCGTCGAAGCCCTCGCGATCGACCTCGAGGCCCTCTTCCTGGGCAAACTCCTCGATGAGTTCCACCGGAATGCCGCGGGACTGGTAGAGATTGAAGGCCACGTGGCCGGGCACCGCCGTCCCGCCGGCGCGCTTGATCCGTTCGAGCTCGCGCCCGGCGATGTCGGTGCCGACGTTGAGGGTGCGGGCGAAGCGCCGCTCCTCCTGCTCGAGTTGGGTGGCGACCACCTCGTGGCGCTCGAAAAGCTCCGGGTATTGCTCGCCCATCATCTCGTTGACCACCGGCAGGAGGGTGTAGAGAAAGGCTCCGTCGAGGCCCAGCGTGCGGCCGTAGCGGAGGGCCCGCCGGATGATTCGGCGGAGGACATAGCCCCGGCCTTCGTTGGAGGGAACCACGCCATCGGTCATGAGGAAGGCCGAAGCCCGCACGTGATCGGCGATCACGCGATAGGCCGGGGCGAGTTCGCTCGCCGGGTCGTAGGGCCGCTCCACCAGTTCGCCGATGGCGGCGAGCAGGGGCACGAACAGATCGGTGTCGTAGTTGGTCTCGACCCCCTGCATGACCGTAGCGATGCGCTCGAGTCCGGCGCCGGTGTCGATGGAGGGTCGCGGCAGCGGGTGGAGCTTCCCGCTCGGATCGCGATCGAACTGCATGAAGACCAGGTTCCAGATCTCGATGATGTCGTCGCCCTCACCGTTGACGAGCTCGGCACGCCCGGGCGCGTGGGGATCGGGGCCGCGGTCGAAGTGGATCTCGGAACACGGTCCGCAGGGCCCGGTCTCGCCCATGGCCCAGTAGTTGTCCTTCTCACCGAAACGCAGGATCCGGTCGGGCGACGCACCGATCTCCTCCCACAGCGCCGCGGCCTCGTCATCATCGGTGTAGACCGTGAACCACAGCCTCTCCACGGGCATCCCGTAGACATCCACCAGCAGATCCCAGGCGAACTGAATCGCTTCCTTCTTGAAATAGTCGCCGAAGGAGAAGTTGCCGAGCATCTCGAAGAAGGTGTGGTGGCGCGCGGTGTAGCCGACGTTCTCCAGGTCGTTGTGTTTGCCCCCCGCGCGGACGCATTTCTGCGACGAGGCGGCGCGGCTGTACGACCGCTCCTCGCGGCCGATGAATGTGTCCTTGAACTGGTTCATTCCCGCGTTGGTGAAGAGCAGGGTCGTGTCGCCCGCCGGCAACAAGGAGGACGAGGGCACGACCTGGTGGCCGCGCTCGGCAAAGAAGTCAAGAAAGGCGGCCCGGATCTCCGGGCTGGTCATGCTTTTCATCGTCAGAGCTCTCCCTTTCGGTCGCGAGCCGGGAGATGGCGCCATAGGCGACATCGGTGGTGAAGCCGCGAGCGATGAGGGAGCTTACCAGACGAGCCCGGCGCTCGGGTAGTCGCCACCACCCGTGCTTCGCACCCACCTCGACCCTCCGGACAGCTGTTTCCAATGCCCGATCGTGGAGCTCGTCATCGAGCCGCGACACGCGCTCGGCCAGGTGGCTGTCGACCCCGCGCCGACGAAGCTCCATCGAGAGCCGGCGCGGACCCCACCCCCGATCAACCGAGCGAAACTCGACAAATCGCCCTGCGAGGCTCTCGTCATCGAGGAGATCGAGCTCATCGAGCCGTTCGATGGCCTG
>Ga0316198_10001870_pt1 | contig 12574 bp, 8 predicted proteins | sample OudBieAanoxic_MG_FD_204935 | JGI IMG/M metagenome (GOLD analysis project Ga0316198, IMG submission 204935) | Coastal sediment microbial communities from Oude Bieten Haven, Netherlands - site A anoxic | ecosystem: Environmental > Aquatic > Marine > Coastal > Sediment | place: Netherlands... | reverse complement strand
CCGACGATGACCAAGGCATCCAATTCCAGGTTTTTGCAGGTTTCCCGGGACAGGATCATTTTCTGGGGGGTGTCGATTTTGGTGCGGCCGGTTTTAAGCATGGTGAAACCGCCCAGATTTCGGTAGGCGTCCACATGTGCATTGGTGAGTTCGATGGCTTCGTTCTCAATAATACCATCGGGCCCAAGGATGAATCCGAAAATTTTTGTATCCGGATTGGCCTTATGGGCCGCATCCCACACGCCGGCGACCACGTTATGTCCGCCCGGGGCCGGCCCGCCTGAAAAAACAATTCCGATATTTCGCCGCTTAAGATAGGACGCAGCGTGCGCATCATCGGAAGAATCGGTGCCGGCCACTGTCTGGACTTTATTTTCGATGATATCCGGCAGTTGTTTTCGCGCTTCCCGATCGACCTCAAACCTGTATCCGGCGTCCTCCTTCAGAAAGGTGAAGCGGTGTTTGAAAACGTCACAAATCAGAGGCTGCTTGCGCCGTCGTTCAATCAGTTCCCGGTTGACCGGACTGGTAATTTCCTCTACTTCCGCGATGTTCAACAGTTCTTCGGCACTGATTGTTTTTCGGTCAACCATTTCTCCCCCTGTTTTTTTCAGTTTGACGATGGGCATTAGGAACTGTCTTTTCATATCTGGGCCGCATCGATGATGTCAAGATTTACCTCCCGGCCGCCGACTTAGCGAGGGCATTGCATGGGGTGTTGTTGCTGAATACTTGACAGCGATTCGCAGTCCGGTTTAAGAGTAGAATCCGGCAAAGAATGCTTTACTTTACGCAATCGTTAATATAAAAACAGGCAGTCTATTGACGCTTCAATAGCTGAACGGCATTTATTCCTGCCGAGGGAGAATCCTTAGCTTGACACGATCTGCCGCATCAGTTGATAGGTTTAGAGCGATAACAATTAATGAAAATCCAACCAAACCACTAGCGGTTGGTTATATATGGATATCCGCAGATAGATCCGAAACCTGTTGTTTTTTAAAGTGGTCTCACCAATAACGGGCCTGCGATGATCGTCAGTGCGGATCCTCACCGGGCCACCATAAACTAACTGAAGGAGGGCTAAGAATGAAAAAATGTCTCATCACAGGATTGGCAGTTTTACTGGCATGCGGTTTCTTGTTCACTACCGCTGCTTTCAGTGACGATATCGAACTCGCCAGGCAATCGACAATCAATGACATCGTGAAAAGAGGAGAATTGCGGGTTGGCTTCGAAGCCGGCTACCTGCCATTTGAAATGGCCGACAAACAGGGAAACTTCATCGGATTCGATATCGATATGGCCAAAGCCATGGCCAAAGCCATGGGGGTCAAGTTCGTGCCGGTCAACACCGCCTGGGACGGCATCATCCCGGCCCTGGTGACTAAAAAGTTCGACATTATCATAAGCGGCATGACCATAACCCAGGAGCGCAACCTCAAAATCAATTTTGCAGACCCCTATATCATTGTCGGCCAGACGATCCTTTTGAACAAAAAACACGAAGGGGTGGTCAAATCATACAAAGACCTCAACGACCCGAAATTCACCGTGACGTCCAAGCTGGGAACCACCGGCGAGCAGGCGATCAAGCGACTGCTCCCCAAAGCCACCTATAAATCCTTTGAGGTCGAGTCGGAAGCGGCCCTCGAAGTGCTGACCGGCAAAGCCGATGCCACCATTTACGACCTGCCCTTTTGCGCCACTTTCATGGCCCAGCAGGGTGCCGGCAAGCTGATCTTCCTGGATGAGCCCTTCACCTTTGAACCGCTGGCATGGGCCATCCGCAAGGGCGATCCCGATTTTATGAACTGGCTCAACAACTTCCTGCGGCAAGTCAAAAACGACGGCCGCTATGACCAGATTTACAACAAGTGGATCAAGAGCACCGATTGGATCAAGCAAATCAAATAAATGGCCGCCGTCCGGAATAAACCCATTCCGTGACGACTTCTCAGGCTTCCAGCCGGGGGCCTGAGAAGTTTTTGGGTCGAAAATTACCGCCACCGGTCAACAGAACAAAATACGGTATTCACTGAAAGAAGAGAAACCGATGGGACGCGAATCGAAAGTCCGGCGCGCAATGCCGCAAAGTACGTACTATCTCTGGGTGGGTGTGTTTCTGCTTGTCATCCTATCGATCGTCTTTCTGATCTATGCCGCCACCATGCGGATCGATTATGTGTGGGCCTGGTATAAAATCCCTTCGGCTTTTGTGTACCATGATCAGGTGGAGATCCTTGCCGAAATCCAGGGGACGTTGGAAAGCATCACCCCCGAAGGTGACCAGTCCCTACTCGCGGTGCGGGGAGTTGGCGAGGAAGAGTCCTACACTGTGCCGACCAAGGATATCCGGGTCGCTGTGGGCGATTTTATCTATCCCGGCGATATTCTGGCCAGCTATGGTAAATGGGAAACCGGCATTATGTTGCAGGGGTTGTGGATTACCCTCAAGGTCAGTTTATTTTCGATTATATTCGGCATCATCATCGGTATCATCGGTGGATTGTCCCGGATATCGGACAACCCGGCCCTCAAGTGGCTGGCCATCACCTATGTCGAGTTGATCCGGGGCTCTCCCCTGCTGGTGCAAATCTTTATCTGGTATTTTGTCATCGGCACCATGGTAAACCAACTCCTGGCGGCCTACAGCATCAGTGAAATACCAAACCTCTGGTACGGCGTGGCATCTTTGGCCTGTTTTACCGGGGCATATGTCACCGAGATCGTTCGCGCGGGAATTCAGTCCATCGGCCGGGGGCAGATGGAAGCCGCCCGATCGCTGGGAATGAGCTACCCCCAGTCGATGCGCTACATCATCATGCCCCAAGCCTTGCGTCAGATCCTCCCGCCCCTGGCCGGGCAGTTCATCAGCCTGATCAAGGATTCATCCCTGCTGGGCATCATCGCCGTGCGTGAACTGACCAAGGCCACCCGGGAAGTCATTACGACCCAGCTGAATCCCTTTGAAATGTTCTTCCTCGCCGCGGCGTTGTATCTGGTGTTGACCTTTTCTTTATCCATGTTCGTCCAGTACTTGGAGAGGAGGACCGCAGCAACGTGATTGAAGCCCGCAACGTATACAAAACCTATTATGTTCCCCACAAGGTCGAGGCTCTGGTTGATGTTTCCACCGAAATTGCCGCCGGTGCGGTCGTGGTGGTCATCGGCCCGTCGGGATCCGGCAAAAGTACGTTCCTCAGATGTCTGAACCATCTTGAAAAGGCAACCAGCGGCCATATCATCATCGACGGGGTCGACATCCTCGCCTCCAAAACCGACATCAACAAGGTTCGAGCCGAAGTGGGCATGGTCTTCCAATCCTTCAACCTGTTTCCCCACAAAACGGTGACGGAAAACGTCACCCTGGCGCAGCAGGTCGTGCGGAAACGCTCAAAAAAAGAAGCCGCCGACAGGGCTTTGACATTGTTGGAGAAGGTCGGTATCGGGGACAAAGCCAATGTTTACCCAGCGCAGCTTTCCGGCGGACAGCAGCAGCGCGTGGCCATCGCCCGGGCTCTGGCAATGGATCCGAAGGTGATGCTGTTTGACGAGCCGACCTCCGCCCTGGACCCGGAGATGATCGGCGAGGTACTGGATGTCATGAAAACCCTCGCCAAAGAAGGAATGACGATGATATGCGTCACCCATGAAATGGGATTCGCCCGCGAAGTGGCGGACCGGGTGATTTTCATGGACGCCGGCCGCATCGTCGAAGTCGGAACACCGGAACATTTCTTCAAGCATCCTGACCACGAGCGGACCAAATCTTTTCTGAGTCAGATCCTCTGATGTCAAATCGTGCGGGCTTTGGTTTATCACCTATCGGAAAAAAGAGGATGGGCGGGTAACCCGCTAATTCACAAGGGACAATGAAATATTTTGTAGCAGATCCGTTAGAACCTGAGCTCAATAATATTTAGGGTCTGCCCATAAAGTAAAAACCCTTAACCGCATTTTCGGTGTCAAAGATAAGGCCGTCAAACTTTAAAAAAGCCATTTGTGGATGGACACTAACGATATCCATCTGGCCCTATTATAGCGAGTTCCCAGCCACGGTTTCATATTATACCGCTTTTCAAAAAATAAATTCCGAAATACGGAAGGATGGTATAAGTGGTTGTAGAAAAAAACGTTCGCATAACGGAACGTTCTTTTAACAACCACTATATAATGAAAATCTGTTCTTTCCGTAGGTTGCCTTATGCATGAGTTTGCGCGCTGAAGTCGCTGATGATCATTCTCGCCGCTCCCGGCTAATGAAAACTCGCCGAGGACTCAACTCGCTAAGCCTTCATTTTCCCCACCAGGTAACCATCCATTATCAGATGCACGATGTGATGTACCACACAGAAAACCAGCGCCTGCCCGTATTGTGGAAAAAGAGCGACCTGCAAAATAATCGATAAGGGCAGCGTTTTCTGGGCCCCCATAAATATCAGACTCTCCCGCCGGCCCCTACCGATGCTAAAGGCGTGGGCAATTCCCCAGGCAGCCGCCAGCAATACACCGTGAAAGAGAAATGACAACAGAATAATTCCACCGATCAACCTCCCCCCTTCGAAGATGGCCTGCCGCGCCTGAGAAATCCCCATCCAAACAATGACCAGTATAAGGCTTTGATTGAAAACCTGCAGCATCAGCGCGATACGGATGCAAAGTCTATCTGCGAAATATTTGATCGCCATGCCGCCACATAAGGGTAGCAATACGATGCTGAAAAGCTTGACCATAATGTGCCACCGGTCGATCATTACCGTTGTCGACCCGCCGATGAACGGCAGCAGCAGAGACAGCGCGATCGGCACGCTGAATACGGCTATGGTGTTGGCCAGAATTGTGATAAAAAGCGCGTGGGCCGTATTGCCACCGGCAGCCCCCGTCATAACGACGCCGCTGCTCAGGGTCGTGGGCATTACTGCTACAAGAAAGATACCGATCAGGATTCCGGTTTGCAGCGGAATCTGTGCAAAGGCCAATGCCGTCAATGGCGCAATGATGAATATGATCCCCAGCGCGGCGATGGTGCCGGTGAGATCCTTCAGTCCCGCTTTGACCTGTTCGATTTCAAGTAGGATTCCGGATGCGAGAAAAATCAGAACAACCGCAATATCCGGTCCGTGTCGTACTTTGAGCCACTGACCGATTGAAGAGACGGTGCCGGTTCTATCGGCGAGGGTTACGGTAAAAACGGCCCCCAGGGCGATCAGGAACCAGTAACGTTTGATCAAAGCGAGCATACGCGAAATGTTCAATCGAGCCATCGCTAATTAAATCAGGTGGCGGGGAATTTTTCGAAATGAGTACGAAAGGAATTATCCGCTCTCATCAAGCCCTTTCAATATCCGCCCGATACTTCAATTAATTCAAAAAAGTATGGGGGTAGCGATCGCATATCATATTTTTCGATATTGCCCAAGCGTGCATAATTTTAGGCCGCTTTCCCGGAAATTTCACGAATCGTATTCACCCATTTCAGCTCTCCTCGAAAAATTCATGCCCCATGCGGTCGACCGGTGGAATCTCACCGGAAAAAAAATGGTGACGAACGGCTATCCTTTCTCGTTTCCGGATGACCACTTATGACGCGCCGACGGCACCGCCAAATACCCACCACATGTTGTATTTTAAAGCCCAAATTAACACGCTCTGTTGTGCTTTTCCCTTTACATTCAGCCGCCTTCCTGGTATTCTCTTTCGGATTTTTACCGGTGGATGAATAACCTGATACCGGTGATCAGGGAGCCAAGGAGCAATGAAGCTAAAAAAGCTTGAAATCACAGGGTTCAAATCCTTCTGCGATAAAGCCAGTATCGAATTTCCACAGGGTGTGTCAGCTATCGTCGGGCCCAACGGCTGCGGAAAAAGCAATATCGTCGATGCCCTGCGCTGGGTGATGGGCGAGCAAAGCGTTAAGCAGTTGCGCGGCAAATCGATGGAAGACGTTATATTCGCCGGTGCCAACGGTAAACCGCCGCTGAACTTGGCCGAGGTGACGCTGACTCTTGCCAATGACAATGGTTCCGCCCCGGAGGAACTGAAAGATTTTACCGAAATCATGCTCAGCCGGCGGCTTTTCCGATCCGGTGAAAGCGGCTACTTTCTCAACAAGCAACCGTGCCGCTTGAAGGACATCCACAACGTATTTCTCGGCAGCGGCCTGGGAACCAAATCCTACTCCATCATCCAACAAGGCAATATCGGCGCTATCATCGATGCCGGGCCGGAAGAACGTCGATATTTCATCGAAGAGGCGGCCGGCACAACCCGATACAAAAACCGAAAAAACGAAGCGCTGCGCAAGGTCATATCGACCAACCAAAATCTTCTGCGTGTCTCCGATATCATCTCTGAAATAAAACGCCAAATGGGCAGTCTGAAACGACAGGCCCGCAAGGCCGAACGCTACAAACGGTATCGGAATCGAGCTGATGAGCTCGATATCCGCCTGTCACTCTTGAAATATACCGAATATTGCCGCCAGATTGAGGAAACAGACCGCCTGCAACGGGAACTCAAAGACGCTGACATCGAGCACACGTCCCAAATTAGGAAGCTTGATGCTGCAGTCGAGGAGATCAAGCTGCAAAGGGCGCAAAAAAATCAAGAGATCTCAACGCAAAAGTCGCGAAAATTCGACCTCATGCGCAAGATCGATCGGCTTGAAAACGATATCGATCACTTGAAGCAGGAAATAGAGCGTCTTACCTCTGAATCGACCGCACTTCAGTCCGCCCGGTTGGACCTGGAAAGCAAAAACGAGAAAATCGGTTCGGAAATCGAACAGGCTGAAAGTGAAATATCACGTCTGCAGGAAGAGATCACTACTATCAGGAATCATCTTCACCAGGGGCAGGAAGAGGCTACCGAACTAAAAACCCTCCAGGAAAACCTGAGTGAAGAATTAGAAACAAGCAAAACCGCCCTTATGGACCGTATGGCCGAAGAGGCCAGATATAAGAACATCTTTCAAAATGCTGCCAATAATAAGGAGAACCTTCAACGGCGGTTGAAAAGAGCCGCGGAGGAGGCCGTCACCGCTCGCCAGAAAGTCGAGCAATTTCGTGGGTCGAAATCGACCGCCGAGGAGAGTTTGGCCCAATTAACACGGCAGGCGGCAGAGCTAAAAGAAAAGTTGGAGCGGGTAAGGAAGCTGAGCGATGAAAAACGCGAAGCATTAGGCCGGCAAGTCAAGCATACGCAATCCCTCGAACTCGAGCGCAATAATGCCAAGTCAAAGTATGCCACCTTGAAAAAAATGGAGGAGAATTTCGAATGGTACCGTGACGGTGTCAAAGCCATCATGAAGTCACCCGAATTCAACGCCGACACCAACCAGACAGCCGCCGATCCACAACAAAAAGGGGATTTTTCGAGCAAAGCGATCATGGGCCTGTTGGCCGATATCATTGAACCGACCCCGGATTATCAGCCCGCAGTTGAGGCGATACTGGGGGAATCCCTGCAGTATATCTTGGTAGATGGTCCTGATACCGGGGCACGGGCCATCGAATACCTGCAATCCAACGATGCCGGCCGCAGCGGATTTATACCGGTTGGTTCACTGTCTGCTAGCGGTAAAGACCACCCTCGACCTTTCGGTGCGTTCTCCACCGCCGATACGTTATTACGTCACGTGAGTGTTAAAAAAGGGTATGAGAGGATCGCCGAGGCCTTTCTCGGAAATGTTCTGGTGGTAGAAAATATTCAAATGGCTCGCGATATTCATTCCAGCAACGACCGACCGGGGACAATCGTTACAAGAGAGGGCGATATAATCTCAAGCCAGGGAATCATGATCGGTGGCAGTAAGGACAAGTTACCCGGCATTCTCGCAAAAAAGCAGGAACTGAAGACCCTAAGGCAACAGATAGTATCCTACGAGCAAAAACTCGACGATGCCCGCAGTCAACAGAACAGCTTGGAAATTGACGTCCGGAAGATTGAAACCGAACTGCAACAGATATATGAAAACAAGACATCGGTCGATACCCAGGTTGTCGAAGCCGAAAAAGCGCTCTACAGGGCTTCGGAAGAATTGAAACACGCTGTCCGTCATCTTGAAATTGTCGACCTGGAACACGAACAATTATTGGGTGAAGAAAGCGACATAGACGATGAAATCGCTCGATATAACGCTGCTCTGGAACAACTAACGACGGCAATAGACGCTGCAAGGGAAGACGTTGCTGAACGGACAAGACAGTTAAGCAATGTTTCCGCTCGACTGGATACCGTCAACCAGAAAGTCATCGACCGCAAACTGACCGTGACCGCACTGACCGCCCGGTTGGAAAACAGCAATAGTACGCTTAGACGCCTGAAGGAATTTCAGCAGGACGGGGCCATCCGTCTTGTCAGCGTTACCGAAGACATTGCCCTTAAAAACCAGAAGTCTACCGCCGCCCGGCAAAGGGTCAACGAAGACGAAAACAGTCTGGCCCTGACGTATGAGGAACTGAAGGAACTCGAACAGACCCTGGAAACCAATGAGTCCAATTACAGCACTATCGACGCACATCTCAAAGACAGTGACAGTGCAATTTCGGAACTCGAATCCGAACGCGATAAAATACTGGAAAATTCCCGTATACTGGATATCGAACAGACTCAACGCAGGGTGCATCGGGACAACACGATAAAAAGGCTTGAAGAGCAGCATCGCAAACCGTTTGAAGAATTCCGTGTGGAACTCGATGCACTCAAAGAACAGTCTGGGACGGAAAACCCGGACGACGACACAACCGAAGCGCTTGAGAATGAATTGCTCGGACTGCGCGAGAAGATCAGCGCCATTGGAGACGTCAACCTGGCGGCGATCAATGAATTCGAACAACTTAAATCCCGCCACGATTTTTTGTGTGAACAGCGGGAGGATCTAAACAAAGCGATCGAAGATCTGCATAAGGTGATCAAGAAGATCAATCGCATAACACAGCAACGGTTCATCGAGACATTCAATCTTGTAAATGAAAAGTTGACAGACGTCTTCCCGCGACTTTTTGAAGGTGGCAGCGCCAAAATGGTTCTGACGGAGCCGGAAAAACCCCTCGAAACCGGTGTCGAGTTTATGATCCATCCGCCGGGGAAAAAACTGACTCGAATGAGCCTTCTATCCGGCGGTGAAAAGGCATTATCAGCTATTGCCTTTATTTTTTCATTGTTTCTCATCCGTCCGGCAGCATTCTGCCTAATGGATGAAATCGATGCGCCTTTGGATGAAGCCAACGTGTTTCGCTTCAATAACCTATTGAAGCTGATCGGCGAAAAATCTCAAATCATTATGGTCACTCACAATAAAAACAGCATGGAATTTGCTGATATGCTATTTGGCATCACCATGGAAACAAAAGGAGTATCTAAGGTGGTGTCGGTTAATTTGGATCGTTGAAATAACAGTACAAAAGGAAAGTTAATTCAAGCATATGGCTTTGAGCTGGTTTAGGAAAAAACGATCGAATAAAAGAGGCGAGAAACCTGATGATGTCCAGCCCATTATTACAGAGACTGGTGCAGATGATCCGTTATCGAATAATCCACCGAAACCGGTTAACAATGAAGCATCCGAAAATATCACAAACACAGCCTCGGTCGACGAGGACGCCTCAACTTCTAGCGAAGCCATCGAAACATCTAAATCCTTTTTCGGTCGCTTGCGCCGCGGTTTATCAAAAACCCGTAAAATCCTCACCACCGATCTTGACGAATTGTTTGCCGAGAAGAACAAAATCGACGATGCGATGCTGGAGGATATTGAAGGAATCCTGATTACTGCAGATATCGGCGTTCAGACGACGATGCAGCTGATGGAAAATGTCTCCACCAAAGCATCAAAGATCGGCGATGCAGCGACACTTAAAGAGGTGTTAAAAGCAGAAATTCTTGCCCTCTTAAAAATTGGAGAGCCGCCCCGACACTCTACAGATATCAAACCCAAAGTGATTATGGTCGTGGGGGTCAATGGCGTCGGTAAAACCACTACCATCGGAAAACTTGCCGCGCGCTATCTGGCTGACGGCCAGAAAGTGTTGATTGCCGCCGCCGATACCTTTCGGGCCGCAGCAGTCGAGCAACTCGTCATCTGGGCTGAAAGGTCCGGGGCCGATATCGTCAAACACAAGGATGGAGCAGATCCGGCAGCCGTTGCCTATGATGCTGTCAAAGCCGCGCGCGCCAGAGAGGCTGACATCGTGCTGGTGGATACTGCCGGCAGACTTCACACAAAAGTCAATTTGATGGAGGAACTCAAAAAGATAAAGCGCTCCATCTCCAAAATACTTCCGGATGCCCCCCACGAGATCCTCTTGGTTCTCGATGCAACCACAGGTCAAAACGCACTATCCCAGGCCAAGATATTTCACGAATCCCTTGAGGTTTCAGGAATCGCTCTCACCAAACTGGATGGAACCGCCAAAGGGGGTATCGTGATCAGTATATACAACAGTTTGAACGTTCCACTGCAATATATCGGTGTTGGTGAAAAGATAGAGGACTTGCAGGACTTCGAACCGCGGCAATTCGTCGATGCACTCCTTTAATATCTGGCACATATGACATTGGGTCGGGCAACCTTTTTGGCATCAGATCTATCCTTTTATAAAGACAGTCCCCTGTAATGGTCATTCCGCGGTCGGTCGGGCCGGAATGGATAAACTTCTAACCCAATAAGGGGGAATCGTGTTATGACAAAAGCAGAATTAATAGACCAAGCGGCGAAAGATGCCGGGATCTCAAAAGCTGCGACCACCGTCGCTCTTAGTTCCCTGTTGGACGGCATCACAAAGGCATTGAAGAAAAAGGACGGCAAGGTGACACTGGTAGGTTTTGGAACATTTGCCAAGATTCGTCGCAAGGCACGCAAAGGCCGTAACCCACAAACTGGTGAAGCAATTAAAATTAAGGCTTCCAACGTCGTTAAATTTCGTCCAGGGAAAAAATTGCGTGACAGCGTTTAGTTAAAACACGAACATTTTTTAGGCGGTTTATTGGGCCCGGCCAATAAACCGCCTTTCTGTTTTTAGGACAAACTATATAGAAGTGTTTTCAATACCTTGGATCACGCCCAAGTGCAAGGCGTGGGCCGACGCAAAAACGCAGCTTACTTGGGCGTGTATGTGAGTGTTTTGAGGAGGGTCACATCACAGTGACTTGTCCGCCTTTGGCGGATTGGCTGTTAGATGTGGTTTTGAAACCACTCCTATGCATTAGCAACGCCCGTCCTTGCTATAGACGCGGACCACCGAAAAAAAACTATCTGTATAGTATTTTTGGGGTCTCACCGCGCTGGAGTAAAGCAATGCGGAATAGTGAACCGAATGCCGTTTTCTGCTTTACCAGTCGTGAGCAGTTCTGCAATCAGTGTGTCACACGAAATTCTACGAACGCGCCTGTAAAATCCTGCCATTGAACGTCAATATTGTCTACTGAAGCTCGCGGAGGGCCCTTCTGGCACCACGCCAGCAAGGACTCCACCGCCGCACGGTCGCCTTCGAAAACCGCCTCAACCGATCCATCATGTTTGTTTCTCACCCAGCCCTTAACACCATATTTTTCAGCCGCACGTTGAGTTTCAAGCCTGAAAAAAACGCCTTGAACAATGCCTGTAATGACGACATGGACTCTAGTCTCATTCATCGATTACCTCCGCTGAAAATATTTAGCCTTGCTACCCGTCCGTCGCCACATTCAGGAGACGTTGCAGTTCGTTTTCATCGATCACAGGGACCCCGAGGTCTCTGGCCCGTCGAAGCTTCGATCCCGGCGAAGAACCAGCAACGACATAATCTGTATTACGACTGACTGCACTGCTGACTTTTCCGCCATTTGCTTCGATTTCTTTCTTGGCCTGCCCCCTGGTCATGCCAGTTAAGCTGCCGGTCAAAACAAAGGACTTTCCCGCCAATATTTCCTTTGCCTGCCTGTCGGGTGTCGGCGGCACAATGTGAACGCCGTTTTGGAACAGCCGATCGATTATATCCCTGTTTTCGCCCCTGCTGAAGAACAACATTATACTGCTGGCTACTTTTGACCCGATGCCATCGATACTTTCCAGTTCTTCCATCGAAGCATTTGACAATTTCTCAAGACTTTGGAAGTACTCGGTCAGTAATCGTGCAACATGCTCACCGACATGGCGTATACCTAATGCAAAGAGAAACCGCTGCAAGGAAACATTTTTACTGCCGTCAATGGCAAGGAGAAGATTACGGGCGGATTTGACGCCCATACGATCCAATCCTTCGATTGTCTTTTGTTCCAATTCAAAAATGCCTGCAAAGGAAGCCAATACATTTTTTTCAACCAGTTGGTCGATCAGTTTGTGCCCTAAACCATCGATGTCGAAAGCGCTCTTGGATGCAAAGTGTTTGATGCGTTCTTTTATCTGGGCCGGACAACCGGCATTGACACATCTGATGGCTGATTCGCCTTCCTCGCGAACCACTACCGCTTGGCAGACAGGGCATCGATCAGGCATTTGAAAGATTTTTTCATCGCCGATGCGCTTGGTGCCCAAAACTTTGACAACCTCCGGGATAACATCCCCGGCCCTCTGGACCAGCAAGTTGTCACC